>OHCS01000316.1_pt1 | contig 29049 bp, 18 predicted proteins | sample 1566741 | NCBI WGS metagenome assembly OHCS01 (sample SAMEA3879604, study PRJEB24766) | human gut metagenome | biome: human-associated habitat; feature: feces | place: USA | collected 1985/1987 | reverse complement strand
TCCGTCAGCCTGATATGAAAAATGAAATAAAAAAAGGAATTTATCTACTGCTTCAAAGGGAAGCAATCGCTACGGTTTCAAAGGAAATGACCGCAGGAAAACGCTTGACGGAATATCTGTATAAGAAACATCCGCAAATACAATCACTTGGAGAGTTAGACAGAGACATTTTTGAGGAATATCTGATCCATTTGAAAACGGACAGGACAAGAACAAAGTCACTGCATGCGGAACTTACAAGATTGCGGGCATTGCTGGAAGCGGTTGGAAAAACTTATAAGTACCCTGTTTTGGAAAATCTGATCATTAACAGAGATATTCCACCAACTGCAAGAGCAGAATTCAGAACCTATTCTGATGAGGAATTAAAAAGACTGAATGCAGAAATCGTAAAAATGAATGAACAGATAGCCAGACTAATGATCATACATCAGATGCTTGGGACACGAATCTCGGACACACTTACCCTTCGGACAGACTGCCTTAGAGGGAAAACGGGAGACAGAGTAGTTCATATCCGACAGATGAAAACACACCCATATGAGAAGCCTGTCAGTGAAGAAGTGGCAATACTGATCGAGCGATCCATACAATATACAAAGGAAAAATATGGAGAGACCGAATACATTTTTGTGAGGGATTCCGATCCGTCTTTACCAGTACAATATAACTGGATACAGACACAGGTTGTACAGATGATACGGGAGAAAGACTTGAGGGATGACTATGGAAGATTATTCGGCTTCGGAACACATATGTACCGCCATTACTATGGGGTAAAGCTGACAGAAATGCATCTGGATGACTGGACCATCGCAAGATTGTTAGGACACAGCAGCGTTCACAATGTAAAATATTACCGTAAAATGAGCAATCAGATTCTGGCAGATGAAACAAGAAAAGTACGAGAAAGGTTATCGCAGATGATCTTGGAAAATTTAGATGGATGGGGCGAGGAATATGAACAAGTACGATACGATGTTAGCTGTAAATAAGAAGAGAAATAAGAGAAAAATTGATACAGCGAAGAAAGAAATTTATAAAATGCTGGAAAATGGAGAAAAAGTCACCGTAACAAAGCTGATAGAGCAGACAGGCTTATCGAGAGGATTTTTTTACAAAAACGAAGAAGTACGAGCTTTGTCAGATCGGGCAGTGGAACAGCAGGCGGGTATGGTAAGTCCCAAGCGTTACATAGGCAATATCGCACAAAAAAGAAAAATTGAGTTATTAGAGGAACAGAATGAAAAGCTGTTAAAAGAAATGGCAGCGTTGCAGGAAGAAAACAATAGGTTAAAAAAGGCACTTGGAAAACGTGCATTGAATACGATTAAAAATTTGTAAAGAATGTAAAATAGCAAATTGCTGGATGGCAGACGCAGATCTATGCGTCTGTTGTCCGTTCACATAAATTTTACTTTGATTTAACAAACTGGTGGTAGTCGATTTTACATGATTTTCGTACAATGGTATCACAGCAGTAAAATGTAATGTTGTGAAAAATGAAGAAAAGATAGAAGGTATGAAAAGCAAAATGAGAACAAATTATCGTTCCCCAAGGGGGAAAATACCACTAAAAGAGTACACAAAACACTCAATTATACGCCGTACAGCCCAGTGTTTACAAGGAGTTGAGGGTACCCTACTAGAAATGGTGGATGAACCGACATCGGCGCTTGACCCGATCTCCACATCAAAGATCGAAGACCTTGCGATGGAGCTGAAAAAAGATTATACGATTGTCATGGTTACGCATAACATGCAGCAGGCAGTGCGTGTGTCTGACAATACGGCGTTTTTCCTTCTCGGAGAAGTTGTGGAATACAACAATACAGAAAAACTGTTTTCAATACCGCAAAATAAAAAGACAGAAGATTACATTACGGGAAGATTTGGTTAATTGAATATGTCGGAAAGAGATAAGAAAAGCAAGTCTGAGAAGGGCTTGCTTTTTGTAGTTCAAAGGAGGCACATTGCAAATTGATTATAAGTTCCGAAATGTATAAAAAAGCATATATAATAGTAGAAAATGCACAAGATACATATATTGCCTGATGATATAATGGGTGCATAATATACCAAAATAATTCTGAAATACCGGAAAAAATATCTACAATTCACAAAAAGAATGGAGGAAAGGAAATGAGGGATTGGAAGCGGTGGACTGCTGTACTTTTGGCAGGCTCTTTAGCGTTTACAGCTGCAGATGATATGAAATTGATTGTTCAGGCATATGAAATGCAGAATGAACAAGGACAGGAATCGTATCAGGCGGAAAGCAAAAGTAAATTGGACGATTTAAAAGAAAAAGCAGTTCTCTTTCAGGAATTTCAGGGCGAAGAACAGAGATTTGACGGAACGCGCGCCGTCGATGTCAGCGATCATGCGGAACAAATACATAAAATAGAGACGGGAAGCGTAGTGTTCAGATTTAAAGCTTCCAAAAAAGCGGACGGCGTTTTACTGGGAGCGAAAGATAAAACGATCGATCTTCCGACAGATCTTAACAGGGGAAGCGACTGTACTTCTTTCTTTATAAGGGCGAATGAAAAGTTTCGTATGGTATATAAACATACTGCGGCGGAACATGTAGGACCGGCTTCATTTTCAGATGGGAATTGGCACACTGTCGTTGTCAGCAGTCAGAATGAGAAGTCGATGCGTCTGACGATCGACGGACAGGAAATGTGGAGTAACACAGACGCAGGGAACAGAGGTCTTTTTTCAAAGCAGTCGGTTCTGGATCAGGTGACGATCGGAGCGCAGAAAACAAAAGACGGACAGGTTTACAAAGGATTTCAGGGGGAGATTTCTCACGTTATCATTACAAGTGAAACGTTGACGGACGCGGACGCGATCGCGATATCGAAACCGGAAACTTCCGGTGAGATCGCAAGCGGTTCGGCAGTGGGCGAGATGTTTCAAATTCAGTACGGCGATAACTCATGGGTATTTACAGGAGGAGAAGCCGTACAGGGAGGATTTGCCCAGACAAGAGGGGTAAGAAATTATGTAGGACAGTTTGAAGAGTATGTGCGGTGGACGAAAGCAGGAAATGAAAACGGGCGGCAGCGTTATACGATCAACACAGGAAAGGCCGGTCAGACTTTAAAAGACGTCGTTGACAATTATCAGACTTTAGTGGCGGATTACAGCCCGAAAGCGGCGGCTTATCTCGTCGGGAAAGAGGATTATCAGGCAGGAGAAGCAGGAATTGCTTCGTTTCAAGATTCATTGCGTCAATTTATCAACCTGTCATTAGGATTAAAAGAAAACGGAAAAGGATTTGCTGTGATCCAAAAGCCATTTGCAGTTAAAGATGATGCGGTAAATGCAACAATCATGCTGTACTGTAAAGCGGTAGACGAAGTTGTAAAAGAATACGAAGACGAGTCGGAGAAGCTCGATCGGATCGTTGTAGTCGATCATTTTGCACAGACAAATCAGGATGATTTTAAAAATAATAAATTAAAAGACGGTCAAACGCTGAACGCAGCGGGACATTTTGAGATCGGAAAACAGTTTTCCGCAGCTACGATCAAGACGACGGACAGTTATCCGGGAAACGGAGTGACTCTGAATCTGAAAGAAGAAGAGCAGCCGGACGTATATTTGAACGTTCTTCCGGTTGTGACGGCGGAGAATGCCGGTCTGCATGTACAGATCCCGGAAACAAATGAAACGTCGTGGAGATACGAGTTGAGTATTGGAGATAAAAAAATAACGGGAAGTGCGGATGGGAATACATTTACGATTACAGGAGCAGAATCGGGAAAAGAGTACCTTTTCAAATGTATTTCATCAGACGGAACGACACAGCTTCAAACTGTGACAGGAAAAACGGAAGCAGGCAATGTCGGAATCGCGTATGGGCAGACGCTGGATGAAAAGCAAAAAGCGCTTTCGGAAAAGCTGAAAGAAAAAGATAAGATGACATGGCTGTTCATGGGAGATTCTATTACACATGCGGCTTTGTGGACAAAAGGTTATGACGGGATCGCTCAGACTTTTGAAAAATATTTGAAAGATGAGATGGGAAGAGCTTCAGATACTGTGATCAATACGGCTGTTTCAGGAGCGACGACAACAAGTACGCTGAATAATATTGAACAGAGATTGGAAAAATATACTCCTGACGTAGTCTCGATCATGCTTGGAACGAATGATGCGGCAACAGGAGGACTTACGGCGGATATATACAAAAAGAATCTTGAGACGATCATAGAGAAGATCAGAAATAAAAATAAAGACGCGGTGATCATTTTAAGAACGCCAACGCCAATGTGGAATACCGGTTCAAGAGAAGCGAATATACCGCAGTATATTGCAAAAATGAAGCAGGTCGCAGACGAGCAGAACCTGATCTATATCGATCAGTATACGGAACTTCAAAAAGCGTTTAACGATTACGGCTGGCTGAAAAAAGATACTGTTTTATTCGGAAATAATCTGCATCCGGGCGCAAACGGACACCTTCTTATGACCAGACACTTTTTAAAAGGATGCGGATTGTGGAAAGAGGACAGCGCGATTGCCAATTTGTTTTATGAGATGCCGATCAATGAGAAAACATCTGAAATCACTCCGGAAGTTATAAAAACGCCGAACCGCATCGGCGTGTCTTTGGAAAAGCTGAAAGAAGACAGCAAGTCTCAGATAGGGGCGGTGCATCTGAAAGCGGTTTCCAAAGCATCAGGGCAGACATATGAGACAGATGCAGAAGCAGGAGAGAAGTTGATTGTTTTAAAAAACCTTCCCGAGAATCAGAAATACGAGGTAGAAGTGTCTGCATGGCTGAAAGACCGGGCGGAAAAAACAGTATTTCAAAAACAGGAGATTGAATTAAATAATACGCTTGAGGAAGCATTTGATATTTGTTTGAGTGATGAAAAAGTAGAAAACTTGAATGAAGGAACAACGGTGGGAACATTCACAGTTAATGAGATGGCTCCTGAAGGAAACTATGTTTTCTCTCTTTGCACAGGAGAAGGCGACACTCATAATCCATATTTTGCGATAGAAAACGGAGTGTTGAAAACAGCAAAGAAACTGGAGGAAGGAAAGACATATACGATCCGGCTGAAAGCAAAAAATGCAGAGGCTGAAAAAGAAAAAATATTTAAAATATACGCGGTAGGCAGAGGATTGGTTTTCAGAAAAGAGGATCAGAAGATCGCAGTAGGATCACCGGTAGAATTAAGTACAAAAGATTACGCAGAAAAATTGATGAAGCTGGAAGAAGGTACGATTTTAGTACACTATACATCGACAAGCGATCAGGCAATTCAGTCTTTGTTTAGTGTTTCCAATGCAAAAGCAGGACATGAAAACAGACATTTTCATGTTTATATCAGACCTGAAGGAGTACTTGGCTGCGAAATCAGAAATGAGAGCGCGATGAATTATGGATTTAAAGCGGCAAATGCAGTGAAGGCAGATTATAAAGGAAAACCTGCAGAAAATATAATTGCGCTTCAGGCAGATAAAGAAAAAGGAACGTATCAGTTGTTTGCAAACGGAGAGAAAGTGCTGACGGTAGACGCCGCTGCATTGGGAGGATACCGCTTTATTTCTGAAATTACGGGATTAGATACTGTTTCTCTGGGGGCAACAAAAAGGGGAGGAATTAATAAATATACTTTCGGAGGAAATATCCATAAGATCGAAGTGTATGAGACTCCTTTAACAGATGAAGAACTGATCGAGGAAACGAAGAAGACCGCATATCCTGAATTACAGCAGATTTTCCATAAAAATGACGGAACAGGCGCGAACTATTACCGGATTCCGGCGCTTTTGACACTGAAAAGCGGTACAGTGATCAGCGCGGCAGACGCAAGGTTTGGCGGTACGCACGATTCACCGAATAATATTGATATTGCAGTGGCAAGAAGCGAAGATGGAGGAAAGAACTGGAGCAAGCCGGAGCTTCCATTCCACTATGAGGATTATGAAGATAATACATTAGAAATTCCGGTAGGAACGCAGACGAGAGTAAATCAAAGTGCATCATTTATCGATCCGGTTCTTTTGCAGGACGAAGAGACAGAACGTGTATTTTTGATATCGGACGCTATGGCGGCTGGATATGGTTCTCCGCAGGCAGTTACAGGAAGCGGATATAAAGAAATTCAAGGGAAAAAATACTTGAAACTGCAAAAGGCAGGAGAAACAGATTATAATTATACAGTGAGGGAGAATGGTGTTATCTATAATGATACAACGAATCAGCCGACAGAGTATTCTCTGAACAGTAATTTTGAAATTTTGAAGGATAATGTATTGCAGACAGTCAAACAAAAATCGTCAAGATTCGATCCTACGAACGGTTCGGGACAGCTTGTAACAGATGAGACAGACAAAGACGTTCCGATGAACATTATGTATGCAGATGCAGTATTCAAAGCATTGCCTACGACATGGCTGTATATGAAGTACAGTGATGATGACGGAAAAACATGGTCTGATCCGATACTTTTAAACGGAATGGTCAAAGCAGAAGATTCAAGAGTGCTTGTCACAGGTCCGGGAAGAGGCATGCAGATTAAAAACGGAGAATATAAGGGGCGGTTGATCGTACCGGTTTATGATACGGCACAGTCGGGAATTATTTACAGCGACGATCATGGAGCAACATGGAATTATGCAAAAGGACCGTCTACGAAGAAAGCGGCGATGTCAGAATCACAGATCGTAGAAATGCCGGATGGAACGCTTCGTGTTTATGCGAGATCAACAGGTTCTAAGATAGCGGAAGCAGTGAGCCTGGACGGAGGAAAAACATGGACAGAAGCGGCGTATGTACCGGGAATGACCCAGCCGGGATGGGGATCGCAGTTATCCGTGATCCGCTATGGCGGTCTGATAGAAGGAAAGCCGGCGCTGATCATGTCCACTCCTGCCGGTGTGGGAAATTATCGAAGAGACGGAAGAGTCAAGATCGGTTTGATCACAGATACCGGAAAAGAAGGAAGTGAAAAATATAAAATTGATTGGACTTACGATTATTCGGTAGACAGTAAGAATGCAGGGTTTGCATATTCCTGCCTGAGCGAACTTCCGAATCACCAAATCGGTCTGATGTATGAAAAGTATGATTCTTACAATCCGGCAGAATTACATTCACAGGATATTATGAAATATGAAGAACTGTCCTTATCAGAATTAATGGGAAAAGAAGTTGTGGAAATCATACCGCAGACAGAAGGAAAGGGAACTGTTTCCCAAAGAAATACTGTGAAAAAGGGAAGCAAGATTACAATCGAAGCATATCCGGAAGAAGAATATCAATTTGTCCGTTGGGAAGATGAAAAAGGAAACCCGGTAAGCGAACAGGAAAAATATACGTTTGATGCAAAAGAAAGCGCCGCTTTTACGGCTGTATTTGAACAGGAAAAAGAAGAAGTCGATAAGTCTCATCTTAAAGAGGCAATCCGGCATGCAGAAGAACAGATGCAAGATGAAAAATATCAGGATGTAATTCCGGTTGTGCGCGAAGAGTATGAGGAAGCGTATAAAAATGCAAAAGCGATTGATGAGAAGCCGGATGCAACAAGCGAAGAAGTGGAGACAGCGTATAAGACACTGATAGAAGTCGGGAAAAGGCTGACTATGTATAAAGGAGATCTTACAGAACTTCAGGCGGCATATGACTTATATGCAGGCAAAGATTTGAGTATTTATACACAAGACAGTAAAACGGTTCTGGAAGAAGCTTTAAAAGAGGCGGAAAAAGTCTTAAAGCTTGGAGAAAATGCAGTAAAAGAAGATGTGAATGAGGCATTGGAAAAACTGCAAAAAGCGATAGAAGGTCTGGAAAAATCGGAGCCGAATCCACCGACAGATCCGGAATTCCCGACAGATCCGGAATTCCCGACAGATCCGGAATTCCCGACAGATCCGGATTCCGGTAATACAGATATTGTGAATCCAGATAATTCACTGTCGCCGGACGATACACCGTCAACGAATGGAACACCATCGGCAAGCGATGAAAAGGCTGTTGCGACAGGAGATAAGGAAACGCCGGTCGGATGGACGACCTTAGGATTTGCGGCAATGCTTGCGGCGGCAGGCAGATTCTTAGGCAGAAAGAAAAGGCGGTAAGCCTGACTGACAGAATAAAAACATAATTTTACCTCCCTGCACTTCTGATAATAAAGTCGGAAGTGGAAGGAGGAGAAGATCAAGTATAAGTCTTGATAATTTCTTCGGCAATGGATCGCTTTGGAATACAGCGATCCATTGCCTGTTTTTCTATGTAGCGGTGAGCTTCCGGTTCACTCATAGAAAGTTCACTGATCAAAAACCATTTCGCTTTGTTGACCAGACGGATTTCCGCCATTTTTTCCTCGATGGATAAAGATTTCTTTTCAAGCTGCCTTAAACGCTCGCGGGAACTTTCCATCCAGCTTAACGCCTGAAGGAGGGTCGGTTTTGAAGTTGGCTTTGGAAGTGTAAACACTCCATATTCGGCAACCTTGTCATGAATATCAGAGTGAATATCCCGTTTTACTAAAAGCAGAACGGCGATCTGTCTGGAGGAACAAAGGTCGATCGCAAAACGAACGCCGATATCATCAGACAGAGGAGAATTGATAATGACAAAATCGAAAGACTTTTCTTTTAACATTCGTTTCGCTGCGCTGACACTTGAAGCCGTAAGAACAGGATAATACCGGATTTCAGGAAGAGAGCCGATAAAGGCAGAGGCAAAACTGTCTGTCGAAGATACAACAAGAATACTGTATGTACGCTCTTTTAGACTCATTTTATGCTCTCCTTTCTTTGGAACTCGTATAAATTACTGTTTGCAATAAATGTTTAAGATCGCGTCAGGTATATATTTCTTGATAAAAGAACTGTTTGCGGCAAGAAAACAGGCTGTTTTAAAGTCTTTCGGAAGTTGGCCAAAGCGCGCAAGCGTATCTTTATCAGCCCGATACAGATTGATATCGGCAGGAGCGGGGAGCTCTGTTTTATTACGGATTCCGTCGAGGACCGCGTAAATGATCAAGGCAAACGCCAGGTAGGTGTTGGTGGACGGATCAGGAGAACGAAGCTCTACGCGCTGATATTCGCCCAGCGCCGCGGGAACACGGACGAGCTGGGAACGGTTCTCTTTTGACCAAGAGATGTAGAGCGGCGCTTTATTTTGTCCAAAACGTTCATAGGAATTTTCAAGCGGATTCAAAAAAAGAGTCATCTCCGAGATTTTATCCAGAATACCGGCAATTACAGCGTCCATATAATTAAATTCGCGATCGGATTTGACGGAAATGTTAATATGAAAACCATTGCCGGGCTGATCACGAAGGGGTTTTGGGGAAAAATCGGCACAGAGACCGTTTCTTAACGCAACAGCTTTAACTACAGTCTGAAAAGTCAAGGCGTTATCGGCCGCCGTCATAGGGTCGGAGTAGCGAAAATCGATCTCATTTTGCCCCGGTCCTTGTTCGTGGTGGGAACTTTCGGGATGAATGCCCATTTGTTCAAGAGTCAGACAGATCTCTCGTCTGATATTTTCACCTTTGTCTTCCGGAGCGATATCCATATATCCGGCATGATCATATGGGATCATGGTAGGTTCGCCAAAGTCGTCTGACCGGAAAAGATAGAATTCCTGTTCCGTACCAAAAGAAAATTGCAATCCCTCTTCAGAGGCTGCTTTAATGGCTTTTTCCAGAAGCGCACGGGAATCATACTCAAAAGGCGTGCCGTCTTGATGCGTGATATGACAGAACATCCGAACTACACTGCCTTCTTCCGGTCTCCAGGGAAGAGGCATCAAAGTATCCGGTTCTGGATGAAGAAATAGATCTGAATGAGTCTCATCACCAAATCCATCGATGGCGGACGCGTCAATGGCGATACCGTAAGAAAAGGCTCTTTGAAGCTCATCAGGCATGATGGATATGTTTTTCTGTTTTCCGAAAACGTCGCAGAAAGCCAGACGGATAAACTTAACGTCCTCTTCCTGAACATACTGTATAATTTCTTGCTGGGAATATTTCATAGTCTTCCACCTCTTTCACGTTAATTTGCTACATACATCTGTTTATACGGATTCTTGCTGTTCGGGGTGACAAGAGTAAAAGGAGAGGAGAGAATGGTTTTCAGGTCATAGTGAAAATCGCTGCAATATTCCTTCAGATCATCCATGATTCCCTGCAAGTCTTCAAAAGAAGCAATATCTGCCGTCACCTGCGGAGGAAATTTCAGATTCCTGCAGTCGCCCCGCAGAAACAGCTTTCCGCCGTGCATACCGGTACAGGGGAAATTGCCGATGATCGGATGATGATCTTCCTGTAATCCTAATACAATCAGAATCCCTCCGGCCTGATATTCCCCCAGAAAACTGCCGGCGCATCCTCCGATAATCATTATCGGAACTTTCTTTTTATATTCTTTCATATGAATGCCCGCCCGGTAGCCGGCATGGTCGCGAACATAAATTTTACCGCCTCTCATAGCGTATCCGGCCGCATCTCCGGCGCTGCCATGAATCAAAATCTTTCCTGCGTTCATCGTATCGCCTACGGCGTCCTGCGCATTTGCGTTTACGGTAATAGAGGCGTTATTTAGGTAGGCGCCGAGAGCATTGCCGGAAATTCCATTGACGGTAATATTCCGGTCAGACATTCCGGCGCCGATAAAGCGCTGTCCGCAGCAGCCTTCGATCACATAATCGTGTTCCGGCTGCCGAAGGACTTCGTTTAAAGTTTTATAATCTAGTGCAGCAGCATCTATCACTTTCATAGTATAACACATCTCCTTGATAAAATGATATTGTTTTTATTCTCCGGCATGGGAAATGCCAAGTATTTCAAGTTCTTTTTCGTTTAGCCCGATTCCGCGGAGCATAAGACGGTTGCCCCGGAGAGCTTCGATGGAGTTAATTCCCATACCTCCCATAAGTTCTTTGATTTCATGTTTCCAGGCAGTCATCAGATTGATAAGCCGACGGCTTCCCGTCTGCGGATCAAGTCTTTCCACAAGTTCAGGATTCTGCGTGGCGATCCCCCAGTTACACTTGCCGCTTTGACACGTGCGGCAGAGATGACACCCAAGAGCCAGAAGCGCGGCTGTTGCAACATAACAGGCGTCCGCTCCAAGGGCTACTGCTTTTACCACATCGGAAGCGCTGCGGATACTGCCGCCTGCTACGAGCGAAACGTGATTTCGGATTCCTTCATCACGAAGCCTCTGATCCACTGCCGCCAGAGCGAGCTCTACAGGGATTCCCACATTGTCGCGTATTCTGGTAGGAGCGGCGCCGGTGCCTCCGCGGAAGCCGTCGATAGCGATAATGTCCGCGCCGCTGCGTGCAATTCCGCTGGCGATGGCTGCGATATTATGGACAGCCGCCACTTTTACGATAATCGGTTTTTTGTATTCCGTAGCCTCTTTCAGAGAACAGACCAGCTGCCGCAGATCTTCAATAGAATAGATATCATGATGAGGCGCGGGGGAGATGGCGTCAGAGCCTTCAGGGATCATTCTGGTGCGGGACACGTCTCCTACAATTTTAGTTCCCGGAAGATGCCCTCCGATTCCCGGTTTTGCTCCCTGTCCCATTTTGATCTCAATGCCGGCGCCGGCGTTTAAATATTTTTCATGAACGCCAAAGCGTCCTGACGCTACCTGTACAATGGTGTTTTCTCCATAGCAATAAAAATCTTCATGGAGACCACCTTCTCCTGTATTATATAAAATCCCAAGCTCTTTTGCAGCGAGAGCCAGTGATTTGTGCGCATTATAACTGATAGAGCCATAGCTCATGGCGGAGAACATGACCGGCATAGAGAGTTCCAGCTGCGGGGGAAGCTCACAGTCTAAAGAACCGTCCGCCATCCGATGCACTTGTTCCGGTTTCTTTCCAAGATAAATCCGGGTTTCCATAGGCTCTCTTAGAGGGTCGATGGGAGGGTTGGTTACTTGCGAAGCATTGATTAAGATGCGATCCCAATAAACGGGAAGAGGATTTGGGTTTCCCATGGAAGAGAGCAGGACTCCGCCGCTGTTTGCCTGTTTATAAATTTCTTTCATCATATTTTCCGGCCAGTTGGCATTTTCGCGTAGAGAACAGTCGCTCTTTACGATTTTTAAAGCTCTGGTGGGACAAAAGGAAACACATCTTTGGCAGTTTACACAGTTGCTTTCGTCACATACCATCTGTTTGGTTTCACTATTGTAGGAATGTACGCCATTGGCGCATTGCTGCTGGCAGATACGGCAGGTAATGCAGCGGTTTTCATTTCGGATCACTTCAAACTCAGGGTAGATAAATTCAATGCTCATAATAAAACACCTTCCTTTACTGTTACGATAACCGGTTCTCCGCCGGCGGGAGCCCAGATATTTTCGGCATCCGGTTCCATGGCTCGGATGGCTGTTTCTTCACTGGCAATATAAACCATATCTTTTTTTTCTCCTACGACCATGGAGCGGAGCTTCAGCCGGTCATTGAGCGCCATAAGCCCTCCGTTGAAACCGAAAACAATGGAGAAAGGTCCGGTGATCAGAAGGCTGGGGAACAGAGTTCGTAAGTAAGTGTGCTTTTTCTGATCTGCAAGATCTGTTTTTGCTGCAATGGTGCTCCAAAAGGGGGCGGCAATTACGCTGGCAGCTTCTCCAAGAGTCAGATTCTGCCTGCGGAGCAGATAGTCTAAAATATACGTGATGACTTCCGTATCCGTCTGAAGGGTACACTTATATCCAAACATTTCCATAAAACGGCGGTTGGCATCATAGGAAGAAATTTCACCGTTATGTACAACGGAAGAATCCAGAAGAGCAAAGGGGTGAGCTCCGCCCCACCAGCCCGGAGTATTGGTAGGATAGCGGCCGTGGGCAGTCCAGGAATATCCCTCGTATTCGTCTAATTTATAGAAAATACCGATGTCTTCCGGGTATCCCACTGCTTTGAAAGTTCCCATGTTTTTGCCGCTGGAAAAGACATAAGCTCCCGGCATCTCCGTATTGATCTTCATGACTGTACGTACCACATATTCCTTTTCATCCAGCTGCATAGACGTCAGAAGAGACTTCAAAGGAGCTACAAAGTATCTCCAGATGATAGGCTCATCTGTGATCAGAGGCGTTTTTCTTGTGGGGATAATTTCTGACTGTACGATCTCAAACCGTTCTTTTAAAAACGCCTCGCATCCTTTTCTGGCAGCTCTGCTGTCAAAAAACATATGAAAGGCATAAAAGTCTTTATATTCCGGATAGATTCCATAACCGGCAAATCCGCCGCCAAGACCATTGGATCGGTCATGCATGGGTTTCATAGCATTTGTGATCGTTTCCCCGGACATTTTATTCCCGTCTCTGGAAATCATAGCTGCGATGGCACATCCTGAAGGAATCCTTACCTGACCTTCTGTTTTCATTTTCCATTTCATTCCTTTCTTTTTGATCTTATACAATAAAAACAAAGACGCTCATTTTGAAAGCAGAAAAATTCTGATTCCTAAATGAACGCCTTTGCTCATATGCATACTTATACAACGATTAGGAATGTTTGTCAATCATAATTTGATTGAGTTTTTGCAGAACGATGCGCGGATTCCTTTATCTTTCTTATTTCATATGTGTTTCCGTAAGTGGTTTTCGCAGGCTGAACGGTTATAATTGTACTTGTAAAAATACAAAAAAAGGAATTGACAAAGAGGTTTGTCCGGTGTTATCATGCAACACGTAAAGGCAAGGGCGTCTTTGAGAACACAATCTCAGAGACGCTTTTTCCGTTGTTGCAAAGAAACAGATAGAAAAAGGCAAGGGCGTCTTTCATGTGGATAGCAGGAAAGGCATCCTTGTCTTTTTTCGTGCGAAAGGAGTGTCGTTATGAAGAAGAAAAATGTTTCCAAATATTTTGGCTGTATGGTGTTTGATGACAGGGTTATGAAGGCAAGTTTATCTTCAAAAGTATATCAGTCATTGAGAAAAACCATTGATGAAGGTGAACAATTAGACAGCAGCGTAGCAGACGTTGTGGCAGAAGCTATGAAAGAATGGGCTGTATCGAAAGGCGCAACACATTACACACACTGGTTTCAGCCGCTGACCGGAATCACAGCAGAAAAACATGACAGCTTTATTTCTCCTTCTCCAAACGGAGGCGTTATCATGGAATTTTCGGGTAAGGAACTGATCAAAGGAGAGCCGGATGCCTCTTCCTTCCCTTCCGGAGGTTTAAGAGCTACCTTTGAGGCAAGAGGATATACCACATGGGATCCGACTTCCTATGCGTTTATTAAAGGAAAAACCTTATGTATTCCCACAGCTTTTTGTTCTTATGGAGGAGAAGCGTTGGACAAGAAAACGCCGCTGCTTCGTTCCATGAAGGCATTGAATAAGCAGGCGCTTCGGATTCTCCGTCTGTTCGGCAATGAAAAGGTATCATACGTTATTACTTCTGTAGGACCGGAACAAGAATACTTCCTGATTACAAAAGAAATGTATGATCAAAGAAAAGATCTTCAATTTACAGGACGCACTTTATTTGGAGCAAGACCTCCGAAAGGACAGGAGATGGATGACCATTATTTCGGTGTGATCAAGCCAAGAGTAGAGGCTTACATGGCGGACTTAAATGAGGAACTCTGGAAGCTTGGAATCCTTGCAAAGACACAGCACAATGAAGTGGCTCCGGCACAGCATGAGCTGGCGCCGATCTACACAACGACCAACATTGCTACGGATCACAACCAGCTGACGATGGAAATCATGCAAAAAGTAGCCGCACGGCATGGATTGGTTTGTCTTCTTCATGAGAAACCGTTTGCAGGAGTGAATGGAAGCGGAAAACATAATAACTGGTCCATCTCCACTGATACAGGCGTAAACCTGCTGTCGCCGGGAGAAACACCTTATGAGAATGCGCAGTTTTTACTGTTTCTGTGCGCAGTGATCAAAGCGGTGGATGATTATCAGGATCTGCTGAGGCTGTCTGTTGCAACCGCAGGAAACGATCATCGTCTGGGAGCAAATGAAGCGCCGCCGGCTGTTGTGTCCATGTTTCTGGGCGATGAGCTGAACGGAGTCTTAGAGGCGATTGAAAAAGATATTCCTTATGAAGGAGCGGAAAAAACACAGATGAAGCTGGGTGTGGATGTCCTTCCGAAATTCAATCGGGATACTACGGACAGAAACCGTACTTCACCTTTTGCTTTCACAGGAAATAAGTTTGAATTCCGTATGTTGGGATCTTCCAACAGTATCGCATGCGCCAACATGATGCTTAACAGCGCAGTGGCGGAAAGCCTGAAGATCTATGCGGACAGACTGGAAAAAGCAGAGAATTTTGAAGAAACCCTTCATGCCATGATCCGCAAGACGATCAAAGATCACAAGAGGATTATTTTCAATGGAAACGGTTATGACGATGCATGGATAAAAGAAGCAACGGAAAAGCGCGGACTGATGAACTATCCGTCAACGCCGGACTGTATGCCGCATCTGCTGGATGAAAAAAATGTCAGGATGCTTACTTCACATAAAGTATTCTCCAAGGCGGAACTGGAATCAAGATGCGAGATTATGCTGGAAAACTACTGTAAGACGATCGTAATAGAAGCAAATACTATGGTGGATATGGTTAAAAGAGAGATCATTCCGGCTGTGGAAGCCTACGCAATGGAACTGGCAAGGACAGCTTCTGCGAAGAAACGTGTCGATGAGACATTGGCATGCCGTTATGAAAGCGGCCTGATAAAAAAACTCTCTACACTTACAGACCAGATGGCAGTCAGGACGGATGCATTGGAAACAGCTCTGATAGAACTTCAGGACGTGAAGGATATTGTGGCGCAGTCTTATCAGATCCGGGATACAGTATTGACCAGAATGCAGGAGTTACGAATTGCCTGTGATGAAGCGGAAACCGTTACAGCAAAAAAATACTGGCCGTTCCCAACCTACGGGGATCTGCTTTTCAGCGTAAAATAGCAAAGATAACAAAAAGGGAGGGGTTATCATGTACAGTTCTGTAAATACAATCTGGGTATTATTTGGCACAGCTCTGGTCTTCTTTATGCAGGCAGGTTTTTCCTTGTGTGAAGCGGGATTTACAAGAGCGAAAAACACCGGAAATATTCTGATGAAAAACCTGATGGATTTCTGCATTGGAACACCGGCATTCTGGCTGGTAGGATTCGGACTGATGTTTGGAAAAGGTTCCGGAATCATTGGCAGCTTTGACCCGCTGATCCGGGGCGAGTACAGCCAGGCGCTTCCTTCAGGCGTTCCTCTGTGGGCGTTTGCGATCTTCCAGACTGTCTTTTGTGCGACATCCGCCACGATTGTGTCAGGAGCAATGGCAGAGAGAACAAAATTCAGCGCTTACTGTATTTATTCTGCAGTGATCTCACTTCTGATCTATCCGGTTTCTGGCCACTGGATCTGGGGAGGAGGATGGCTTTCCCAGATGGGATTCCATGATTTTGCAGGATCTACAGCCGTACATATGGTAGGAGGCATCTGCGCTATGATCGGTGCGAAAATCTTAGGTCCGCGTATTGGAAAATACGATAAAAACGGAAAACCGCAGGCGATTTTAGGGCATAACCTTACATTTGCAGCGCTTGGCGTCTTTATCCTCTGGTTCTGCTGGTTTGGATTTAACGGAGCTTCTACGGTAGGTATGGACAGTGATGCCCTGATAGAAACAGCGGGAAGGGTATTCTTTAATACTAACCTGGCAGCTGCTGTCGCCTGCTGCGCGGCTTTGATTTTCACCTGGATACGTTACAAGAAACCGGATGTCTCTATGACTTACAATGCAGCATTGGCAGGTCTGGTAGGCATTACAGCGGGCTGCGATGCGGTAGATGCGGTCGGCGCGGCGGTCATTGGAGTTGTCTGTGGAATCCTGATTGTACTGGCGATAGAATTTTTTGATAAAATTGCAAAAATAGACGACCCTGTAGGCGCTGTTTCCGTACACTGTGTCTGCGGCGCTGCAGGAACGGTTCTGACCGGTCTGTTTGCCACAGGGGAGACTACAGAGGCAGGACTTTTCTATGGAGGCGGCGCGCACTTTCTGGGAATCCAGGTATTAGGCGTGCTTGCTGTAGCAGCGTATGTTGCGGTGGTTATCACCATTGTATTTTTAGCAATTAAACATACCATCGGGCTGCGTGTAAAACCGGAAGAAGAGCTTGCCGGATTGGATGTTTCGGAACATGGACTGTTTACCGCATATGCCGGATTTTCTATGCTGCCGGACACCATTGCGGAGGATGTGGACACCAATACGGTCTTTGCCATGGGAGATGTGCCGGAAGCTGAAGCTGTACCGGTGAAGACGGTTCCTGCATTTGAAGAAGGAACGCCGAAATTCACGAAGGTGGAAATTGTCTGCAAGGAATCAAAGCTTGAGGCATTAAAAGCGGCAATGATGAATCTGGGAATTACAGGCATGACCGTATCGCACGTTCTTGGATGCGGCGTACAGAAAGGAAAACCGGAGTATTACCGCGGCGTACAGATTGAGGCAAACCTGCTTCCGAAAATCCAGGTAGAAATCGTGGTGAGCAAAGTTCCTGTCCGCAGTGTTATCGAAACGGCTAAGAAAGTGCTTTATACAGGACATATCGGAGACGGTAAGATTTTCGTTTATGATGTGGAAAATGTTGTAAAAATCAGAACCGGTGAAGAGGGCTTTGATGCTCTGCAGGATGTAGAATAAATTTAAAATAAGGGAACTGTTTACAGCGCGCATGGAACAGTTCCCGAAAAATGGAGGTAAAATGTATGTGTTCGATTATGGGATATTGCGGACCGGTAGTCGATTTAGATAAATTTAAAGAAGGTTTCCAAAGAACCATTTCCAGAGGTCCGGATGACAGCCGGATCGTTGATACGGGAAATGGTCTTCTTGGATTTCACAGACTGGCCATTATGGGATTAACACCGTCCGGAATGCAGCCTTTCCAATTGGATGGAAGTTACGTGGTCTGCAACGGAGAAATTTATGGATTTGAAAAGATCAAAGAAGAATTGTCTGACCGATATAGCTTTGCAAGCGATTCAGACTGTGAGATCCTTCTGCCCTTGTATAAAGAATATGGCACAGATATGTTTGCTATGCTGGATGCAGAATTCGCATGTATTCTCTATGACGGCGATACAGGTGAATATATTGCGGCAAGAGATCCCATTGGAATCCGTCCTCTCTATTACGGATATGATGAAAAAGGTGTGATCCTGTTTGCAAGTGAAGCGAAAAACCTGGTAGGGCTTACTGACAAAATCATGCCTTTTCCTCCGGGATATTATTATAAAAACGGCAGTTTTACCTGCTATTGCGATATAACAAAATCAGAACACATATGCCGGGATGATTTAGAAACCGTATGCCGGAATATCTACGACCTGCTGATCGAAGGAGTAAAGAAACGGCTTGTAGCGGATGCGAAGGTAGGTTTTCTGCTTTCGGGCGGGCTGGATTCCTCGCTCGTCTGTGCGATCGCCGCTAAAGAGAGCCGGAAACCTATCCGTACGTTTGCCATCGGGATGCGTGAAGACGCCATTGATTTAAAGTATGCGAAGCAGACAGCAGAGTACATCGGAAGCGAACATACGGAAATATATATGACGCCGGAGGAAGTGATCGATACGCTGGAAGAGGTGATTCATGTTCTGGGGACTTACGATATTACTACGATACGTGCATCTGTGGGTATGTATCTGGTATGTAGGGCAATTCATGAGCAGACAGATATCCGCGTACTTCTCACCGGTGAAATATCGGATGAATTATTTGGATATAAATATACTGATTTCGCCCCCGGTCCGGAGGCGTTCCAAGAAGAATCCGTGAAAAGAATCCGTGAACTTCATATGTATGATGTACTAAGGGCAGACCGCTGTATCTCTTCCAATTCTCTTGAGGCAAGAGTTCCGTTCGGAGATCTGGATTTTGTGACTTACGTTATGGCAGTCGATCCGGAACTGAAAATGAATCATTACGGAAAAGGGAAATATCTTCTCCGTCATGCATTTCAGGAGGATTCGTACCTTCCGCAAGAAATCCTGTGGAGAGAAAAAGCAGCGTTTTCAGACGCAGTAGGTCATTCCATGGTGGATTATCTGAAAGAATACGCAGAATCCGTTTACACAGATCAGGAGATGGAAACATTATCAGAAAAGTATACCTATGCACGTCCGTTTACGAAAGAATCTTTGTTGTACAGGGAAATCTTTGAAAAATATTATCCGGGGCAGGCGGAAATGATCGCCGGATTCTGGATGCCGAACAAAGAGTGGGAGGGGTGTGACGTCAATGACCCTTCAGCCAGAGTGCTTTCAAACTATGGAGAAAGCGGAAAATAATAGAAAGAGGAATGACAATTTATGACAAAGTATATTTTTGTGACCGGAGGCGTGGTATCCGGGCTTGGAAAAGGAATTACGGCAGCCTCCCTTGGGCGGCTTTTAAAAGCCAGAGGTTATAAGGTGGCCGCTCAGAAGTTAGATCCTTATATTAATGTAGATCCGGGAACTATGAGCCCGTATCAGCATGGAGAGGTGTTTGTCACGGAAGACGGCGCGGAGACAGATCTGGATCTGGGACATTATGAGAGATTTATTGATGAAAACCTGAATAAATATTCCAATCTGACGACAGGAAAAGTCTATTGGAATGTGTTGAATAAGGAAAGAAGGGGAGAATATCTGGGCTCTACTGTTCAGGTGATCCCGCATATCACCAATGAAATCAAAGAATTTGTCTATCGCGTAGGGAAACAGACGGATGCAGACGTGGTAATTACGGAAATCGGAGGAACAATAGGAGATATTGAATCCCAGCCTTTTTTAGAAGCAGTCCGCCAGATTTCTCTGGAAGTGGGACGGGAAAACAGCCTGTTTATTCATGTGACACTCGTCCCTTATTTAAGCGGCTCGGACGAACACAAATCAAAGCCTACGCAGCACTCTGTACGGGAACTGCAGGGAATGGGAATCCACCCGAATCTCATTGTACTTCGGTGCGATAAACCTTTGGAGGAATCTATTTTTCAGAAGATTTCTCTTTTCTGCAATGTGAAGCCGGACTGCGTGATCGAAAACCGCACGCTGTCAAATTTATATGAAGCGCCCCTTATGCTGGAGCAGTCCGGCTTTTCTTCTGTAGTTTGCAGAGAGCTTCATTTAGAGGCAAAGGAAGCCCGGCTTGAAGACTGGAAAAAAATGGTGGAACAGATAAAAAATCGTACCCGGGAAGTACATATCGGACTGGTCGGGAAATATGTAAAGCTTCATGACGCCTATCTGTCCGTAGTGGAAGCTTTAAATCATGCAGGCTATGCGCAGAATGCTTATATCCGTATTCATTGGATCGATTCAGAGAATATTACGAAAGAAAACGTAGCTCAGATTTTCCGGGGAATACACGGGATCATCGTTCCCGGCGGTTTTGGAAACAGAGGAATTGAAGGAATGATCACTGCAGCTGAATATGCCAGAAAGAATCGGATTCCTTATTTCGGGATCTGTCTTGGCATGCAGATTGCCGTCATTGAATATGCCAGGAATGAGGCTGGACTTCCGGAAGCACATTCCGGGGAATTTGATGAGCAGTGCAGGGACAAGGTTATTGATTTTATGCCGGGACAAAGTGATGATATTGATAAGGGAGGCACACTCCGACTTGGAAATTACCCTTGTGTGATTCAGCCGGGAACACAAATGGAGCATTGCTATCAGCGCTCGGTCATTCAAGAGCGCCATCGTCACCGCTAGGAATTAAATAATCAGTACCGCGAACTGCTTACCGATGCAGGTCTGGTGATCAGCGGAACTTCCCCTGATGGCCGTTTGGCAGAAACCATCGAGCTTGCGGATCATCCGTTTTATATCGGAGTGCAGTTTCATCCGGAATTTACAAGCCGCCCCAACCGGCCGCATCCGCTGTTTCAAGGATTTATTTCAGCGGCTTTCCATGAAAATACGAAACAAGAGGAGTGAACAGATATGGCGATTCATGAAGAATGCGGCGTGTTCGGAATTTTAAGCAGAAAAAGAGAACGTCTTGGGAAACTGGTTTATTATGGACTCTATGCACTTCAGCACAGAGGGCAGGAAAGCTGCGGCATTGTTGTAAATGACGATGGCGTCTTTTCGTCGTATAAGGATTTGGGGCTTGTAAGCGAAGTATTTTCTGAGGATACTCTGGCACATCTTTCGGAAGGAAATATGGCCGTGGGACATGTGCGGTACGGAACGACAGGAAGAAATAATCGAAAGAATTGTCAGCCTATAGAGGTGAACCATCAGAAAGGGAAAATGGCGCTGGCACATAATGGAAATTTAAGCAATGCGTTAGAGCTTCGTGATAAATTGGAATTATCAGGAGCAATTTTCCATACAACCAGCGATACAGAAACGATTGCGTATATGATTACAAGAGAAAGGCTTACTGCGCCTAGTATCGAGGAGGCGGTAAGCCGCGCCATGACTTCTTTGGAAGGAGCATATTCTCTTATATTAATGTCTTCTGCTAAAATGATCGCAGTGAGAGATCCGTATGGATTCCGTCCCCTTTGTTACGGGAAAATGCCGGACGGCTCCTATGTGATTGCCTCGGAAAGCTGCGCCCTGACATCTGTAGGCGCGGAACTGATCAGGGATCTTCTTCCGGGAGAGATCCTGGTATTTAGCGAAGAAGGCGTCGAGTCGCGCCGGGAACACTGCGGCACGCAGAAACAGAAGACCTGTATATTTGAATATATTTATTTTGCAAGACCGGACTCTGTCATTGATAAGATCTCTGTATCAGCAGCAAGAATTCAGGCTGGGAAACTATTAGCACAGACAAAACCGGTCAAGGCGGATATTGTAATCGGCGTTCCGGACAGCGGTCTGGACGCGGCGCTTGGATTTTCTGAAGTTTCAGGAATTCCTTATGGAATCGGACTTGTCAAGAACAAATACATTGGAAGAACTTTTATATCTCCCGGTCAAAAAGAACGGATCGATCTGGTGCGGATGAAGTTGAGTCCGATCCCATCGGTTATTCAGGGAAAACGAGTAGTTTTAATTGATGATTCCATTGTAAGAGGAACTACAAGCAGACAGCTTGTAAGTCTTTTAAGAGAGGCAGGCGCAAAAGAGATCCATCTAAGAATCTCTGCACCTCCGTTTCTGCATCCGTGTTATTATGGTACAGACATCGATTCGGAAGAAAATCTTATTGCATCCCACCATGGAGAAAAAGAGGTCGCCACGCTCATCGGGGCGGATTCACTTGGCTATCTTCCGTTGGAATGCCTTCATGAACTGACAGGAACGCATTCATATTGTGACGCTTGTTTTAGCGGGAAATACGCGACTGAAATTCCCACAGATGTCCGAAAGGACCGATTTGAACAAAAATTATCCGAGAGGTGAAACAAATGGAAAAATGGAATAAGAAGCTTCTTCTGGAAGACGGAAGTCAATTTTATGGCTATGGGTTTGGCAGTCAGGAAGAGAAAATAACGGAAATAGTATTTAATACGGCGCCGGTTGGGTATCAGGAGATCCTTTCTGATCCATCCTACACATATCAGACCGTTGTTATGGCATATCCGTTGATCGGAAATTACGGGATTGCAAAAGAAGACTTTGAGACAAAACAACCTTCCATCGGCGGGCTTGCCGTGAGAGATTATAATGATATTCCTTCCAATTTCCGCAGCGCCGCCACGCTGGACGAGGTGATGAAACAGTATCATATTCCCGGTATTTACGGCATTGATACGAGAAAACTGGTAAGAAAGATCCGGGATTTCGGAAGTTGTAAGGCGCTGCTTACAGATGCGCAGACATCGCCGGAAGAAGGATTGAAAAAACTGGCAGGATTTGAGATTCCGAAAGATGCCGTAGAAAAGGTCAGTTCTAAAGAAATAAGATACTGTGCCGCCAAACAGGAAAATTATCTTGTGGCGGCCATTGATTGCGGAATAAAAGAAAATATTATACGAAGTTTAAATGCAAGAGGCTGCAGCGTCATGGTATATCCATGGAACACTTCTTATGAAGAAATTCAAAAACAAAACCCGGACGGCGTCTTTTTGTCTAATGGACCGGGCAATCCGAAGGATGTAAAGCCGGTTCTGGAACTGGTACGGAAAATAAGAGGGAACTTTCCATTATTTGGAATATGCCTTGGACATCAGATGATCGGGCTTGCCTATGGCGCGGGGACTTATAAGTTGAAATTCGGACACCGGGGAGGAAACCATCCGGTAAAAAACTTAAAAACCGGGAAAATAGAAATCACGTCCCAGAATCATTCTTATGCTGTAGATTATGCCAGTCTGAAAAATACCGATCTGGAGATGACCCATATCAATCTGCTGGATCATACAGTAGAAGGAATTGCCTGCAGAAAAGATCATGTTTTCAGCGTCCAGTATCATCCGGAAAGCGCTCCCGGACCTCAGGACAGCGGGTATTTGTTTGATCAATTTATACAGATGATGGAGGAAAACAAACATGGCAAAGCGAACTGATATAAAGAAAATACTGGTTATTGGTTCTGGTCCTATTGTAATCGGACAGGCAGCGGAATTTGATTATGCGGGAACACAGGCATGTCTTGCGCTGAAAGAAGAGGGGTATGAAGTAATCCTGTGCAATTCCAATCCGGCGACTATAATGACAGACCCTGCCATTGCAGATAAAGTTTATATGGAGCCTCTTACATTGGAATATATGGCAAAAATCGTCCGCCATGAGCGTCCGGACGCCATAGTACCCGGAATCGGAGGGCAGACAGGACTGAATCTTGCAATGCAGCTCGAGAAAAAAGGAGTTTTGAAAGAATGTCAGACAGAACTGCTTGGAACTGGAAGTGAAAGCATCCGGCAGGCAGAAGACAGAGAACTGTTTAAAGAATTGTGCGAAAAATTAGGAGAACCGGTACTGCCGTCCCTTGTCGCCAATACAGCAGAAGAAGCCCTTCAGGCGGCAAAGACCATCGGTTATCCGGTAGTTCTGCGTCCGGCTTTTACTCTGGGCGGAACCGGGGGAGGGTTTGCAGACGATGAACAGGAATTTCTGGGGCTTATTCATAATGCGCTTGCCTTGTCGCCGGTTCATCAGGTATTGGTTGAAAAAAGCATTAAAGGTTTTAAAGAAATTGAATATGAAGTCATTCGTGATTCTAATGATACGGCAATTACGGTGTGCAACATGGAAAATCTGGATCCGGTAGGAATCCATACAGGAGATTCGATCGTAGTCTGCCCATCCCAAACCTTGACGAATAAGGAATACCAGATGCTGCGAGACAGTGCGCTAAGGCTGATCCGGGCTCTTAGGGTGGAAGGGGGATGCAATGTACAGTTCGCACTGGATCCTCATTCTTTCCGGTACTACGTTATCGAAGTGAACCCACGTGTTTCCCGTTCTTCTGCACTGGCGTCAAAAGCAAGCGGATATCCCATTGCCAGAGTGTCTGCAAAAATCAGCGTAGGTATGACTCTGGACGAGATCCCCCTTGTAAACACCCCTGCTTCCTTTGAGCCTGCCTTAGATTATGTAGTAACGAAAATGCCTCGTTTTCCGTTTGATAAGTTTGCAGATGCCAATCAAAAGTTAGGCACGCAGATGAAAGCGACCGGAGAGGTGATGAGCATTGGACGAACATTTGAAGAAAGTCTGTTAAAGGCGATCCGTTCCCTGGAAACGGGAGTATTTCATCTATATATGGAGAAATTCGATGAAAAGACAAGGGAAGAGCTTCTTTCCTATATAAAAGCAGGAACGGACGACAGGATCTTTGCCGTTGCACAATTATTAAGACTTGGCTGCAATGTTCAGCAAATTGCTTTTGAAACAAAGATTGACGGCTTTTTCCTGGAAAAAATGAAGAAAATCATAGAAATGGAAAATATGTTAAAAGCAAATCCATGGAACAGGGACGTCCTGCATGAGGCAAAAAGAGGAGGATTTTCCGATCGCGCTGTGGCATGGCTCTGGAATACAGACGAAGATACTGTCTTTCGCATTAGAAAAGAAATGCATCTGTTCCCGGTTTATAAAATGATCGACACCTGCGCTTCTGAATTTGACAGTTATGTCCCTTATTTTTATTCTACTTACGAAGAAGAAAACGAATCGATAGCAGAGGACAGAAAAAAAATTCTGGTGCTTGGATCAGGTCCTATCCGAATCGGTCAGGGCGTAGAGTTTGATTATTCGACAGTTCATGCCGTAAAAACAATACGCAATGCCGGATATGAGGCCATTGTGATCAACAATAATCCGGAAACAGTTTCTACGGATTATACGACTTCCGATAAGCTGTATTTTGAACCTCTCTGTGTCGAAGACGTGATGAACGTAATTGAACTGGAGCGGCCGGATGGCGTAATCGCCTCGCTGGGAGGGCAGACTGCCGTGAATCTGGCAGAGCCTCTGGAATCCAGAGGCGTAACGATCATCGGAACAGACTGCGAGGCGATCGAAAAGGCAGAGAACAGGGAGTCCTTTGAGAAGCTTTTGGCCGCGCTTTCTATTCCGCAGCCCAAAGGTCAGGCTGTAACGAATATTGAAGATGGTGTAAAGGCGGCAGCTGCAATAGGCTATCCTGTGCTGGTACGTCCGAGCTTTGTATTAGGCGGAAGAGCCATGCAGATCGTGGCAAAAGAAGAACAACTGCGGCAATATCTGAAAACGGCGGTGGAGATCAATGAAGAAAAACCGGTATTAGTGGATCATTATATCAGAGGAAAAGAAGTGGAGATCGACGGAATCTGCGACGGTCAGGATGTATTTGTGCCCGGCATCATGGAACTGGTGGAGAGAACCGGCGTACATTCCGGCGATTCCATCAGTGTGTATCCGAGTTACAGCATTTCAGACCATGTAAAAGAAGTGATTCTGGATTATACAAGAAGATTAGGTCTTGGAATCGGAATCAGAGGATTGTTTAATATTCAGTTTATTGTGGATCAGGAGGAAAACGTGTATATTATAGAAGTAAATCCACGCTCATCCAGAACCGTTCCGTTTTTATCAAAAGCCACAGGTTATTCTCTGGCGGATATTGCGACAAGAGTGATTCTTGGCATCAGCCTGAAAGAGCAGGGCATCGACACATGTTATCCGGAAGAAAAGAGTTTCTGGTATGTAAAAGCGCCCGCGTTTTCTTTTGCTAAGTTAAATGGAATGGATGCGTATCTGTCCCCTGAGATGAAATCAACAGGAGAAGCCATAGGATACGATCGAAAATTTCCTCGAGCCATGTATAAAGCCTTAATCGCTTCCGGTGTGAAAATGCAGAACTACGGAACGGTCATGGTAACTCTGGCTGATGAAGATAAAGAAGAGGCGCTGCCTCTTATTCGACGGTTTTATGAAATGGGATTCAATATAGAGGCAACAGTCGGAACCGGAGAGTTTCTGAAAGCGCATGGGATTCGCACTCGTATCCGCAGAAAGCTTAGTGAAAACAGCACCGAAATTCTGGAAGCGATAAGATCCGGCTATGTAAGCTATGTCATTAACACAAGAGCCATTTTATCCGGCGTTCATTATGAAGACGGACTGGCGATCAGAAGGACAGCCATCGAAAACAACGTAACGATGTTTACCTCTTTGGATACCGTAAAGGTACTTCTGGACGTGCTGGAAGAAATTACCATAGGTGTTTCGCCTCTTTACGCATAAAAACAAAAAAAGGAGAACTGCAGAATGATACCAAATATGAATTATCAAAATTTAAAAGAATCTTATTTGTTTTATAATATCGCCCAGAAAACAAAAGCTTATCTGGAAGCACATCCGGGAGCGCATCTCTATAGAATGGGAATTGGCGACGTTTCTCTGCCGCTTTGCGATGCCGTTATCCAAAAACTTCATGAGGCAGTAGAAGATCAGGCTCATAAAACAACCTTTCATGGATATATGCCGGAATGCGGAGATACGGAACTTCGGACAACCATTGCGGCATACTATCAAAAAAGAGGAGTAAAATTAAGCCATGAGGAAGTCTTTGTCTCCAGCGGGGCAAGTGATGAGCTGGGAGATATTTTGGATTTGTTCGGAAAAGAAAAGACAGTGCTGATCATGGAACCGGCTTATCCTGCTTATGTGGATGCGAACGTGATTGCCGGAAACACGATTATCCATATTCCGGCGGGAGAAGAGAACGGATTTGTTCCTGTGCCGGATCCGGACATTGCGGCAGACGTGATCTACATCTGCTCTCCGAATAATCCAACCGGCGCTGTATTTGACCGGGAGGCATTACAGGCATGGGTGGATTATGCCAACAAAATGAATGCCATCATCCTGTTTGATGCCGCATATGAGGCATTTATTGAAGAAGATGACATCCCCCACAGTATTTTTGAAATCCCGGAAGCGAGAACCTGTGCCATTGAAATTTGCTCTTTGTCTAAGACCGCGGGCTTTACAGGAACACGCTGCGGATATACAGTCATTCCAAAAGAACTGTTTCGCGGCGGAATGAGTCTGAACCAGATGTGGGTAAGAAACCGGACGACGAAAACAAACGGTGTATCTTATCTTATCCAAAAAGGAGCTTCGGCTGTATTTACGGAAGAAGGACAGCGGCAGATTCGGGAGGGGATTCAAATCTATAAAAAGAATGGAAGATGTCTGACGGAAGTACTGGATCGGCTCGGCATCTGGTACTGCGGAGGGAAAAACGCTCCTTATATTTGGATGAAATGCCCGAATGGAATGGGAAGCTGGGAGTTTTTTGATTACCTGCTTAATGAAATCCAGGTAGTGGGAACGCCCGGAGAAGGGTTTGGAGCGTGCGGCGAGGGATATTTCCGTTTCTCTACTTTCGGGTCGCCGGAAGATACGAAAGAGGCGGCTGGAAGGCTGGAACTGCTTCTTCAGAAACTGCTTTGATTTCGGGCCGTCATGAACCTGCCTGTAAGGGAGCGCGGTTTTAATCTTATAAATTTTACTTTGATTTAACAATGAAGCGCTAGTCGATTTTACATGTTTTTTATACAATGATATCACAGCGGTAAAATGTAATGTTGTGAAAATGAAGAAAAGATGATATGCCGTACATCCGGTATTTACAATGAGATGAGGAAATTTTGCCTAAAACGTAGGACGAGCGGACATCGGCTCTCTTTTCGGTCTTCATATCAAAGACTGAAGAGCTTGCGATGGAGCTGAAAAAAGATTATACTATTGCCATAGTTACATATAATATGCAGCAGGCAGTGCGTGTGTCCGACAAGACCGCGTTTTTCCTTCTCGGCGAGCTGGTGGAGTTCGGCGACACCGAGCGCGTGTTCTCGCACCCGCAGGAGAAGCGCACCGAGGACTACATCACCGGGAGGTTCGGTTGATATGCGCATAAAATTCGACGAGCAGCTTGCCCTGCTCAACCACGAGCTCATAGCTATGGGCGCCCTCTGTGAGGAGGCCATCGCCATCACCGCGCGCAGCGTCATGGACAACGACCGCACGCTCTACCCGCGCGTCCGCGCCCTGGAGAACGACATCGACCAGAAAGAGCGCGAGATAGAGACCATCTGCCTCAAGCTCCTGCTGCAGCAGCAGCCCGTCGCCAGCGACCTGCGCCTGATAAGCGCGGCGCTGAAGATGATAACCGACATGGAGCGCATCGGCGACCAGGCGCTGGACATAGCCGACACAGCTGGCTTCATGGGTCCGCTCGCCCCCGAGGACGCGGGCGCGCTGGGCGACCTGGCTCGCACGGTCATAGGCATGGTCACCGACAGCGTCGACGCCTTCGTGCGCCAGGACAAGGACGCCGCGGCCGCAGTCGTGAAGCGCGACGACGATGCCGACGCCCTGTTCAGCTCCATCAAGGCCAGGATAATAGAGCGCCTGGCCAACAGCCAGGGCGAGGGCGAGTACGCGCTCGACCTGCTTATGATAGCCAAGTACCTCGAGCGCATCGGCGACCACGCCGTGAACGTAGCCGAGTGGGTGCAGTTCGTGCGCACCGGGCGCTACAAGGACGAAAGTATGTTCTGATACTCACTCTGCCCCTTTGGGCGCGTGTTTTCCTTATTTTCTTCTGGAAAAGGCTGTCTG
>OHCS01000314.1_pt1 | contig 29135 bp, 17 predicted proteins | sample 1566741 | NCBI WGS metagenome assembly OHCS01 (sample SAMEA3879604, study PRJEB24766) | human gut metagenome | biome: human-associated habitat; feature: feces | place: USA | collected 1985/1987 | reverse complement strand
TGTTTTATTTTAAAAAAACTTGAATTTCTTGAACATAATTTTTATAGATAGAATCAATAATCAACATACATTATTTCTATAAACTACTTTACCAAATTTTTACAAAAATAACATAATAAATCATAATTCCAATAAAAATAACTAGTTACTAATGGCATGAATTGTTCTTTTGGAATAACACCATCAACTCTAAATAATTTAATTTCTTTACCAATATCATTAACTTTATTATTAATGGATAACTTAGACCTTTTGTCAAATTTTTTCTTATCATAAATGATAATCGAACCATCACAATGTTTAAATTTGCCCGTATCTTTTTCAAAAATTGCATGAAAATATCTACTCCCCCTTAAATGTATATTTTCTTTTGAGGGCAATTCCTCACATGTGAAAACAACTTCATTTTCTTTTCTAGGTTTCCATAAATATTCGGTTAATTCGTTGGTTTGATAATTTTGAAACGAACCTTTATCTTCATTTCTTAAATTAATAATATCATTCCAATTTAATGGTTTTGAAAAAACAGTGCTTGAATAGAACATATTATCAAAATTTCTTAAAAAAGGATCTACTCTAATTTTTAAATCTACTTTATTTAAGTTTAACTTATTTAATTCTTGAATTATCCAATATGATGAATTAAATGCATTAATTGGCAAACATAATCCATATTTATTATTGTTAATAATTATAGAATCTGAAAATTTAATATTTGATTTCTTCACATCAATTAAAAATTCATCATCACAAATATCATTAAATTCTTTTAAATCATAAGGTTTATTATTTAATAATGCATTAAGTCTATCTTCAAATATTGAATCAGCAATTAATTCACCTAATAACAATATCCTTGAATATACCATAACATCAGGAATTTTTTTTGTTTAAAAAATTAATTTGTGTTTCATGCTTTTTATAATATTTTAAAACATCTTCTTCTAAGATATCCAAATCTTCTTTAAGATTTTGATGCTCAGGATGATTATTATTAAGATAAATATCTAGATACATCTGAGGAGTTAAAACATTATGTAAAAAGTAATTTTTTAATTTAAAATTCATAATTAAACCCATTATCAAAAAATATACAAATTAATTAAAAAACTCTCTCATAAATCCCTCTCTAAACTCATCTTGAGTAACAATTGAATTTTCCATATTTGCAAGTTTTTTAAATGGAACATATCTTTTCTTTAGTTTTTTATCCATTCTCAAATATTTATAATTTTTACTTTCATTTCTTTTACTATCATGAATATCATTCAAAAATACAACATATAATCTTTTTGGAACATTTAACAGCCATGAAAGGAATTCTTCTTTATTATATTTTATATCCTTTTTTTCACAATAATATTTGTAAATTTGAGGTAATGTTAAAAACAATGAATCAGAAGGTTTGATTTTCAAATTACATAATATCTCATCATCATACCTATTTTTAATACTCTCAAGAGCACCAGCCAAATCACTATCATCCACTTTTTCAATACATTTATCCATGATTTCTTCTAAATTCAAAGTAGAATTAAAAGTTCCTTTAAATTCAATTAAATAAATCCTACCATTTTTGAAAATCAAAGCATCTGCAGATAATGGACGATTACTTTTAACAGAACCATTATTCTTCAAATGACTATTCCAACACATATTATCTAAATCAAAAATACAATTATCATCAATGATTAATGGATTTTTAAATGCTCCTGCATCATTGTCTGATTTAGATACTTCACTAAATTTATTAAAAGATTTCCTAGCATTATCAGGAAAATTATCATTCTCTTTATAAAAATTTAATAGATTAACAAAATCACTATTGTCAAAAGCCATGTTAATCCCTCAAATCATCTTTTAAATCTGCCTGAACTTTAATTTTATGAATAATGTCAAATGGATTTCCTAAATTATCATAAACCTCAATTATTTCATCATTATCAAGTAAATTATAATTATATTTATCAATACCGTCTACTTTTTCTGTTAAGTAAAAATTGGTATCATCAATTAAATTATAATATCTTGAATATGCTTCTATTGCTTCTGCAAAAAATGGACTGTGAGTATTAATATATAATGTAATATTCAAATCCCTAGCAGCTAAAACTAAGATTTTTGCAAATTCTACCTGAAAGCCAGGATGTAAATTAATTTCAGGTTCATCTAAAATTAAAAAACTATTTTTTGTTAATTCATTATTATCAAGCAATAGTTGAATAGTTGCTAATTGTTTTAGTCCAGAAGCAGTATTTTCCATGGAAAAAGTTTCATCATCTTTTTTGAATATAAATACATCTTCTGAAGGAACATATTCAAAATTTCCCCCAATTAACTCATCAATTCTTCTTTTAAAATCATTTAAATCTTTAAAAAATTCATCACTATAAATTTCATCAGGATTTTTAATTTTTTTAAGTTTCCTCTCAAGTACTCGCAAATGATATTGAGAACTGCGAGGATTATTTTCTAAAATTGAAGGGGAATCAATGTAAATAACATTTTGAAAATTAAAATAATTCAAAAAATCTTTACTGATGTTACTTTTCCTTTTTTCAACCCCAATTTTAATATCTTGATTAAATTCAACACCATTATAATTTCCATGAAACTTAATATGAGCATTACTAAATCTATTTAATGAACTACCATATTCTGATTCAATAAGAGCATTGAAAACTGTAATATACCTAGAATATTCATCCTTATTCAGTTTAATTATTCTAAATAAATCATTTAAATCATCAATACACAAATCTTTATCTTTAAAATCATAATTTTCTAAGGTAAGTGCAATATTACTATAAATATCATCAAATAGCTCTGAAGAAACAGAATGACGCATCAAAGAATTTCTAATTTGTTTAAATTTATCATCCATTTCCTGTGATCCTTTAGTCCCCCAATATAGAACAAAATTTAAAAGTTTTGAATGAATATCCATATTTGCCAATTGAGTTCCTTCACTAGATGCTGCTGTTAGAAGTGAAAATAGAAACTTACTTGAAGTAGATTTACCTGTGCTATTTTTACCTACAATAACATTTATCTTTCCAATATCTAAATTTGCTTTATTAATCAGTCCCAAATTTTCAATTTCAAGTAACATTTCAGCAGCCATAATATTGTCCCCATTGATTGATTTCTTTATTAAATAGTATAAACTAAGGTATATATAAACTTATTTAAAATCTTAAAACTTAAAAATCCAATATATGTAAGTGTATTTTTATATTAAAAGCAATTTTACGAAGTTAAAGCAATTTTAAAAAGAATTTGATAAAATATTCATTTTATAAAATCGAATAGATATTTTAAATAAGCACCATAAAACTAAATCAGTTGCCACTTCAAATTACACCAAAAATAACTAAATTTGTGTTAACCTATAAATGTTGTAAAAGCTTTAAATTACATAAATAGTCCAATTATCTTAAACTAAACCATTAGCTACAACAGAAATAAATTTCTTTTTATCTTTCTTTTTCAAAAACCACGGAACAAAAAATGTAGTATGGTGAGGAACCCCGTAGTGTCTTTCCAGATAAATCGGATAAGTTATATGTTTCCATTTAACATAAACATGTTTAAAAAAAGATAACTGTTCCAGATAAATGCGGCGTCGATTATTGGATTTATTCCAGACTTTTTTCTCCTGTTTGGAAAATAAAAATTTGATTTTCAGTCTACGGGAATTCATATCATCATATTCGCCAACAGATAATGGATAAGATAAATTATTGAATATTTCTCTAAATTCTTTAATTTCTTTATTAAGCTGAACTTCAGTTAAATAATATTCATTATCTTGCCTTTTTTTAAAAGATTTGAACTTTCTAGTTTTTGGCATAGTCCAAAACTTCTTTTTGGTTTTTTTACCCATTACCAACACCAATAAACAAAAAACTCAGTTATTTTTCCTAATATTAAACTTTCTATAAAGGTTTTTTATTGTCTGATTATTATAAAGGGAAGTATAAAGCTTAGAAATAAAAATAGCCTGTTTGAACTGTTTATTTAAAACTTTATTATTTAAAACAGCTATTTCTTTTCTATGAATATCAATTTTACAATTTAAATGTTTTTCAAACTTGTAAATTTCTTTAACTGCAGACATTTTATGTTTTTTATCCAAATTAGAAAAGATTAAAAGTAAACTCCCAATATTCTCCCCTATTGTTACATATTGAGATAATTTAACTGGTTCTAAAAGATTATTAACTTTATACATACCTTTTAAGAATCTGTTGAATTTTTTAACATCATGACCATGTATAGCTGTTTTTTTATGTTCAAAAGTATTATACATGTAAACCTGAGTATTAGGTAAAACAGAAATCTTGTTTGAATTTATCAGTGCTTTAAAATAAAAATAAGTGTCTTCACATAAAGTATCTTCCGGAAATGTTATATTATTATCTAAAATCAATTCTTTTTTAAACATTTTACCCCAAGGAGCCACAAAATAATTTAAACTTAAGCTGTCAAAGATTTCCTGAGATTCCAAAGGATTTAAGTTCACTAATTTTTCATCACTTTGCAGAAATTTAACTTTAACTTTGTCCCCATCAAGATTAATGACATGTGATCCGATTACAAAATCAGAGTCTTCACTTAAAATAGTATCATAAAGATTTTTAAGACCATCTTTAAGATATTCATCATCAGAATCCAAAAAGGAGATATAATCAGCACTGGCATATTTAATACCTAAACTGCGTGGCTTACCTGGAAGTCCGGAGTTTTCATCTAAAAAAACAGGAATAATATTCTCATATTCATTAGCATAATCAGTTATAATGTTTCTGGAATTATCTGTTGAACAGTCATCAACTATTATTAACTCAATATTTTCAAAACCGAAAGACTGATTTATTATTGAATCAATAGCTGTGTTTAATTCATCTTCAGCATTATAAACAGGCATTATTACACTAATTTTAAAAGTCATATTTTTCATATCCTCTATATAACTAAAAGTATACTAAACATAATTAATAAAAATTTCCATTAGAAAAGTTATATATGTAAATTTAAATAAAATATATTTAACAAGTTTTTTAAAGGTAAAAAAATGCACTATACTGATTATTCTAGCGAAACTATTCACAAACTGCAAAAGTTAGAGCTTATGATTCTAAAGGATTTTATAGCTATTTGTGAAGAGAACAACATTGAGTATTTTATTTACGGAGGTAGTGCATTAGGTGCTGTTAGGCATGGGGGTTTTATTCCCTGGGATGATGATATAGACATTATTATGTTTAGAAAAGACTATGAAAAGTTTAAAAAAGTAGCATTATCCAAATCAAATAATAAATATAACTTTTTAACAAGTAAAACAAAAGATTATTTCTTTTTATTTTCAAAAATCATGTTAAAAGATACTATTTTTGAAGAATGGTGGGTTGATCAGGTAGATTTTGATTTGGGAATTGATATTGACATATTTGTATTGGACAAAGTTCCGGACAACAAATTAAAAAGATTCATCCATGTAAAACGTTGCCGTGTTTTGGACAGATTACTTGCAATGAGTGTTATAAAATTTAAAGGATATCCTATTTTAGTTCAGACATTAGCTAATGCAGGACATGGCTTTTTAAAACTATTTAATATTTCAAGAGAATCCTTATTTGATAAAACTCATAAATTATTGGATAAATATAATGATAAAGACTGCAAATATGTTTGTGATATTTCAGCTCTTCACCATCCGCAAATTTATAAAATAAGTGATTTCAAACCTGGAAAAACAATAATGTTTGAAGATGTTGAAGTTCACTGTCCAAATAATCTTGACAGCATTCTTACACAAATTTATGGAGATTATATGAAGTTACCTCCAGAATCTGAAAGATATAATCATATAACTCAAAAAATAGATTTTGGCCCCTATGAGGACTGATTAATAATTTCTCTTATTTTCTTAGCATTTTTTTCATAAATTGACCTGTTATCTTTAGTTTTGGATGTTGATGACTTGTTTTTAATAGCTGATTTGATAACTGCAGGAATTAATTTCGGAACATCAAGAGATCTTTTAATAATGAACTTTAATCTGTGGAATCTTGACGGATTCGGATAGAAATCATGCTTAAACGAATCATCATTAATCATTTTTTCTGCATAATCACAAATTCGCTCATAAGCCAGCTTATCTCCAAAATCATAATACTGATCAATCATTTCACGAGAAACCGGGAATTCTTCAGTGTTTTTAAGGGTGTTTAACTTTTCAAATTCCTCGTAAGTGCTGATTGTTTTAGCTCCAACAAGCAATGGATTATCAAAATCAGGATTCAGCTCAACGGGCCTTAAAATATTACACTGTTTTTCCAGCAAGTAAACATCAATAATAGAAGTACTTATAACAGTGTTTAAGTAATCGCATGGCCTGATCCATTCCTGAATTGCATATTTATTGATATAATGGAAATTAGGATATTTTTCATCTAAAATACTGATTGTAGAATCTTCATCAAGTACATTAAATTCAACAGGATGAGGGCGGTAAATAAATTCCTTTTCAGGATGTGTCTTTAGGAATTTCTCAAACCATTCCATTACAATAGCTTTTGATTCAACATTCCATTTTTGCATATATTTACCGTCATCCAGATTATGATTCATACTCATTAAACGTTTAGAGTCTTTTTCATTAAATGTGAAACTTGAAATAAATAAAATCCATTCCTTGGATGAATCCAAATTAAATTCACTGGCCAGCTGATTCTTAGTTTTGAAAAATGAATCAAATCTGTGATTTGAAAAATCAGTTTTAATATCACCAGTAACAGGTAAATTCTTTTCCTCAATTCCTTCAGCCATCATATCCTGTTTTATCTTTTCACTCCAGCAAACATGACTGGCTTTTTTCATATACTCCTTAGGATAATGGGCCTTGGAATCAAGAATTCTTTTAGCTATTACCTGTTCATACCTTAAATTAAGTATTTTATCTATTTTAGGTTTGAATCTGACAGTATATCTTTCAATGTCATTATTGTTATAACCTGCCTGACCAATCAGTAGTTTCGGTTTATATTCTTTTGGAAAAATAAGTTCCCTGTAATTATAATACCCCAATATATCAACAGAATATCCTCTTTTTTCAAATTCTGCTTTTAAAAGATTAGCATTATTTAATTCCCTTTCCGGAAGTTCATAAAAGATTACAATATCTGCCATTATTTATCCCCTTAACATCGCATTAGCTATTTTAATATCTGATGGTCTTGTAACTTTAAAATTGGTTCTATCCCCTTCAAATAAACCAATTTCATGACCTCTCATGTGAAACAAAATCATAGCTTCATCTAATTTGTCAATTTCTTCATCGGACAAATCACTGTAAATTTCAAGGTAATGATTTATATTAAATGACTGTGGCGTCTGAGACTGCAGCAAATACTGCCTGTCCGGAACATCAGTTAATATTCCCTGTTTTTTAGATTCAAATATTACATCTGTAGCTGGAATAACTGCACTGGCTGCTCCATACTGTTTTGCATACCTGATACTGTCTTTAATTAACTGAGGAGTTACAAATATCCTTGCAGCATCATGAGTAACCATTATTGAATCTTTAGGATAATCATTTTCAAGAGTGTAGTTAATGGAATTTAAAATTGTATCACTACGTCTTTTTCCACCTTTTATAACAGTGATTCTTGGGTCTGTTAATTCATATTCTTTTATTACATCTTTAGTTTTATTAATGCATTCTTTTGGTGAAGATACTATAATTTCATCCATTTCTTCAACTTTTAAGAAAGCTTCCAAGGAATGTATTAAAATTGGTTTATCAGCTATTAAATAAAATTGCTTAGGCATTCCAACATCCAAACGGGTTCCTATACCTCCAGCAAGTAGTGCAGCACATATCATTAAAGTTAGATTTTGTTATTTTTTATATTTATAATAATGTATTTCCAAACATTCATTCTGCAATTACTAAAATTAAGCTTTAAAATATGCAAAACTATAAATTCTATCTAAAAATCAGTGCCTAATCTTAAAATTGATTTAAAATAGAAAAATTGCATTGAAACTGAAAAAAGAAAGATAATAATGAGTTATTAAGAAATAAAATTTAAAAATTGCTGAAAAACATAATGTACATTGATAAATTTTTTAAATGGAAATAAAAGAGCAGAATAGCTTAAAACACAATATACAACCTTTAAAAAACTAAATTTAATTAATTTATATTTAATAACCTTATCCAACCACATTATATTAATATTATGAACAATAAAGATAATAAACATGAATATAGAGTATATTAAAGAAAATTATATTTTCGAAACATTAAACCAACATCATGACCTAAATGATTTTGAGTGCGAGTCACAGGATTTAACAGATTTCTTAAAAAATGATGCATTAAATCAGCAGAATATGAATTTAAACTTAACACAATTAGTAATATGCGATGAAATTATAGTTGGATATGTATCAATTCTAACAGATTCAATGAAATTAAAAATCTTAGAAGATGAAGAAACTAAAAAAGAAATATGCAATGAGTTAAACATTAGTGAAAACAATGAATTGCCTGCAATTAAAATTGGAAGATTTGCAATAGATAAAAAATATGCCAAACAAGGATTAGGCTCACATATACTTGCTAATGTATTACTTTCAATGCTTAAACTATCAAAAACTAAAATAGGATTTAGAGTCATTATTGTTGAAGCATATGCAATAGCATTAGATTTTTATATTAAAAATAATTTTTACACACGTGAAAGTGATAAGGAAATCCTTAAAAAAATAGATATGATAAAAAAACAAGACCCAACAAGGTGTTTTAACATATATTTAGATTTAAAAGATATAAAAGAGGAACCAAAAAATTAAAATAAAACAGTTCTTTGATTCCTAATTTTTTTTGCAAACTCCCTATCTTTTTCAGTAGGCGGTTGTTGCATCTTTTTTAAAACAGCAATAGCATCTTTACCTTCAAAAACGGGAGTTTTTCCAATAGGTTTAGCCATACTAATCACTCCTTAAAAATATAATATGTAATAACCTTTTTATTAATTATTATTTAAATAATTACTGGTGTTACATATATAACTTTTGTATTACATTTTCAAATTTGATTTAAATTCATCAAAAATGCTCAAATTATCTAAAAAGTCTGTAAAATTAGATTTACAAACAAAACTCTTAAATTTAAACTATTTTCAATACTATTAACTTAGATAAGTAAATAATAAAATATTCTGTTTAAACCAAAAAGAACACATATAACAATATATTCTATAATCAATATTATTAAGCTTTAAAATATATAAATCTGTTGATTACACATTAAAAATAGCTATAAAAAACTGTTTAACCTTAAATTGATTTAAAATAGAAAAATTGCTTTGAAACTGAAAAAATAAAGATAAAATAGATATATTATGAGATTAATTATAATTTTTCCCATAATGCATAAAATGCTTTTTTAGGACTTTTTTTCAAAATAATAACATCATAAACAAAATTAACAGTTAAACATTCAATATTTAACTTATCACAGATTTCCTTAAGAACAATAGTCGTGTTTTTTCCTTCAAAAAGCACTCCTGTCTGCTCATCCAGATATACACCCTGACCGTACCAGATACCCAAAGTATGATTTCTACTTACATTTAATGTAGATGCTGTTATAATATCTCCAAATCCGCAATAATCATCTACTGTTGATCTGTTTCCACCTAATTTCTCAATAATACATTTAGTTTCATTATAACTTTTGGTGAAAACTGCAAATTTAGCATTGTCATTAATGCCCATTCCTTTACAAATTCCCTGAGAAATAGCTAAAATATTTTTAATGATACCGCAAAATTCAGTTCCAATAACATCATGATTAGTGTTAACTTTAAGTTTGGGAGTTGACAATACATTTTTGACTATTTCCAGATCTTTTTTCTTTATACTGGCTATTGTAGTTGCAGAAGGCAGGTTTTTCATCATTTCAGAAGCTATGTTCGGTCCGGATAACACTACTGCAGATCTTCCGGTTTCCTCTTCAATAACTTCACTCATTCTTTTATTTGTCTTGTTTTCAATTCCTTTAGCTGTGCTTACAAAAATACACTTATCTGAAACTATGTCATTTAACTGAACCATTGTCTGGCGCATAACTGATGAAGGAATACATAAAAATATAACATCAACATCCTTCAGGTCACATAAATCATTGACAGCCATAATATTTTTATGCAGTTTAACACTTGGATGATACTCGCAGTTAATATGACCTTCATTTATATCATCACAGATTTCTTTTCTTCTGGCATACAATAACAATTTATTAGTATTTGGTGCAATACACTGAGAAATAGCTGTTCCCATTGCTCCAGCACCTATAACTCCAACATTCAATGACATTGAGCACCTCTTAAAATTATATATTAATCCTTTTTTAATTTAAATTTATTTGTTTACAAATTCCAGTTTAAAAGGAGTTCCTCTGTCAATATCTTCAGCAGCCTTGCATCCGATAATTTCTGCTAAATATTTAGGATGCAAGCCAAAACCCGGCCGGATTGATTTGACATTGTCTTTTGTTATGATTTCCCCTTTTTTGATGTCTTTAACTGCAAATAATGATCTTGAAAACTCCCTGTTTGCCTTCATTTTATCAGATAATTCATAACTAACTTTGCCCAGAGCTTTTTCAACATTTCTTATTGAATCAACCATCTGCTTAAATTCATCAGGTTCCATAGAAAAGTCTGAATCCGGCCCTTCCATAGTTCTGTCTAAAATAAAGTGTTTTTCAATTATTTTAGCTCCCATAACTACAGATGCAACAGCAACGTCACTGCCTAAAGTATGGTCTGAAAGTCCGACAACTGTTTTGAAGTTTTCTTTTAAATCAGGAATTGTCTTAAGATTTATTTCTTCCAATGGGGCGGGATAAGCTGAAGTGCACTTTAAAACAGCTATTTTATCATTACCTGCATCCTTGCATGTTTTAATGGCCAAATCAATGTCTTCTTTTGAAGCTATTCCTGTTGAGATTATAACCGGTTTGTTTTTTCCTGCAACATATTTGATTAACGGAATGTCTGTAATTTCAAAAGAAGCGATTTTATAAGCACCTACATTCATATCTTCTAAAAAATCAACTGAAGTTTCATCAAATGGTGAAGAAAATACAATTAACCCCAAATCTTCAGCTACCTTTTTTAGTTTAGGCTGCCAATCCCATGGCATAAATGCATCCTCATAGAGGTTATACAATACCTGACCGTCCCATATTGTTCCCTGTTTTATCTGAAAATACTCATTGTCACAGTCTAAAGTTATGGTATCCGGAGTATATGTCTGAAATTTAACTGCATCTGCACCAGATTTTGCCATTGCCTCTATAGTTTTAACAGCTATATCATAATCATTCATATGATTTGCTGAAAGCTCAGCTATTATAAAAGCCGGATGTCCATCCCCAATCATTTTATTTTCAATTTTAAATTCCATAATTCATCCTCTGTAAATAAATCTTAAAGCACTGCCGTTTCTGATTTCACATTCTTTTTTAAATCCCATAGCCTCAAAAAATGAAACTGACCTTGCATTGCTTTTTTTAATATCTGCAACTAAAGTATCCTGATTATAATTTTCCTTAATATAAGTTATTCCCTTATTTAACAAGTATTTAGACAATCCTAATCCCCTATACTTTTTATTTAAGCTAATGCTAATAACAGGATACTTTTCATCAAAATCAAATCTTAACTGACCAATAATATCTGAGTCATATTCCAAAACCAGAAATTCTGTTGTATTATCATTTAATATCCCATTAAACCATTTTTTATGAGTTTCCAAATCTATTTTATCGCAATTAAAAGAGCTTTTTCTTACTTCTTCATCATTAGCTATTTCAAATATTTTAAGACAGTCCTCTTTTTTAATTTCTCTGAAAACAGAATTTTTCCTGTAATAACTGTTTAGAGCTGTTTTAGCTATTCTTATAGAACCTTTACCATCAACTGCACTGATGCCCATATTTTGCTTTTCTTTTCTTAAAGCAGAATCTTTAAGCAGCTCCAGTTTAGCTAAAATATTTTCTTCTAAATTATCATCGTCCCAAAATCCTGCAAACTCAATGAAACCCTGCTTTTGCCAGTTTTGAATATTGTTTATCTGATTGTCAACAACTCCAACAGCAATTGTCGGAACACCTACTCTTGCAAGTTCATATAATGTTTGGCCTGCTGATGAAATAGCCAAATCTGTGCTTTCCATAGCATCAAGCATTTGTCTGCTGTCTGGAGAATAAATCAGTTCATCATCAAACTCCTCGATTTCACCAACATTATCAAAGCTGTTTCCTATGATGACCTTTTTTGCAAAATCCTCATTTTTCAGCAAATTCAGGATTTTAGGAGTCAGATTTCTTAAATCATTTCCGCCTAAAGTAATTAAAACATTTTTTATTTCATCATTAACATCAGTTATCTTTGCATTCCAGAAGTCCTCTCTAAGGGGAATGTATTTTGATCCGTACAGCGCATCTTTTCTTTTAGTTGTTGCAAGGATTGTTCCGTTTACAACTATCCCCTCAGGATAATCTAAACGATCATTATCATCAACATAAATAGCTAATGCGGCTGTTTTAGCTATTTTTCGGTAAAATTCAAGTGGTGCATGATATGAATCTATAATAACAATATCATCATCAGCAAATTCCATATTCTGCCAGTCATAAATAGCATAGTTAATATTTTGCAAAATTGCATCAATTGATTTGTCCCCATTAACAATAAATTGAGGTGTTATGCAGAATTTTCTAAAAGCCTGATATATTGAGCTGCATCTGGCTACATGCCCAAATCCATAGTTTTTTCCGCCTTCAGTCAATATTATTACATTCATATTATCTTTTCAATATACAGTTTAGCTCTATCCAAATCCTGTTTTTCGCATAAATTAAGAACTTCATCTAATTCTTCTTCTAAACTATTGCAAACCTTTTTTTGAGTTATTTCAGAGTTTATATCTTTTAAATAAGGTTTACTGCTAAATAATTCCAAAATATCATCCAGAGAGAAGAATTCATTTTTATCATATAAATTATCATAAACACTGCAGAGCAGAGCATAATCCTGAGGAGTATCTAGTGTAATCCTAATATCAGAGTTGTCGTTTTTTGTTTCATATTGCACTATTTTAAAGTCTTCAGGATGTGTTTTATAGATAAATGGAGTTACATGTTCCTTTTCAAATTTATCAGTGGCATTTTTATATGCATTTTCCAAAACATTGAAGTTAATTACCTCAGCATCAATTCCTCTTGGAAATCCTCTGGTTAATGTATTTGAAGTATAATCTGCATTGGAGTCTATATGTTTTTTGACAATTTCATCAATTATATTTGCATCGGCACATGGACAGTCACTGGTTATCCTGACAATAACATCCAAGCTGTTTTCCAAAGCAGCATTATAATATCGTTCCAGAACATTTTCCAGACTGCCTTTGTAAAACTTAATGTTTTCTTTTTTAGCTACTTCAACTATTTTTTCATCTTCATCATGTGTTGTTGTAGCTATTATTATTTCATCAATAAGTTCAGATTTGGCTACTCTTCTAATAACCTGTTGCAGTACATTGGTTTTGCTATTGAAAGGTAGCGGTTTTAAAACTTTTTGCGGAAGTCTTGTTGAAGAGGTTCTGGCCTGAATAATTGCTCCAATTTTCATTTTTTTAATACTCACTAAATACTTTGTAAAGTTTTTCTTGTACAAACTCTAAATCTTCATCAGTTAATGTAGGGTACATTGGTATACTAAGTTCTCTTTTGTAAAACTCTTCATCTACTGGACAAAGTCCTTTATTAAATCCAAGGTTTTGATAGTAAGGTTGTAAATAAACAGGTATATAATGCACCTGAACACCTAATCCTTCAGAGCGTAATTTTGAAAATATTTCCTTTTTATGATTTGCATATTTTTCTTTTAACAAAATCGGATATAAATGATATGCAGACTCACCGTCCGGATTTTCTTTAACAACGTCAAAATATGGATTGTCTTCAAACATCTCATCATATTTTTCAGCTATTTTTCTTCTGTTTTCAACAAAAGAATCTAATTTTTTAAGTTGTGATAAACCTAAAGCACATTGAATGTCTGTTATTCTGTAATTGAATCCTAAGTGCTGCATTTCATAATACCAGTCACCGTCACGAGGATTTACTAAATTATTTTTAGTGATTCCATGAGATCTGAATAACTGAAGTCTTTCATAATACTCCTCATCATTTGTAACAATAATTCCGCCTTCACCGGTTGTAATGTGTTTAACAGGATGAAAACTGAACATTGTCATTTCAGAGTATTTTAAAGAGCCTATTTTTTTACCATCATATTTTGCACCAAGTGCATGTGCACCGTCTTCAATAATCTTAGCATTATTATCTTCAGCAATATCAGCTATTTCCTTTAAGTTAACAGGATTACCGCTATAATGTACAGGAGCTATTAACTTAGTATTTTTACTGACTTCCAGTTTAGATGCATCAATGTTTCCGGTTTGTTTTTCCACATCACAGAAGTTTACTTTAGCCCCTAAATATAATCCCGCATTAGCAGTAGCTACAAAAGTATTAGGAGTTGTAATCATTTCATCTCCCTTTTCAAGACCTAATGCAAAATAAGCACCGTGCAGTGCAGAGGTTCCTGAATTAAAAGCAACTCCATATTTAGCTCCGACATAATTAGCTATTTCCTCTTCAAACTCAGTTATTTTTGGTCCCTGAGTAATGAAATCTTCACTTAATACTTTTGTGACTGCATCAATGTCTTCCTGATCTATACACTGTTTTCCATAAGGTAAAAATTTAGAAATAGAAATCACCTAGTATACAATATCTATATCTTTTAAAGCTTCTCTAATTTCTTCAACAGATAACCAAACCGGATTATTGTCAGATGCATAGTAGAATCTGTCTTCTACTTTTTTTCCACCTTCTTTTATATTAACATCTTCCCACCATTCCAAATCAGGATAAATTATATAATAATCATCATATTCATAAGCAGATCTTGAATCTTCCTTAGTTATCATTACTTCATGGAGTTTTTCACCAGGTCTAATACCGACATCTTCAAATTCACAATCAGGAAGCATGGCTTTTGCCAAATCAGTTACTTTAAATGAAGGGCATTTATGGATAAATAATTCTCCACCTTTAGCATCACCAATAGCCTTAATTACCAAATCAACAGCCTCATCAAGAGTAATCCAAAATCTGGTCATTCTCATATCAGTAATTGGTATTTTAGTTTGACCTTCATCAATTAAAGTTTTGAAAAATGGAATTACAGATCCGCGACTGCCTGAAACATTTCCATAACGAACTACTGAAAACTGAGTGTTTTTAGCTCCAACATAAGCATTAGCTGCTATAAATAGTTTATCTGAAACCATTTTAGTAGCACCATATAAGTTAACCGGATTAACTGCCTTATCAGTAGATAATGCCACTACCTTTTCAACATGCTTGTCAATAGCTACATCCACAATGTTTCTGGCTCCATCAATATTGGTTTTAATAGCTTCCAACGGATTGTATTCAGCTGCAGGAACTTGTTTTAATGCAGCTGCATGAACAATAATATCTACACCATCACAAGCACGTGCAAATCTTTCTTTATCTCTAACATCCCCAATAAAGTAACGCATTACTTTTTTATGTTGGGCAAATTGTCTTTGCATCAAATATTGCTTGTATTCATCTCTTGAGTATATAATAATTTTTTTAGGATTATACTGTTCCAATACTCTTTTTGTAAACTTTTTACCGAAAGAACCAGTTCCTCCAGTAATTAAAATAGTTTTATCATTTAACATAACGAAACTCCAATATTAAATTATTTATAAGTTTATTTTTGAAAATATATAAAGATTATTAGAAGCAAGTTTCTATCTTTATAATAAAATTGTATTTGATAAATAAAAGAGTATAGTATTGTTAATTTTTTATTTGATGACAAAATTAATTTAAAATAAAAAAATAACTATTTAAAATTAGTTTAAAATAAAAAAAAGAAAAGAGAAGGATTTATAAAAATCCCTTAAATTTATTTTTTCCTTCTGGAAACTCCAAAACCGAATATTCCAAAGATTAAAACAACCAATAAAGCAAATAATGGATTTCCTGTTTTTGCCATTGCATCAACACCCATTGCAACTTCATCAGAATCCATAATATCTTTATCAGCAGGATGTACTGGAGCAGGAGCCGGAATTACAGTAACTGAAACATTACCATAATTGTTAGTCATATTCAAGTCAACTGTACTTCCATTTACAAATACTTCATTAGATATTACGCCGGTTTTTAAAACAATACATGTAATTTCCAATGTAGCATTGCTTTTGTTAGTTAAATTACCGATTGTCCAAATACCAGTTACCGGATCATATACTCCTACACTTGCTTTATATGAAACAAATTTAAGAGCATCTGATAATTTATCTACTACATAAACATCTAATGCTGTGTCAGGACCATTATTTTTAACAACAATAGTGTATGTGATTCTATTTCCAACACTTACCCTATCAACATTAACTATTTTTACAACAGACAAATCTGCTGTTTGAGGAACAGTAATATTTACAGTAGCATTGTTGTTAGTTACGTTAGGATCAAAACCTGTTCCATTTACACTTACATTGTTTTGGATAAATCCTGTTTTAACTATTTTTACAGTAATAACTAATTTAGCTGTTTCGTTATTAGTTAAATTACCGACTGCCCAAACACCATTTGTTAAATTGTAATATCCTTTAGTAGTATTAGCTGAAATGAATTTGAAATTATCTGCCAATACTTCAGATACTTTAATATTGGTTGAGTTATCCGGACCGTTGTTTCTTACAGTTATTGTGTAAGTTATTTCGTCTCCGTAATTTGGAGTAGCATTATTTACTATTTTAATAATTTCTAAATCAGCAATATTTACATGTATTGTAGTATTTGAAGTGTTTCCTTCAGGATGCTCATCACTAGTGACATTTACACAATTGAAGATATCCTGACCTGTTGTACCTAATATTGCAGCATAAATATCTACAACTATCTTACTGCCAGTATGCATATTTCCTAATGAAATAATTTGAGTGTAATCAGTTAAATTACCTCCATTTATTCTGTAGGTTGCAGATTTAACATCCAACAATCCAGCATCTAAAATATCTTCCAATTTAACATTTAATGAATCTGAAGACCCGCCAGCAATTACAGTAATGACAAAGTGTGCTGTGTCTCCAGGGTTAAGTGCTTTGATTTCAGCATCCTTAATTACAGCCAAAGTAGTGTTGGCTATTACTTTAACTGTTTCATTAGCTGTAAAGTTACCTCTAGCATCATCAACACCAGTAGTAATATTAACAATGTTTAAAACATCACCACGAACAGAACCATTAACCTTAGCTCTGAAATACACAGTTACATCAGCACCTACATTAATATCACCTAAACTGACAGCTTCATCGTAATCTAACCAATCTACACCATTTAATGAATATTGTAAGTTAAGCAATTCCTTACTGTTGAATATATCTTTTAGAACAACATTAGTTGCTACAGAAGGACCATAATTAGTAACTGTAACAGTGTATCCAACATTTTCACCAGCTACAATAACAGTAGAATTAGCTACTTTAGAAATATCCAAAATAACACAATCAGGAACACTAACACTAACAGAATCATTATTATTAGTTAAATTAGTATCATGACCAGTACCAGTAACATTAACATTATTAGTAATATTTCCAACCTTAATAACCTGAACAACAATTTTCAAAATTGCAGATTCATTATTATCCAAATCACCAACAAACCAAACACCAGTATCTGGGTTGTACTGACCATTAGAACTAATGAATTTAACACCATCAGGCAATAAATCACCAACAGTAACATTAAATGACTTATCAGGACCATTATTCACAACAACAATAGTATACTCAATCATATCCAAATACTTAGGAACAGAATTATTTACTAACTTATCAACAGCCAAATCAACAATCCTCACATGAACAGTAGTATTGGAAATGTTTCCTTCAGGATGCTCATCACTAGTAACATTAACCAAATTGAAAACATCCCTATCAGCAGAACTCAATACTTTAGCCCAAATATCAACAGTAACAGCAGTACCAGTAAGCATATTACCTAAATCTATGCTTCCAGTCCATGAACCTTTGTTTACACCATCAACAGCATATGTAGCACCAGCAACATCCAACAATTTAGCATCTAAAATATCATTTAAGTTTACATTCAATGAATCTGAAGATCCGCCAGCAATAACAGTAACAATGAAATGAACTGTATCACCAGGATTTAACTCCTTAATTTCAGCATCCTTAATTACAACCAAAGTAGTGTTAGCCATTACATTAACTGTTTCATTATCAGAGAAATTACCTCTAGCATCATCAACACTGGTAGTAATATTAACAGTGTTTAAAACATCCCCACGAACAGAACCGTTAACCTTAGCTCTAAAGTAAACCGTTACACTAGCACCAACATCAATATTACCTAAATTAATAGCCTCATTGTAATCTAACCAATCTACACCATTTAATGAGTATTGCAAGTTAAGCAATTCATTACTACTGAATATATCTTTTAGAACAATATCACTAGCAACAGAAGGACCGTAATTGTTTATAACAACAGTATAACCTACATTTTCACCAGCTACAATAACCGTAGAATTAGCTACTTTAGAAATATCCAAAATAACACAATCAGGAACACTAACACTAACAGAATCATTATTATTAGTTAAATTAGTATCATGACCAGTACCAGTAACATTAACATTATTAGTAATATTTCCAACCTTAATAACCTGAACAACAATTTTCAAAATTGCAGATTCATTATTATCCAAATCACCAACAAACCAAACACCAGTATCTGGGTTGTACTGACCATTAGAACTAATGAATTTAACACCATCAGGCAATAAATCACCAACAGTAACATTAAATGACTTATCAGGACCATTATTCACAACAACAATAGTATACTCAATCATATCCAAATACTTAGGAACAGAATTATTTACCAGTTTATCAACAGCCAAATCAACAATTCTCACATGAACTGTAGTATTGGAAGTGTTTCCTTCAGGATGTTCATCACTAGTAACATTAACCAAATTGAAAACATCCCTATCAGCAGAACTTAAAACTTTAGCCCAAATATCAACAGTTACACTATTTCCAGTAGCTATTTTACCTAAACTTAGACTTCCAGTCCATACTCCTTTGTTTACACCATCAACAGCATATGTGGCACTATTTACATCCAATAAAGTTGAATCCAATATATCTTTTAAAACAATGTTCAATGAATCTGAAGATCCACCAGCAGTTACAGTTATTATATAATGTATAGTGTCTCCAGGGTTTAACTCCTTAATTTCAGCTGTTTTATCAACTTTTAAAGTACTGTTAGCCATTACATTTACATGTTCTTCAGCACTGAATATTCCCCTTACATCATCTGTGTCTGTTGTAATATTCACTACATTGTGCACAATTCCTCTTGTAGAAGCATTTACCATTGCTTTAAAGTAAACAAGTATGCTGCTTCCTGAAGTCATGTCACCTAAGTTAATATTAGCTCCTTTAGTATATGGAATCCATGTAATATTATCTAAAGAGTATGCTACAACAGTTAAATCTTTAGTTTGATAATTATCAGTTAAAACCACATTAGCTGCAGTTGAAGGACCATGGTTTGATACAAGTACCTGATAAATAACTTCTTCTCCAGCAACTACATTTTTAATACCGCCAGTAATGTTAATAACACCGCCAATAGCTACTTTGTTTACATTTAATATTACACAATCCGGAACTGTTATTGTAATATTATCATGGTTATTAGTTAAATTTACATCATAACCGCTGCCAGTTACATTTGCATCATTTGTAATAATTCCAGGGAAGATTGCTTGTGCTGTTATAGTTAAAGTTGCACTTTGACCTTTAGCTAAATGACCAATAAACCAAATTCCAGTTACAGGATCATAATTTCCACTTGCACTAATAAATCTTAAAGTATTTGGCAACATATCACGAACAGTAACATTAAATGAATCATCTGAACCATGATTTGTTACAACGATTGTATAAATTACATTGTCCAAATATTTGTAAGTCACTTTATCTGATGTTTTGTTAATAGCTAAATCAACAGTATTTACATGAACTGTTTTATTAGATTCATTAATGAATCCTTCTTCATTTTCAACAATAGCTTTGTTGAATATATCTTTATTTGCACTGTTTAATGCTTTAACTTCAATAGTTACAGTTACTGAATTTCCTGTTTTTAGAGTTCCAATATTATATGAACCATTCCATTTTCCTACATAATTTCCATTTACATAGAAAACAGCATTTTGAGCATCCAATAAGCTTTGATCTAATTTATCAGTTAAAATAACTCCCAATGAATCAGATGAACCTTCAGCAGTAATTACAATTGTATAATTGAATAAATCTCCAGGATTAATAGCATCAACATTTGAAGTTTTATTAATAACTAAAGTTGAGTTATCAATAGCTTTGACTGTTTCATTAGCTTCAAAATTACCTCTTGCATCTTTTATGTCAGTTGTGATTTTAACAGTGTTGTTAATTAAACCTCTTGTAGAATGATTTACAGTTGCTCTAAACAGAATCATTACTGCTTCATTTACATCAATGTCCCCTAGTGCAATTCCATTATTATATTTTACCCAGTTGCCGTTTGAATTATATTCCATGTTAAGCAATTCATCAGCATTGAATAAATCAGTTAAATAAACATTGGTTGCTACAGAAGGACCATAATTGGATACAATTACAGTATAAGTTATTTTTTCACCAGCAATAACTTCTTTATTTGGTTCTTCAGATACTATTCCACCAGTAGCTACTTTAGTAATATTTAAGATTACACAATCCGGAACAGTTATATTAACACTTGCATTGTTATTTGAAAGGTTACTGTCATAACCAGTACCATTAACAGATACTTTATTTTCAAATTTGCCAACAGCTGTTGTTTTAGCTGTAATTGTAAGGGTAGCTATTTCATTAGAACCTAATTCACCAACATTCCAAATTCCAGTAGCTGGATTGTATGTACCTGTTGATGTTATGAATTTTAAACCGTTTGCCGGCCAAATATCTTTAACAACAACATCTGTAGATGCATCAGGACCATTATTAACAACAGTGATTGTGTAAGTTATTATTGAGTCAAATAATGGATTTGCATTATCAACTACTTTTGTAATAGCCAAATCAACCAAAGGAGTTACTTTAACTGTTTCAGAATCATTATTATTTGAAATATTTGAATCAAATCCAGTACCATTAACTTTAATATTATTTATAAGGGTTGCATTTGATTTTGCAGCTTTTGCTATAATAGTAATTAAAACTTTTTCACCATTAGCTAGTTTTTCACCATTTATTGTGATTTTATTATTGGATATACTAAGAGTCCAACCACCCGGAACATTAGCATTAATAAATTTCAATCCTTCTGGTAAGTTGTCAGTAGCTATAATATCAGTAGCTATTCCCGGACCATTGTTAACAATTTCAATAACATACTCAACATTATCTCCATAATTATATGTTTTATTTTGATGATTAGCTGTTTTGTTAACTGCTAAATCAATTACATTAATTGGAACAATGTTTGTATCATTAGCTGCTTTTTTATCTGAATTAATTACAGATGCAAAGTTTGTAATGCTGTTTAATTTTCCAACATCAACATATGCTTTAACTGGAACTGTAATTACTACATTAACAGTCATTCCTGAAGAAATGGTTCCAAGGTTTGCATTTCCTATCCAAACACCTTTGTCTATTCCGTTTACAGAATAAGTTGCCTTACTAACATCAAAGAACATTTCACTTAAATTATCAGTTAAAATAACATCTAAAGAATCTGACAATCCTCCTGCAGTTATTTGAACAGTATACTTAATTACATCTCCAGGATTTACAAGAGTGGTATTAGCTACTTTTGTAATGTCCAATGTAGTATCTCCTTTAACATTTACAGCAACATCATCTTCTAAAGTACTATTATCTCTTAATTTTGTTGAAGAACCAATAACAGCTTTATTTACTACATTTCCACGAACAGTGGTTTTAATAAATCCTTCAAATAATATTGTTTTATTTTGACCATTAGCTAATGTTCCAATATTAATAGAAGCATCATAACGAGTCCATGATTGACCATCTAAAGAATACAACATATTTGTTAATTCAGAATCATTATAAATATCTTTTAAAATAATATCACGTGCATATGAAGGTCCGTTATTAGTGATTACTATTTCGTATTTGATAATTTTACCTGCAATTGCTTCAGTAATGTTAACTTTAGTAACATGCAATTCAGCTAATGTAGTAACATTTTTAATGTTTGTAGCTTCATTATCATCGAGTTTTAATTCTCCAGTAGTGGTGTTGACTCTGACAGTGTTGTTTAATATTGTATCATCAACAATACTTCCATCTAAATATCCTCTGATATAGACAGTTTTAGAAGCTTTAGAATTGATACTTCCTAAATCAACAGGATTAGTGTAAACATTCCAAGTTTTACCGTCTAAAGAGTATTCTAAATTAGTTAAATATTCTGAATGATAATATTCATTTAATTTAACATTTTGAGCAGTATCTAGTCCGTTATTTGTAATTATAATTGTGTAGTAAATATCTTCACCAGCTATAACTACTTTATTATTACAGTTTTTAACTACACTAAGATCAGCTTCAGTAACATGAACTTCTTTGGTTGTTTGAGTAGTGTATGTCCTATTATTTGGATTTGTTCCATTAATTGAAACATAAGCTACATTAACTGAGTTTATAAAGTTTTGGCCAATTGGTGAGTACTTTACACCATCTATTTCCCATTCATCAAATGAAACTTTATATGTGAATGTGAATTTGTCACCAACAGTTAAATTAAGACCATTAACTGTAAATGTTCGTGTATTTTCATCAAATTCAACAACCCATCCATTTGACTTGGAAGTTGAATTAATACCAGTGTATTTTAAACCTAATGGCAGCACATCTTTAATTGTGATATTATATGCTATTCCGTTTCCATTATTTGTAATTACAATTGAATAAGTTGCATTTTCATAATATTCATATTTTTGTTTATCTGATGTTTTAACAACACTTATATTAGGTTCAGCTATTTTAACTTGTGCATTAGAATTATCTATTTTATCATCATTTAAATATAATTCAACATTATTAGATTTAATAGATTGTGCTTTGTTAGATTGATCATTTAAGACAACAGCAGATAAATTAAATATAATGTTGTCAGAATATTTGTAAGATGTAGTATTTCCAAAGTTTATAGTTACAAGGTTTCCATTTACACTGACATCACTGATTAAAGTACCATTTGATAAAATAACTGAATTTTCAAGATATTCAAATCCCTGTGGAAGGATATCTTTAACCTGCAAATTAGTGTAATTACCTTTAGGTAACTTTACCATAATTTGATAAGTTACATTTTCACCAATATTTGGTGTAAAAATGTTGCCTTCTTTATTGCCAAGTGTGGTTCCAATTACTAATTTAGTAATACTTGGCATTTTAGTTTTTAAAGTATCCTTACTTTCATTATAGTAAATTCTACCATGATAAGGTGCGGAATATCCAACAACATAAGCCATATTTACATACTGACTTCCAATTTGAATATCTGACCTTATAACAAATGAATATTTTGCATGAATTATATCTCCAGGATTTAACTGAGCCACATCAATTTCAACATGAGAACCAATCCATCTGATTTTAGCATCAATTGGATTTCCATCAGCATCAGTTACTTTGACAACCACATTATCTTCACCAGGTGTCTGACCAATAAATGAAGCAAGGTCTTCCAAATCATCAATAATAGTCACTTCAAATAATGGAGTTTTACCGTTGTTTTTAACAATTACATCAAATGAAACATGATCTAAGCCTTCAACTTCAGTTACATTGAATTTTTTAGTAATATCTGCTGTAGGTTCTACAATTGTAACCTTTGCACTAGACCTGCCCATAGTCTTATCATTTAAGAACAATTCCACATTATTGACTTTTACAGCACCTGCTTTATTGGACGGATCAAATATTGTAGGTCTGGCAGTCAAATTAATAGACAAAACACCATTTGCAAAGCTACTAGAATGAACATTATTAATTGTAATAGTTATATCATAATTATTTACATTTACAGTCCAATCTTTGCCATTTACTAATTTTGTACCGTTTGCATAAAATGCACCTGCACCAATATACTCAAATCCCTGAGGCAAAGTATCCTTAATCACCAATTTAGTATAATTACCAACAGGCAAAGTTACATTAACACCATAAATTACCTTTTCACCAATAGTTACATTATCCCTACCATTGTCAATCTCTGAATCAACAACCCACTTAGTAATTGCAGGAAGTTTAGTAGTGAAACTGTCTTTTGCAGTATCAGTATAATTTCTACCATTAGAAAGTGCAGAGTAACCTATAACATTAGCTATGTTAGTATAAGTACTGCCTATGACTACATCTTCCCTTACTTTAAATGTAAATCTATAAGTTAATGATTTGCCTATACCAAGTTCAGCAATATTTATGCTTACAATATTGTTATCCCATGTTGGAGTTACAATAACACCACCAGATGTAACATTGACACTGCCACTGACAAACTTGTTAATCAGATCACTTAAATCATCACTAAGTGTTACATTAAATAATGGGGACTGACCATTGTTAGTTACAGTAATATCAAAGTATAGTACATCTCCACCAATAACATTATCTACATTGAAGTTTTTAGTAATATCTATGACCGGTTCAACAACACTAACAGCTGCATTAGATACAGATTCATGATCATTCCAAGTAAGTACTGCTTTATTAGTTTTAACAGCACCCGCTTTGTTATTGTTAACATTCAAAACAGTAGCATTTAAAAATGCATGGAATTGACCGCCATATTCTTTAATAATTTCATCTGCAAATTCAGAAGCAAATGTTAATTCCACAATATTTCCATTTACAGTTACAGTATAATCCTTACCTTCAATAGCTTTATTTTGAGTATTTCCTTTGTAAACTACAATTGAACCATCAATGTATTTTAAACCCTCTGGAAGAGTATCAGTAACTTTTAAAATGCCGTATTTTCCAACAGGCAATATTGCAGTTATATTATAAGTTACATTTTCCCCAATAGTTACCTTATCTTTACCATTTACAATAGTAGTGTTAAATACTGTTTTATTTACCTTAGCATCATAAGTATGTAAAGTACTGCTTGCCTGGCTGGAATAATTTCTTTTTTCATCAAATTTAGTCTCATTGAAAATAGAATAATAATCTACTTTAGCTATATTTTTAAATTCTTTTCCAATAACAACATCACTTTTTACATCAAATGTGAATTTAGCACTAACACTTTGGCCAGCTAAAAGTTCACCAACATTTAATGTAGCTATATCATTATTCCAACTGAAAATAATTTTACCTGTTTCATTTCCTTTTAGTATAGTTACACCTATATCACTTCTACTATTTACAAAGGTTTTGATAAATTCTGTTAAATCATCTGTAATAGTAGTATTATGAGCAGTACCTTTACCAGTGTTAGTTATAGTAATTGTGAAACTAGCTTCATCATTACCTTGAACTATATTAGGTTCAAATATTTTACTTATGTCTATTTTAGGTTGATATACATTAACATAAACAGTGTTAGAAGTTAATGTATTATTTGTCCAAGTAATACTTGCATAGTTACTAGTTGTTGCACTATCTGCACCAATCGGAATAACATTTTCATTATTAACAACAGTATAATATGCATTAATAATTAATTGATTATTTTTAGTATAATCTGGTATAATATCACCATTAAAGTTAATGGTTAAATAACTTTTTTCAGGATGAGTAGTACTTGGAGTATAAGTTACTGTATATGCATATTCAGGAACAACCACACCCTCACTAGTAGTTATTGTAAAGTTAGTATACTTAATTCCATATGAAGTATCTTTAATAACTAAGTTTGGAATCCTTAAGTCTGGGAAGTTTACGGTTATTCTATAAATACCTATTTCACCAACAAACAGTATATTAGTATTGTCAGTAACATTAGATCCAATGAAGTCTTTTGTAATTTCTAATCCTTTAGCTATAATAGTTGCATTATCCCTATACTTATCTTTGTTATTTGCAAAGTTTGTACTATTAGGATATGCTGCAAAGTTTGTAATCCATACATTGTTAACAATACTTTCCTTTGGGATTAAATATTCACTAAACCTGACAGTATATATAATACTGCAAGAAGTGTTTTGAGCTAATTGAGATATCATATATCCTTTTGTAAATAAGTCATCTTTAAATGCAGTAATATCAACAACCGTTCCATTTGAGTAAACTAAACTAACAGCTTTGACATCTGCTTTTGTAATTCCATTTGAAGTTGTTTTGTTAACAAAATCATCAGCTACAATTATATCATAAGCAGTAGAATGACCTGTGTTAGTTATAGTTATATTATATTTAACATCAGTTGCATTTTCAATATTTTCTAAAATTTTTGTATCATTTACATGCTTTGTAATTTCCAATCCAGGTTCATTAGTAAGCATCAGTACAATATTTGAACTTGCATATATTACATCAACAGAATCTTTAAATTTCATTTCAGCAAGATTAGCTAAATTAAGCTGATCCGCCATAGGTTCTGAGGATACCTGAACTGTCAGCCATAATTTAACATTCACAGGATTAGCCAGATTATCCAAAGTATTTCCAAAACTAAATGAAATTGCATTATTGAAATTATCTATATTAATTTTAGGAATAATAACTTTACCAGTGTTTTCATCATATAAAAATCCACTATTGTTTGCATAAGCCCAGTATCCACCTTCAGGAATTACTCCAGTAGTAGAATTAACTAAATTAAATCCTTTTAAGTTAAATAATGGAATTGGTAAATAATCAGTAACAGCAAAATCATGTACAGAACCTGTAGGGAAATAAATATCCAATGCAAAAGTTATGTTCTGACCAGGATAAACTTTATAAAAATCAGCAGGACTTATGATTTCACCATTAACTGCAATAATATCTTTTTTAAGTGTGACACTTGGAACTTTTAATTGTGTATAACTGCTATCAGAAACCGTATTGGTTGTATTTAAAACATCAGCTGATGTTTTAATATGATTAATAACTAAATCATTTGATACAACAGAAGATCCGTTTGAATAATAAATAATAACTTTTGTAGCAAAATTCAAAGATCCTACCATTGCACCTTCATTAATACTTCTGTTTGTATAATATCCTCCTGTTAAGCTTGTACTTATATTGTTATCTTTCAGGAATTTTGAAATGTAAAATGTAACTGATTTATCAATACTTCCTAAAGAAACAACATTGTAATAACTTTCATTTAATTCATATGTTTTTCCATAAACTGATAAAACAGGTTTATTCTCAGTTAAGAACTTTTGAGCTGAACCTACTTTATGAGTGTCAAATTTATCATAAATTACTAAATTATCAAAAGCAAAGTAATCAGAAATCTCAAAATCAACTTTATAATTAATTGAATTATGAGGAACAACAGTATATGTTCCATCAATAGGTGTGCTTAAAATTTCTGCATATTTTTGAGTAGCTAATGATTTTAAATATACATTATAACTATCAGATACATCATAAGTATTATTAGCATAAGTATAATCCATATTTACAGTATTTTTAGCAACAGTACTTACACCAGTTTCAGAATCAATAATGGTTATATTATCATCTGTACTATTATCAAATTCCGGAGCATATGCTTTATACCTTAAACTAAGACTTGTACCACTTAAATCTCCAGTAGCTTCTTTTAATTTTAAAATTATTTTTCCGCCAGTTTTATTACCGTCAGGTTTTTCAACAGTATATAAACTGGAATCTATGATTTTTCCTTTAGAGTCATATAAAACCAGACTGCCCAAATACATTATATTAGATGGAAGTACATCTGCAATAGTGATATTTTCAATTTTTGCACCATTAGCTATGTTAATATTTACATAATACTCAAATGGGAAATTTGAACCTGTAGCAGTTTCATCTTCATGAAGGTTTGAATCTTTATCTATTTTAACAACAACCGGATTTACCCAGCCTGTGACAGTTTCTCCATAAATTGGAGGATAATTCACCGGATCATCAATATAACCGTTCCCATATCTAAATACAGGAGTAACAGTGAAATTAAGTAATTTTCCTATCTCCAAAGCCCCAATACTTGAAGTAACATTTAAAACAGCATCTGGAGCATCAACCGGGAAACTACCTAAAGGATACTGAAGAATATAAAAAGTACTGTTTACAGGACCATGTACTTCTTTTTTAGTAAATGGATCAATTAATGTATATAAACCTGTTGCATTATTATAAGTACTTTCATCAAATACTCCAACTTTTATCGGAACTATATTTCTATTAGAAAATGAAACGGTAAATTGTGTTAATTCTTCAGGAGCTATTAGCTGAACATAAGGCTGAAATCCAGTAGCATCTCCTAAATTCTTAAATACCATTTGGAAGTTAAAGGATTCATTGATAAATACATCTGCAGGATTATTAAAAGACATGGCATTACCATTTTCGTCTTTTAAACTAATATCTGGAACAGAGGTATTATCATTTTCTACAATAGGACCTTCTTTAATTGGAATATCCCAAATAGAATTATCTCCAATAACGACTTCTTCACCATTATCATTTATGATAAGTTTATCGTAAGTTAAATTAGCATTTTCAACAATAACTGTATCTGAATTCCCATCAACATCCACTCCCTGAATATCTAAAGAATCTGCTTCATTAACACCATAAACTGAACCACAAAAGATGAATAATAGACTAGCTATTACTAATACTTTTAAAAAATTCATTTTAACACCAATATACTAATTTAAATAATAAATCTAAAATTATACAATTATACATGTCTTTTAAGA
>OHCS01000313.1_pt1 | contig 29156 bp, 22 predicted proteins | sample 1566741 | NCBI WGS metagenome assembly OHCS01 (sample SAMEA3879604, study PRJEB24766) | human gut metagenome | biome: human-associated habitat; feature: feces | place: USA | collected 1985/1987 | reverse complement strand
TAATGATGTATGGCATAATGGCGATTGCTTTCGTATGGAACGGATATTTTCGATATAAATATCCTCAGGGAATGATTAACGGAGGGGTGGAGCAAGACCCTATCTGGTACTTTGAATTGACTATCTTTCTTTGGGCTATAGTTATTATGGGTTTGCTGAGTGCTTCGTTTGTCATGGAACGAATGAAGACTAAAACAAACCGGATAGCAGTGCTGATGACGCCTGCAACGATGTTTGAGAAGTTTCTCTCTCGCTGGTTGGTATTTACTTTCGGTTTTCTCATAGTCTTTCTGATTGCTTTTAAATTGGCTGACTGGACACGTGTGATAATCTACATGGTGAGTTATCCGGAATTGAAAGGGATTATTGCTTCTGCTCCGCTTTCCTATTTAGGGAGTTCCGGATATTATTGGACAGGTCTCCAAACTTGGGATGGTCTTCTGATGGCATTAAGCGGATACTTTTTTGCTCAGTCTATATTTATATTGGGCAGTAGCATCTGGCCAAGAAACTCGTTTGTTAAGACATTCTCAGCTGTCATTGTTATCATCATAGTTTATGTAGCAATAGGATCGGTATTGGCGAAAATCTTGTTTGAAGGACGTGGTGGGCATGGAGTACATCAAACAATGTCGGATGAAGCTATGATGCATCTGTCAACGGTTGTCTTTTTCGTAATGGCTATCTTCAACTGGGTAGTTGCTTATTTCCGTTTCAAAGAGTCTGAAATCATTAACCGCTGGTAAGTATGAATTTTAAAGAAAGTAAAGCCATCTATCTTCAAATAGCAGATCGCATTTGTGACGAGGTACTTCTCGGGCAATATCGGGAAGAGGAACGCATACCATCCGTCAGAGAATATGCAGCTGTGGTAGAGGTGAACGCCAATACGGTGATGCGTTCATACGATTATCTGCAATCGCAGGAAGTTATCTATAACAAACGTGGTATCGGTTATTTTGTTGCTTCCGGTGCTCGCGCGTTAATCCTTTCATTGCGCAAAGAGTATTTCCTCAAAGAAGAAGTAGATTATTTCTTTAAGCAGATGTATACCCTCGGTATTTCGGCGGAAGATATGTCCGCTATGTATCGGGAATTTAGTAAGAAACAAAAATAAAGAAGAAGATTATGAAACGAACAACTTATATAATATTTGGAATGTTGCTTACCGGATTGGTTGTGGTGTGCGCTGGCATATTCTACGCCTCTATGCAAGTTACAGGTTGGGATAATAATTTCCTGGATATTAAAGGAGAAAAGAAGACGGTTCAACTGCCGGAATGCAAAGTTATACAGATGGTGGCAATTAGAAATATCATCACTACCGGCGAGGGCGAAAAGAAGGGAATAAGAATGCCGGCATTTGGAGAGCTCCCTTTGAAAATTACTCCTGCCGAAGCTGGACAGGGAACTTGCACTTATGCTTCCGGTATGGATGAATTTATGAAGATGAACTCAGTTGGAGATACATTACGTATCGTATTTGATTTTCCTAATGATAAGCTTGAAAAGAAATATCATGACCTGTATTGGCTTTATTTACGCTCCGAAGAGATGACTATAGCTCTGCCGGATCATGTTCAGTTCTTACAGACCAGTCTTGAAGCTCAAAAAATGACTGTTGAAGGGTTAACCCGCGATTCATTGTCTTTGATGGTGCAAGATTATGCTACCATAAATGACTGTAATTTTAGAGCTCTAACAGTCCAGAATGGTGCGTGGTTGTTTAATACTGGCAAAGCGGACAATTTGTATCTTCATCTGAACGGGATACGGAGTTGGAATGTGAATGCAAGTTCTTTCCATGTTGATACGGAATATCTATATGCTCATGGTAATCAAAAATGTACTTTGGAGAAAGGCGAATGTCGACAGGTAGTTTGGATGCCTCAATCGGAAGGCGCTTCATTGGATATAAAGTTGAAAGAAGCAGCGACAGTAGTTGTGAAATAACAATAGGTATTGCTAGAATACGAAAAAAGACCGTTGAAAAACGGTCTTTTTTTATTTAGTTGCGGAGATCCGACTCGAACGAATGACCTTTGGGTTATGAGCCCAACGAGCTACCAACTGCTCCACTCCGCGATGTTTAACGGGTGCAAAGGTACGGCTTTTTATGGAACAAACAAATAAAAGCCATATTATTTTTGCTAAAAAATGTAATAAGCGGACTAACTTGTTGATAAGTAGTGTTATAATAGATATACTTTTTTTATCCTCTCCCTGTGACCAAATGTTAATAAAATGTGCGTTTTCTTGTGTGGTATGCAGAAAAGTTTTACTTTTGCTCAAATTATTAAGCAATGTGCAATTATTAATATGGCCGTATCGAAGACAAAAGCTAAATTAGTGGATGTAGCCCGTCAGCTATTTGCGAAGATGGGTGTTGAGAATACCACAATGAACGATATCGCTCTTGCTTCTAAAAAAGGTAGAAGAACGCTTTATACCTATTTTAAAAGTAAGGAAGATATCTATATGGCTGTTGTCGAATCGGAGCTGGACATCCTTTCGGATATAATGAAGCGGGTAGTAGAGAAAGACATCTCTCCCGATCAGAAGATAATTGAAATGATTTATACCCGCCTGGATGCCGTGAAAGAGGTAGTGTACCGGAATGGAACACTCCGTGCTACCTTTTTCCGTGATATATGGCGGGTAGAGAAGGTGCGCAAACGTTTTGATGCCAAAGAAATACAGCTTTTCAAGGATGTGCTTCGTGAAGGCGTGGAGAAAGGGGTGTTTCAGGTTGACGATATCGACATGACTGCCGAATTGGTGCATTACAGTGTGAAAGGTATTGAAGTGCCTTACATACGTGGGCATATAGGTGCTAAACTGACCGATGAAACACGTGGACAATACGTTGAGAACATCGTGTTCGGGGCACTGCGTAGAAAAGAATAACTTTAATCAATAATTAAAAAAGTATGGGATTATTAGATGGAAAAACAGCCATTGTAACTGGTGCTGCACGTGGTATCGGTAAGGCTATCGCATTAAAGTTTGCTTCTGAAGGAGCAAATATCGCATTCACTGACCTGGTGATTGATGAAAATGCAGAGAATACGGCAAAGGAAATTGAAGCAATGGGCGTGAAAGCTAAAGGTTATGCTTCAAACGCTGCTAATTTTGAAGATACTGCCAAGGTAGTAGAAGCTATTCATGCAGATTTTGGCCGCATCGATATTCTGGTAAACAATGCAGGTATCACCCGTGACGGTCTGATGATGCGTATGAGCGAGCAACAATGGGATATGGTTATCAACGTTAACTTGAAGTCCGCTTTCAATTTCGTTCACGCTTGTACCCCGATCATGATGCGCCAGAAGGGTGGTAGCATTATTAATATGGCTTCTGTAGTAGGTGTTCACGGTAATGCCGGACAAGCCAACTACGCAGCTTCCAAAGCTGGTATGATTGCTCTGGCTAAATCTATCGCACAGGAATTAGGTTCTCGCGGTATCCGTGCCAACGCTATCGCTCCGGGCTTTATCCTGACCGATATGACTGCTGCATTGTCTGACGAGGTAAGAGCTGAATGGGCAAAGAAAATTCCTTTGCGTCGTGGCGGTACTCCCGAAGACGTGGCAAACATTGCTACCTTCCTGGCTTCTGATATGTCTTCTTATGTATCAGGACAGGTGATTCAGGTAGATGGTGGTATGAATATGTAGTTTAAATTAAGAATGAAGAATGATGAATGAAGAATTTTGCTGCGCTATGCAAGTAGGCCGCAAAGTAATTCATCATTCTTCATTCATCATTCTTCATAAAAAAAAATGACTGTCGTATACGAGGACAATCATATCATTATAGTCAACAAGACCGCTTCCGAGATCGTTCAGGGAGACAAGACGGGGGATACGCCGCTTTCGGAAACCGTAAAGCAGTATCTGAAGGGGAAATACCAGAAACCCGGTAATGTCTTCATCGGTGTTACCCACCGGCTGGACCGCCCTGTGAGCGGTCTTGTTGTATTTGCTAAGACCAGCAAGGCGTTGTCCCGCCTCAATGAAATGTTCAAAACCAGTGAGGTGAAGAAGACTTACTGGGCTATCGTAAAGAATGCCCCGAAGGAGCCGGAAGAAGAATTGGTGAACTATCTGGTGCGCAATGAGAAGCAGAACAAGAGTTATGCTTATGATAAGGAAGTACCGAAGAGTAAAAAGGCTATCCTGCACTATCGGCTGATAGGTAAGTCGGATAATTACTTTCTGCTGGAAGTGGATCTGAAGACCGGACGGCATCATCAGATACGATGCCAGTTGGCAAAGATGGGATGTCCTATCAAGGGAGATTTGAAGTATGGCTTTGCCCGTTCCAATCCGGATGGAAGTATTTGCCTGCATGCACGCCATATCAGTTTTGTGCATCCGGTATCTAAAGAAATGATTGATGTGGAGGCACCTGTGCCGGAGACGAATCTTTGGCAAGGATTCCGGATGATATAAGATTTTCACCACAGAGGACACTGAGAGCACAGAGGGTTATGATTCATGGATAATCAATAGCCTCTGTGCTCTCTGTGTCCTCTGTGGTGAAATGCTTTATCAGAACCTCGGTTTCACATATTTATCCTGAGAGGACGTAAAGTGCAATCCCGGTATCCCGTTACTCTTTCTCGGGAAGCTGATGGACTTGATAAGTGAATAATCATCCGCATCCAGTGCATAATATTCGTCCGCGTTGGCTGTTTTCACGCAAACTGTCCAGTCGAACATATTTCCGAAGATAGACAGAGCATCCTCTTCGGGGTTGAAGGAAGGAACTCCGGTCTTGATCACATCATAAGTCTTATTGTTCAGTACATAGAAGTTGTTATCCATGTCCGTCAGGAAACCCAGTGTCTTGTGGTTCTTGAATTCTGTGATGAAGAGATACTTCGCATTTAAGCCTTCGGGCAGGGAAATGGCACGCACATACGGGCGTCCTTTCGTCTGTTTCAGATGGAAAAGTTTTCCCTCATTGTCCAGAATCAGATAACCTTCATCGTACTCCTTGCGGGTGGTAGGATTACCGGCCAACCGGCGGGTAGGGAATTTAAACCCTTTCTTCACCATAGCCTCTGTGAACAGTTGGCTTTTGTCAGCATCTATCGTATTGGTTTTCATACCGATAAATTCAATACCTTTCGAGGTGATACGGAACACATCATCGGGCATAGTCAGATCCACGCGTCCCGACATACTCTCTAGCAAAGGATAAAGTTCTATCTTGGAGGCATTGATATCCGAGGCTGCCGAGCGGAAGCTGAAATTCGTAAGCTGCACTTCGCGCGGAGTGACGGCAATACCATTGATGCTGTCCGGGAACCGCTCATCCGCCATAAGCTGGCGCATGTAAAAAAACGGGAGAATACTGTCCGTCTGCTCCTGCGTGTACACATTGCCGGACTGGTCGCGTCGTACCACGCCCTTGCCGTCCTCGTTGCCCATGGAGAGGAAGTCACCGAGGACACAACTGTACATGGAGAAAGGAACTTTCGATGGCTTTGCCGCAAAGAAAGAATAACACCAGGGCAACTGCCAGATAATGAGCAATGCAATGGTGATGTATAAGAATATTTGACTAAAACGTTTCATTGTCTTTTTCGTTCTTAAGAGTGAATGTATAACCTGTTTAATCTTGTTCGCCTGCCTTGAACCGTGCGATGGAAAGCCATGAGAGACTTGCCGTGAGCAGGGTGTAGATTGCCAGCCAGGGCAGGAAAGCATTATAGGCTTCCGGTGCCGGAGCCAGGAAAAAGATACGCAACAGCAATACAGAGATTACCAGATTGAGGACGCGGCGTTTCCAGGTCGGTTCCAGGCATATCCATGAAATCAGAAGATAAGCGGCAATACCTGCCAAATACCAGGGAAGAACTGTCAGCAGAATCCGCGAATAAAGTTCCGGAGCCAGGACGCCTTGCATGTAAACCGTCATCAGCAGGTAGTTGGCGGCAAAGCAGGCAAATAACACTATCAGTCCGTAGAGTAGCATCAGGTTAATCATCCGCAGTTGCGGGTAGGGCAGATGCAATGTCAGTTTCAGGCATTTATGGTGCATTTCGGGTACGAATTGTACCAGAGCAAGCAGTATCCCGACCAATAGAGGAATAAATTCCAGTAAATCCACGAACACGGTATCCCGTGACAGCATAACTTCCCAAACGTGTTCTACGCCTTTCATGCTGGCAACACGGTTGATGCGCAGCATCGAGTATCCGGCAAAACCGAGCGTTGTAAGCAGTGCAAGCAACAGATACCAGCGGGTTTTAATCCATTCTTTATAAAATATAGCGTTCATGTTAGTTAATTATGAATTATGAGTTATTAATTATGAATTATGGGTTATGAGTTATGAATCGTGAGGTAGAAACAGACTTCCTGCTCTGCATAGTAATTCATAATTCATAATTTATAATTCATCATTTAATCAGTATTTTCCCGTCAGTCCGATAAAAGCATCTTCCAGGTTTACAGTCTCGCATTTCAAATCACTGTAAGGCATTTGCAGGGCTTTGAAACGGTTTGCTACTTCTTGTTGAGGCAGGAACGAGAAGGTTTCCAGCGTATTTCTGATAAGAGACGGATGGTAGAAATCCTTATCTTCCGGCATCTTGTAACCTTCGGGCAACGTGCAGGTATAGCGGCGTATCGTGTCCAGCAGTTCCTTTACGGGCTGTTGGATAAGGATGCGTCCGTAATCCATGATGATGCAGTCGTCTACCAGGCGCTCCATGTCCTGAATGATGTGCGAGGTCAGGAAAACTGTTTTGTTTTCCGAACGGGCGTAGTCACGCAGATAGTCCACAAAGAGGCGGCGGTAGCCGGGGTCCAGGCCGAGAGAGAAATCGTCCAGTACCAGCAGTTCCGGATTTTGCGCCAGGATAAGTCCCAGTGCCACCTGCGAACGCTGTCCGCACGACATACGCGAGATGCGTTGTCCGGGAGCTACTTTCAGTTTGTCCATCAGGTCGTAGTAGGCTTCCTTACGCCACTGTCTCGGATAGAAAGCAGAATAAAACTTCTCAATCTCCCGGATGGTCATGAACTGATATTGCACATGTCCCTCGATGAGCAGGCCAATATTACGGCGTGTTGAGGGGTGCATCGTCTGAATGTCCTGTCCGAAGATGGAGCATTGACCGGAGCGGGGTTTGAGGTAACCGCTCAATATATTGATGGTTGTGGTTTTACCTGTACCATTCTTGCCCAGCAGTCCCAGGATGCGTCCTTTCGGTACGCTGAAACTGAGGTCTTCGTAAATTAACCTTTTGCCATAATAGTGCGTCAGGTTATTGCATTCAATGATGTTCTCCATTGATTTCTTTTTGTTTTGATTAATGTCCGGCAGAAAGGGGATAAAAGGTGCAGTTCATTCCAATCTGGAGGCACTGTTGTTTCAGTTAAGTGAAACTCTTGTTTCTATCCTGAGGAACTGAAGTTTCTATCCTGTGAAACTATCGTTCCTATTAAGTGAAACTGCAAGACTCATGGTGTTGGCAATTTATATCACTTGTTCCGCACCTTTACCCTACGCTTATACCGAAGCTGTATTTGACTTACCTGTTGATGGGATTAATTCATAAAAAGAGAAAAAGTATCGGAATGAGGATGCCCGCCACCAATTCTATTCCCCCGCGTCCCCACAAACCTTTCGGCCCTTTCACCATGACGAGTCCTGTGACGGTGATGATAATAAGCCCCACGGCAAACACATCTGCGAAGTGAGTCCACCATCTTCCGGGATTATAGTGCAGCTTGGTCAGGGCGCTTATCAACGGACGGCGTGTCAGCTTCTCGTAAACGGCTTGCTTGGTAGACAGATTTACCATCAGGTTGGAACCACCTTTCAGGAACACCTTCATCTGGTCTTCCTTCGGGAAGTAGTGCTTGGTGTAGTTCTTTTCTTCACCAAGTGGTGCCAGCAGTTTCAGTACATCGTTTTTCTTCATTCCGGCTTGTGGCGGCATCGTTTCAGTGATGCTGTATTCCTGCCGCACTACCGAGTAATTGGGGTTTATCGTATTCCGGTGGTTCATCACAATTCCAGAGATGGCGTATATCAGTACCATCCCTGAAAAGACGAATGAGAGATCCCGGTGAATAAGCCGGCTCCATTTACGGAGCGCGGTTCCCGTTTTACTGAATTTCATAGCTTGCGGCTTCCATAAAGTAGAAAGACAAATAGGGTTTTCCAGTTTCAGCCTGACGTTTGGCGATCTTGGCGCGGAAGTCGGCGATGCGGGCTTCGGGCGTATTGGCAGTTTCGCCACGTGCTTTCTTCTCAGTGGTGCATCCGGCTTCGCCTTCGCCGTGTTTCTCGGCGGCAGCGGCTTTCAGGCGGGCTTCCCATTGTTGCAGGTATGCTTCGTCCACACGTTGTTCTTTCAGGGTTCCGGTGACGCGGACGATGCTGTTGACGCATTTCGTATCAAATGAACCCAACTTGGCGGCTTCTACGCGGATGGTTTGCGTGTCGTCACTGCCCATCAGGAAGATTTTGGTGGCACCGTGCTTGCAGGCATGTGTGCATACACCTTCGATGGTGACTTCCTGGTCGGTCAATGACTCGGCATTGGCAAGGAGGTCATCTATTTCCATGGCACCGGAGGTCTGTTCGGTGGTTGCGGTTTCTTCGGTGCTCTTTTGCTTGTTGCTGCAAGAAGTTCCGATAAAGAATAACGCCATGATGGCGGCTGCGATTGATAATGTTTTAGTACTCATTGTTGTTTTGGTTTTATTGTTAGTTATACTTTTGTTTATTACGTAATTCACTATAGATAATTGGCGGGGTGATTTCCTTAGAAAGTAACTCCCAGAGATACTTCTATCCGGTCTGTTCCGCCACATTTATTGTATTCCTGGTGTAGCCAGTTGGCTGAGAGGAACACGGCGTATCGGTCGCTGAGGATGTAGTCTCCGCGCAGTTTGAGGGCAACGGAGGCGTGGTCGTCACTCAGGTAATCGATGTTCGAGAGTAAAGTGCTGCCTACTGAACCTTTGCTGTCCAGTCCCGTCAGGGAATACTCGGACTTCACATTGGAGGTATATCCTCCGGCAATGCTTGCCGATAACAGCACTTTCGATACTTTCCAGAGGGATTGCGCTTCCAGTCCACCGCTTGCAGAGGCTGTTTCAATATAACGTCCATTGTCTTTATACTCCGTTTTAGTTTGCCCGTAGCTGACGATGGGGAGTAAAGTCCATCCCCAGTGACGCTTTTCGTTGAGGAGTTGTCCTATCATTCCTTTTAATGTAGCTTGAAAAGTGCTATTCTTGAACTGATCTACACTACTGATTTTAGGATAAACATTACCAGTGGGGTCACCAAAGATATTCTCAACCCCTGTGCGTTGTTGTAATAAGGCAAGTAGGCGTACCCCATATTCCCATTCTCTGTTTCGGCGCGTCCATGCACCTTCAAGGGAGATATCTACATTCTTGATTTCGTTGATCGGGGCATAGTTGATGCTGACCAGTTCCTTTGTCAGATGGAAATAGTCGGTACGCAGTGAGGCAGAGAAGCCGTTGCATTCTCCATGTTTGCTTATCGGCAACAGGTCGATGCTGCCGTCTATCCCCGAACCGGTGTAGCGGGAGGATGTTTGTGAACTTGCAAAACGTACATAATCCATCCCCAGTCCCAGCATCTGATAAACAGAAGTAGAACCTTTATCGGCAAGGAATTTGATATCACTTTTCTGGTTATATTGGCGTGCCTGCACCGAAAGGCCTAATATGTACTTTCCACTCAGATTGCGTGAAAGTGCAAGATGTGCCTGCAAGTCGGAAATGATGTTCTGCGGGCGCGGGTCCTTGTCACGGTAAGCAATCACGGCACGGTATGCCAGTTCGGCACCGGCAGTCCATTGGCCAAAGCGGTGGGTATATCCTCCGGAGAATTTATATTCTTCTTCTTTCATGTAGCCGCCAATAGAATCACCCACTACATACGGATAAATCAGTGAATAGTCTGAATTCTCATTCCAAATCACATTTTCCCTGCGTCCGTTGCGGTAGGAGGCGGTTCCGAAAAGTCGGTTACGCTGATTCAGCACGATGGAAGAGTTAACCTCTGCGCTAAAGTTCTTCTCTCCGTTTCCTTCTTGTGCTAATGCGGCATTGCCACGCTCTTCATACAGGCCGTTCACGCTGACGGTTGTCAGACTGAAAGGACGCAGGTCATAGCGAATAGCGATATTCTGCCATATCTGATTGCGGAATACAGCTTTGTGATTGTATTCCGACACTATTTTTTGTTCAACGGTCAGCGTGTCTGCCGCCATCAGTTTGATAGGCAGCAGGCTGATTATGGCTGATAGGATAAGGAAACGTTGTTTCATGCTTGGTCTTTAATTATTGGGCAGGTAACAATGTAGCGCGTACCGAGGCTTTGAAGTCTACGCTGGAGTTGTTGGTGTCCTGCAATACCGCGCGTCCGTCTTCGGTGGTGTAGGATGTTCTGCGAACCACTGCTTTACCGGCATTTTCAACGGCCGCGGTACCTTCTCCTATATAAGAATATCCCATGTCCAGGGCAGGACTTACCACATTCCATACGTATGCGGTTTTCGGGCTTAAGTTGACGGCATCGATAATCCATTCATTAGGAAACTGGTAGGCATTTTTTACGGGTAATGTTACTCCACTATTTACATAATTGGCAGTATAGACATAGTCAGCTATATAATTATCCGCACTGATGTTTTCCGGTATGCGGCCGATAGCATAAGCTCTGTTGCCCTGCTTGGCTAACAACCAGACAGTTTTTGTATAATTGAAGATCATATCCAAGTTGGGCACATCAGGATTATCTACATCCGGGTTTGAGGAAGTGCCGCCCGTATACCATTCAAAGTCGGCGTTAGTCAAATTAGCCGAGGTGGACAGTGCTTCCGTATGATCAATGGCATTGTCGCATAAAATGATACTTTTCCCTGGCAGAACAGGGTGTTCTTTTCCGGTACCGGGAACTCTGGCTACTACTTGTACCACCATGGCCTGATCCATAACGTTGGGAGTATAATCGAACTTCTGACTGGTAGTAAATTTAGATTCCAGCAATACCAATCCGTCAGCATAAAGTGTTTCGGAAGAGTTGTTGTGGATGCGGATATATTGGTCGCCGTTATATTGCTTACCGGTTGCTGTATTGTATGAACCGCCGGCAAATATCTCGGCAATTACGAAGTTGCCTTTTTCATCTTTGTTCTGCACGTAAACGGTCAGGTTCAGAGTTACGCTGCCACCTTTTACTTCCACATTTTGCTGCGAACCTTGAATGTTGGCTTCGGCTGTCTTCTCCACTTCTACTTCTTCGTTTTCCACTATCTGGGTTTCGGTATAAGTGTAGGTTGCCGTACCTATAAAGGTTACATTATACAATCCGTCCGTCAAGGTAGCCAATGTGCTTTCGGAGGCGGCACGGGTCAAGGTAGAACCATAGTCAATGGTCGTCTCAAGTCCTGTACTGACATTGGCAAAAGTATATGTTCCCGTTTTTACCGTCAGGTCGTTTCCAATACTGTTGCTGATGTTCAGATTTGCGTTCACTTGAGTGGTGGCCACGTTGTCGTCACTACAACTTGTCATGGCAAAACTTCCTGTTAGCAGGACTGCCAATGTTAAATACTTCACTTTTTTCATCTTAGTCTATTGTTTTATGTATTAATATTAAAATCTTAAATTAGCTTCCATACCGAAGTAGGGGTTCATGACGCGTCTTACAAGTTGAGTCCCTCTGTGATAATCGGGTGCTATGGTCAATATTCGGTTTACGTACAGAGACAAATCCATATATTTCCCGATCCTCTTGGTTGCTTTCAGATTGACGGTCATTTCAAAAGGAACTGTTACACGGTCAAAGTAATTTTCTCCATGTTTGGTTACCAGATGTTGCAGTTGGGCATCGGTGGCGTCTGCTTCGGTAAACTGATGCACATTTCCTCCTTTGTCAACGTAGCTGATGGGCATACCGCTATTCCATAATGGCTGGCCGGAGGTGTACCATGTGCATTGTGCGGTCAGTGAGAAAGACATACCGATTCTTTGCAGATAAGTGTCGGCGGTGAGGTTGGTGTTGAATGCTTCCTGAATCCTGGAATTGGAATCCCAGTCATACAAACCTACGTATCTTAACTGTTCTCCGTTAATCACAACGGACGACTCCCTATATAGAAGCACGCTGTTGCTATATGTACTTTTCAGCCAGGCTCCTGTAACTGTAAACCTTGTTTGCAGCTGCTTGATACGCGGTGTATGGAAGGTGAATTCTATCCCTTCTTTGTGTACACGCGTGCCATTGCCCGCTGTCCTATATGCATTGATCATAGTGTCTTCCGCATAAGTCAGTTCCTCCAATGCCGGTGGTCCGGTTAGTTCAGAAGAGTTGATGGACGATGAATCATATTTTTTATAAGCCAGCGTCTGGTAATAAGAAATATCCCGGAAAGCATTGTCCATGCGCTCTTGAAAGTAAGTGACTGCAAATCCGTAACCGTTATGGGTTACGTTCAGCCTTACTTCCCATTTCCGGTTGCGTGCCGGTTTCAGGTCATAGTTCGTATTATCCCATTTGTAGGTCATCAGGTTGATGCGGCGGAACTCGGGATTGTTATGGTAATAATTCAGTTGTACAACGTCTACGTATAGAGCGTCCGGATAGAGCTGTGCTGTGGTCGGCATTCTCGACAACCAACCTATGCCGCCGGAAATGTCAATAAGCCAATCCTCATTTTTACCGAGAGCAGGCAGACTCCATTTCAAGTTGAAGCGCGGGTCGAAATAGAATTTTCCCTGCATGGCGAACTTGCCGGATAATCCGATTAGGGAGTTGGCGCGTATACCGGCCGAGAGATAGATTTCATGCTTACCGAGAGACAACTTCATTTGTTCTTCTGCATAAATGGATAAATCCTGGCGGGCAGGTATCTCATTATAACTTCTTGGTCGGGTGGTTGAAGCTGTTTGTAGTGGTCGGGTGATGTCGTACACCTGTCCGTCACCAAAGTTTTTACTTAAGTTCCACTCTGCACCGGTTTTTAGCGTATGCGAACTTTTCAGCCATTTGAATGCAAAGTCGCTGATAACTTTGGCACTTGCGTAAAAAGGCTTACCGTTAATAAGCATGTCCGCTACATAATTATAAGGGAGGTAAAGTCCGTCCGCCTCTCCTTGTTCCGTGCTGTTGGGAATACCTGTGGGGCGGTCCAGTGATACCGACTTCTGTTCTTTTATCTGGCTGAATTCTTGTGAAACAGATGCGTTGGCACGCAGTTGGCGCAAGAAAGAGTGCTCGGGGCGCTTCAACACCCACTCGCCGCCCAGCGTCATTTTATCATAAGAGGACTTGTAAGAATCCTCCTTTACGGTAATATCTTTATCACGCTTCACATTGTCGAATGAACCGGTATAATCGGCGTTGATACGCCAGTCTATGTGTCCAATCTTTGCTTTGTAGTTAGTATTCAGACGGGCGGATGCGGTGATGCGTTTGTAGTTCTCACGGCTGTCGCGCGGATCTACTTTCGAATCCAGATAACTAAGATCCAGATTCAGTACATTGGTGCCGCTGATTGCCCAGCCTTTTCCGGCGGAGAACAGTTTGCTTACCTGGTCTGCTTTGAAACGTGCAGTCAGGGGAGAGGCACTTGATTTCCGTTTGATGTTCACTAATCCTCCGGTCAGGTTGCCATATTCCACAGAAGGTATTCCCCGGATGATTTCCACGCTTTCTATATTGTCTGTTGAAAGCGTACGCATATCTACACCTTTGGATACGGACTCTTTGTCACTTTGATTTGTTCCTTGCAGGTATTGTAAGTTGGCATCAGTGTTTACGGTCATGCCGTCCACCACAAATCCTACTCCTAAAGAGGCGATGGTCTCGCTGGTATTTCCGGCTTCACGGATTTTTATCAGATTGGCGCTGCCCATGTTCGGGTCAACGGACTTTCCGCCGGGAAGCAACTCCAGCAAGTCGGTGAAACTTGTCGGTTGCAGATGCTCCATTGCCCTGCGGTCTATTCTTGACGCACTGGTCAGTCCTTTCGACTCCGAAGCGGTAATCACTACCTCATTCAGTGCTAGGGTCGATGAAGTGAGTTGGAAAGACAGGGTTGTATTTTGGGAGATAGAGAGAGTCTTTGTTAACTTGTCATAGCCTAGATAAGAAACGGTTGCCGTATATGTTCCGGCAGTTAACTTGGTGAAAGAATACCGCCCGTTCTGGTCACTGAGAGTACCATACCAAGTTTCATTTGTCGCTTGCAACTGAATGGTGGCAAAACTTAAAGGCTCTTTGGTCTGCGCATCCTGTATAGTTCCGGTGCAGGTGTAACCATGTTGGGCAGAGGCAGACAAGTGGTTGATAAACAGTATTGTTATGATATAAAAAACTTTGCGAAACATCTCTATAGATTTGTTTGCAAAGTTATGTAGAATGGGAAACGTGGGAAATCGCTATATATAGGTAAATTGTGTGCAGAGTTGTTGTTCTGTTACTTATAAATAGGTATTGGCTAGAAACAACAAAAGCCGTTCCCCAGAATAGACAAGTAGGGAGCGGCTTTTATGTGTTAGCGTGCTTACTATTATTTGGCAGGCTGTGCAGGTGTTTCTGCTGCAGGTGTTTCCGTTGCAGGAGCTTCGGCTTTAGGCTCTTCAGCTTTCGGTTCTTCTGCTTTGGGTTCTTCCTTGGCAGGCTCAGTTGCCTTAGGTTCTTCAGTTTTTTCCGTTGCCGGTTGCTGAGTCTTTACAGGATCTTGAGCATTTGCCAGGAAAGAACCACCACAAACAAACATAAACAGGGCTGCTACTAATACTAACTTTTTCATAATCATTTGCTTTTTAAGTGTTATACTATTTTATATTATAAGTTAAAGTTTAGGTTTCCTTTTCTATTTTGAGGAAGCTTGTCGCTTACACATAAGTAGTTGCAAAGGCTGTGCCAGAAGGAATGGTATTTAGGTAAGTGCTTGATTGATAGTTGCGATAGATGGAGTGGGTACGTGTGGCATGGTGTGGAATTGTGTGGAAAGTGTGGAGTGTAGTGTGGAAAATTTCCACACTCAATGAGTAGTTTCTCTTCTTCTCTTTCTGAATATGCCCGAACCGTGTCAAGTCCGTGTCTATGGGTATGGAGATTCTACGGAGGGGATACGGAGGAGATACGGAGAATCTACGGAGAAGGTACGAAGAAGCTACGGTTAACACTTGCGGCTGCGTAAGCTTTCACTTGCGCCAGTGAAGGCTTACACTCCCACAAGTGTTAGCCGTAGCAACCGCAAGTGTTTTTTTATTCTTATATTTGCTTGATTTAGTTTTCCTGGCAGGCTGCAACGATGAAGTTATAAGTCTATATCATACAACTTCAACTTATTGTATAGAGTTTTTCTGTCTACACCTAAGAGTTGTGCTGCCCGGCTCTTGTTATTTCCTGTTTGCCGCAGTGCTTCGATAATCTGCTGTTTCTCTGTTTCCTCATTGCGCAGAGGCAGACCGATATGGGTATGAACTGTTTCGTGAAGTTCGTTCAGTTCATTTGGAGTAATGAATTTGCTTTGTGCTAAAAGAGTGGCGCGTCGCACGATATTTTTCATTTGCCGGAGATTGCCGGGCCAGTGATATTCTAACAGTGCTTTGGATGCTGCATCATCAAAACCAATCAACTGTTTGTCCAGTTCCCGATTGGCCTGGTCGAGGAAGAAGTTGGCAAAAAGAAGGATGTCTTCACGGCGGTCTTTTAGTTCAGGCATACGCAGGGTGAACTCATTGATACGGTGAAACAAATCCTGGCGGAAAGTTCCTTTCTCAATGGCCTGCTCCAGGTCTTCATTCGTAGCCGAAACTAAACGTATATCTACGGTGATTTCCTTATTGGAACCTACCGGACGTATTTTTCGTTCCTGCAAGGCACGCAACAGATGTATCTGCACTTCATAGCTGAGATTGCCTATTTCGTCCAGAAAGATAGTTCCCCCGTTGGCAGCGACAAAGGCACCTGTCTTGTCTGTCAATGCTCCGGTGAACGATCCTTTTACATGCCCGAAGAATTCCGATGCGGCAAGTTCTTTAGGGATGGAGCCGCAATCAATAGCGACAAAAGGCTGTTTGGCGCGCTTACTGAGTTGATGGATACGGTGGGCTACATACTCTTTTCCCGTTCCGCTGGCACCGTTGATGAGTACCGACATGGTAGTAGGTGCGACCAACTTCACATAATTATATAATTGCTTGGCTGCATCACTTTCTCCTTCCAGATAGTCGGAAGAAGAAGTTTCTCCGGAGGCTTGTGAGCGGGTATTGTTTCCTTTTTCGGAACAGACAGTCTGTTTGGAGGAAACAGATGGCTGCTTCATCGCTTCGCTAATTTTCTTCAGAAGTTCGTCTGGATTCACCGGTTTGGCAACGTAATCGCTGGCACCTAATTTCATGGCTTGCACCGCCGATTGTATATCAGCATAGCTTGTCATCATGATGAGCGGAACGGACAGACCTTGCTCTCCCAACCACTTCAACAGATCGATGCCGTCCTTGTCGGGTAGACGCAGGTCGGACAAAATCAAGTCGGCACCCTCTGTTTCCAAATGTTTCTGGGCGCGGGCGATACTGCTGACGGAAGCTACCTGAAAGCTTTTTTTGCCTAACCAGGTCTTCAGCATCATACCGTAAGTAATGTCGTCTTCAACGATGAGTATAGATTTCATTGCCTTATCTTTTGTCTCTTTTAAGACACAAAGGTAAACCGTTTTGTCTGAAAATCGTATATTTGCAAACTTAATTTAAATAAAAAGCGTTATGAAGAGGAATTTCACCGTATTATTAACCATACTGATTTGCAGCGTTACAGCCTGCCAATCGGGACAAAAGAAAGATAGAAACATGGATCAGGAAACTAAATTGAAGATCGAGACAACTGCGGGTGACATTATCGTGAAACTGTATAATGAGACACCGCAACATCGTGATAACTTCATCAAACTGGCGGAGGAGGGTACATACGAAGGTACATTGTTCCACCGTGTCATCAAGGATTTTATGATACAGGCAGGCGACCCTGAGTCAAAGAATGCTCCGAAAGGAAAGATGCTGGGTGCAGGTGATGTAGGTTATACGATTCCGGCTGAGTTCGTTTATCCGAAGTATTTTCATAAGAAAGGTGCATTGTCTGCTGCGCGTCAGGGTGACAATGTGAATCCGGAGAAGGAATCGTCGGGTTGCCAGTTCTACATTGTGACGGGTAAAGTGTATAATGACACTACGTTGCTGGGGATGGAGAACCAGATGAACCAGAATCGTCTGACTACTGTGTTCAATGCTTTGGCACAGAAGCACATGAAGGAAATCTATAAGATGCGTAAGGAAAATGACCAGGATGGTCTGATGAACTTGCAGGATAGCCTGTTTGCACAGGCTGAGGCGGAAGTTGCCAAGCAACCGGAATTCCACTTCACACCGGAGCAGGTGAAGGCTTATACTACGGTAGGTGGTACTCCGCACTTGGATGGTGAATATACTGTGTTCGGCGAAGTGATTGAAGGTATGGATATAGTAGATAAGATACAGCAGGTAAAAACGGATCGTAGCGACCGCCCGGAAGAGGATGTGAAGATTAAGAAAGTGGTAGTGTTGGACTAAACCGTTGATGAAATTAGTTCAAAACGGAAAAGTTACGAGCTACCGGCTACAAGCTACAAGTAGCTGCGCTATATTCTGAAAGGTACTTGTAGCTCGTAGCCTGTAGCTGATTCATTCCCGCCCGAAAGAAAATCCTTTCTCCGATAAGTAACAATCGCTATTTTATGAAAATAAATAAATACTGTCTTAATAACGGTCTGCGTCTGGTGCATTACCAGGATCTCAGTACTCAGATGGTAGCACTGAATATCGTCTATGATGTAGGTGCCCGGGACGAAGATCCCGAACATACCGGCTTTGCCCATTTGTTTGAACATCTGATGTTTGGCGGTTCTGTGAATATAACTGACTATGATGCTCCTTTACAGTCGGCAGGTGGCGAAAACAATGCCTGGACGAACAATGACATTACGAACTATTACCTCACCGTTCCCAAGTCGAATGTAGAGATTGGCTTCTGGTTGGAGTCCGACCGTATGATGGAACTGGCATTCAGTGAACAAAGCCTTGAAGTGCAGCGCGGTGTGGTCATGGAGGAGTTCAAACAGCGTTGTCTGAACCAACCTTACGGAGATGTGGGGCATCTTATCCGTGCGTTGGCTTACGAGGTGCATCCGTACCGCTGGCCTACCATCGGAAAGGATTTATCGCATATTGAACAAGCTACACTGGAGGAAGTGAAGTCATTCTTCTACCGCTTTTATGCACCTAATAATGCTGTACTTGCCGTTACCGGAAATATATCGTGGGAAGAAACTGTCCGATTGACAGAAAAGTGGTTTGGCCCGATTCCCCGCAGGGATGTGCCTGTGCGACAATTGCCGCAGGAACCCGTACAAACAGCGGAACGCAGACAGGTGGTGAAACGGCCTGTCCCCCTGGATGCCCTGTTCATGGCTTATCATATGTGTAGTCGCGAGCATCCTGATTATTACGCTTTTGACATCCTTTCAGATATCCTTAGCAACGGACGTTCCAGTCGCTTGAACCGTCGGTTGGTGCAGGAACAGAAATTGTTCTCCGGCATAGACGCTTATATTTCGGGTACGCGTGATGCGGGATTGCTGCATATCAGTGGAAAACCGTCGGCCGGAGTGTCACTGGAACAGGCTGAGGCCGCTGTACGCAAAGAGTTGCAGGAGTTACAGCAAGTGGCGATAGAAGAACAGGAATTGGAGAAAGTAAAGAATAAGTTTGAATCCACCCAGATATTCGGGAATATCAATTATCTGAATGTTGCCACAAATCTGGCATGGTTCGAACTGACCGGGCAGGCGGAGGATATAGACCATGAGGTAGAACGGTATCGTGCAGTGACGGCAGAGCAGTTGAAGGCAGTTGCACAAGAGACTTTCCGTGAGGAAAACTCGGTGGTATTATATTATGAGAAAGATAAATGAATAGATTAATCGCTACATACAAGGGGCACTATAAAGCCCTCTTTTACTTAGGACTTCCCATCGTTATCGGCCAGATGGGTGTCATTGTTCTCGGATTTGCCGATACTCTGATGGTGGGACACCACAGTACGGCCGAGTTGGCAGCTGCTTCTTTCACCAATAATCTTTTTACACTTTGCATTATTTTCAGCACCGGTTTCTCTTATGGGCTGACGCCTGTGGTGGGCGAGTTCTATGGTAACCGTCGTTTCATGGAGGCCGGACAAGCTTTGCGTTCAAGTCTGCTTGCCAATGTGTTGGTAGCACTGTTGCTGACGCTTATCATGACTGTCGTCTATTTCTGTGTGGAATACATGGGACAACCCGAGGAACTGATTCCCTTGATAAAACCTTATTTTCTGGTTCTACTTGCATCCCTGGTATTTGTCATGCTGTTTAATGGCTTTAAGCAATTTACGGATGGCATTACTCAAACGCAGACTGCCATGTGGGTGCTTCTTGGTGGAAATGCGCTGAATATTGTCGGCAATTATGTGCTGATTTACGGAAAGTTCGGTTTCCCGGAATGGGGATTGTTCGGTGCAGGTGTCAGTACCCTGTTCTCACGCATCGTCATGGTTATTGCTTTTGCATTGATTGTTTTTCGTAGTCGGAGGTTCCTGAGATATAAAGCTGGGTTCTTCCGCTTGGGATGGTCGAAACAGATGTTCAGGAAATTGAATGGACTTGGGTGGCCTGTCGGTTTGCAGATGGGCATGGAGACGGCTTCATTCAGTCTCAGTACGATCATGGTCGGTTGGCTGGGAACTATTGCTTTGGCGTCGCATCAGATTATGCTTACTATTTCTCAGTTCACCTTTATGATGTTCTATGGAATGGGGGCGGCGATTGCCGTTCGTGTCAGTAACTTCAAGGGGCAGAACGATATGGTGAATGTCCGCCGTTCAGCATATGCCGGTTATCACCTGATCATGGCAATGGCGGTGGTGCTTCTGAGTATTGTGTTTCTGTTGCGCAATCAGGTTGGGGGCTGGTTTACAGATAGCGTGGAGGTTTCTGCCATGGTATCTTCTTTGTTCCTTCCATTCTTGGTTTACCAGTTTGGTGACGGATTGCAAATCAGCTTTGCCAATGCCCTGCGTGGTATCGCAGACGTAAAACCGATGATGTTCATTGCATTTATTTCCTATTTTGTTATATCTTTGCCTGTAGGATACTTATGCGGTTTCGTGCTAGGCTGGGGTACGGTCGGTGTATGGATGGCCTTCCCGTTCGGACTGACCAGTGCGGGGATTATGCTTTGGCTGCGTTTCCGCTATAAAACGAGATGAGGGAAAGTGTATCACCCTATCAATATAATAATATACAATGAATAATGTCTCCAAGAAGAAGATAGCTGCCGGTTATGCTGTCCTGTTGGCAGTCTTACTTTATTCCCTGTTCTTCGTGCACCGGGAAATGGAGAATCTTATGAGTTCGGATAATACTGATATTCTGCGCACGGACAGTCTGATAGGACTTTTGAGGGAAAAGGATGCTAATACCGTCCGCCTGCTGCGCACACTGAGCGAAGCCAATGACAGCATGATTTCAGCCCGTGAAGTGGAACAAATTATTGCCGAACAGGATACTATTATTACCCAGCAACGTGTACAACGCCGGGTTATTGCCCGCCGCGATACGGTTGTGACACAACCCAAGAAGAAAGGCTTCTTCCGCCGTCTGGGGGAAGTCTTCGTTCCGCCACGTAAAGATTCTGCTGTTCAGGTGCAAACAACCCTTGAAGTTGCTACGGATACTGTACTCGATGCTTATAATCCGGTTGATTCCCTGCATGCGAAGCTGCGCACTGTTGCCCGACAGAAGAAGGCTACCAATAGTGTGATGCAGCGTCGTAAGCGAACTTTGCAACGTCTTGACCACGCGCTGAGTGCTCGTATCGATAGTCTTTTGAAAGGATATGAACAGGAAACCCTGATGCGTGCCCGCGAAGAAGCTGAGTATCAGAAAGCTGTCCGGCATCGTTCTGCAACGATTATTTCGGGTATTGCTGCCGGGGCTGTTGTGCTGTCTGTTATCTTTCTTGTCATGATCTGGCGGGATGTCACCCGTAGTAACCGTTACCGGCATCAATTGGAGGAGGCCAACCGTTTTGCAGAAGAGTTGCTTGCCTCCCGCGAAAAGCTGATGCTTGCCATTACCCACGACTTCAAAGCTCCTTTAGGTTCCATCATGGGATATGCCGACTTGCTCTCCCGGCTCACCGTTGACGGAAGGCAACGCTTCTATCTCGACAACATGAAAACGTCTTCGGAACACCTGTTGAAGCTCGTTACCGACTTGCTCGACTTCCACCGCCTAGACTTGAATAAAGCTGAGATAAATCGTGTTACTTTCCATCCCGCACGCTTGCTGGAAGAAATTTATGTCAGCTTTGAACCACTGACTTCTGCCAAAGGATTGTCTTTGAAGTGTGAGATAGATCCGGAGCTGAAAGGAGCTTTTATCAGTGATCCATTGCGCTTACGCCAGATTGTCAATAACCTGCTCTCTAATGCAGTGAAGTTTACTTCGGAGGGCGGCATTACGCTGACTGCCTCTTTTGTGCCGAAAGGTGATTCAGCTTTTCCCGGTAATCATTTGAAACTCTCTGTTATCGATACGGGAAAGGGTATGGAGCCTGGTGACCGTGAGCGTATTTTCCAGGAATTCACCCGTCTGCCCGGAGCACAGGGAGAGGAGGGCTTCGGACTGGGGCTGTCTATTGTTCGTATGCTGGTGCAACTGCTGGAGGGGCGTATTGAGGTGGACAGCGTGCTCGGAAAGGGGAGTACATTCACGTTACGGGTACCTTTGTATCCGGTGGCATTGGATAATGATACTTCCGCCTTGCATGAACAACCAAGTGGGGACCCACAAACTCAGATACCCGCTTTGCATATTCTTTTGATTGATGACGACCGCATTCAGCTTACTCTCACTGCAGCTATGCTTGCACAGAGTGGCATTACTTCCGTAACCTGCCTGCAACTGGATGAACTTTTGGAAGCCCTCCGTACTGATACTTTTGATGTGCTGCTGACCGATGTGCAAATGCCTGCCATGAATGGTTTTGACTTGCTGAAACTGCTGCGTGCTTCGAATATCCCGCAAGCCAAGACTATTCCGGTGATTGCCGTTACCGCCCGCAGTGATATGAAACGTGAGGAGTTTCTGCAACATGGTTTTGTCGGAAGTCTGCATAAACCGTTTACGGTGAATGAATTGCTTGCGGAGATTGGTGTGCTGCAAGCGGATATTGCTACTGTTGATGCCGCCCCTTCTTCTACTTTGAACTTTTCCGCCCTTACCGCTTTTTCCGGTGATGATCCAGATGCGGCAAAATCCATACTGGAAAGTTTTGTCACAGAAACACGCCTGAATGTTGATCGCTTGCGACAGGCATTGGAAACGGAAGACACAGACGGCATTGCCGCCATGGGGCACAAGATGCTTCCCCTGTTTACTCTGTTGGGAGCCAATGAGCTTGTTACTTTATTGAAAGAGCTTGAAGCCTCACGCGGAGTACCTTTTGATGAAGCGGTAAAAGAGAAATCGCTTGCTGCCCTGAGCCTGATAGAAGATATACTTGAACAAGCCTTCCTTTTTATTTCGTCTGCTTAAACATCCCTTTCCTCTGCTTGGCCGGTAGTTTAAAGTACTGCCTCAGAAAAAGTTTATGTTTATATACGGTTGTTGCCACTTCCATTATCTGATCCCGTAATTTAAGGATAGGTTCCCTATATCTTTCCGGTGCGGTGCGGATGCTATTGATCGCACTATCTGCCCGGTTTATCAATCCCTCGGGGATATCTACCATCGCCTGAATTTCCACATCCGGTTTCAGGGGCTCAAATGCCTTATTCCGGTAACGGACGAATTCATTGATGGCATCCGTAGCTTTTCCCTGTAAATCCATTGCCATATTGTAAGCATTCAGAATCTTCTGGTAACCGGCTATGCGGATGTTGTTACTCGTAAGTTCCAGCATATAATAAACCAAGTCATTGCTCCGCCCGTTCGATAACATGCGCTGTCTGGCACTTGCCAGTCTTTCCAGTGTATCCTGCCTTGCATATAGAGCCAATGTATCCGCCCAATAGAATACCGGTACGGAGCGTTGTTCATCCACAACTCCTGTATCAAACTCTTCATAGCTCAGTGGACGTTCGCGGAACTGGAACATCGGATCGAAAGGCATGTGTGTTTTCAGCAATGTATCCGGCAACAGCATGCAGAAACGATGATTCGGGGAAGGAATGAACTGGTAGTTTTCCACAAATCCTGCGCCCCATGTAGGGTCGAACATATACCATTTCCCGCTTACTTTGGCTGCGCACCATTCATGTGGGTCGGGCAATAAGGCACCGTCTCTGCGGTTATAGCCATTAATAACATAAGCGTCCATTCCCGCTTCCTTCACCAGTGCTTTAAAAAGCAATGCGTAATCCTGACAAATACCTTTGCGTTCGGACAGTATCTTTTGTATTTCTTTCGTTTCGTTTGCTTCCTCGCTGCGCGAGGTATAAGTTATGTACACATTGTATTTAATATTGCTTGAAACCCAGGTATAGATGGCGCGTGCCAGTTGGTCGTCTGTGCTGAGATGCTGTTTCAGGTAAGCCACAAGAGAAGAAACGCTCCTTCCGGCAGCTTCGGGTGCTGCAAGTGCCACGGAATCGGGAAACGTAAGGCGTTCAGGCATTATACTGTCAGGGGATGCTTTTGATGCAGCTGAAGTTGAAAAAGCCTTATCCTGCGCGGCGGCATTACGCCATGCAGAAGACAATTTGCAGAAAGGAAAAAAGAGGCAGAGGGAGAATAACCATACCGTGAGCCTGTTTGTTGATTGCCGGAACATACTTGTCATATCTATTTGATGGAAGCAAAGGTAAGGGATTTATTGATAAACAGCAAGGGTAAATGTTGAAAAATATATGCAAAGGGGTATTTTGTGCTCTATTTATAACGGTATAGAAAGGAATAAAAGTGACTAGGGTTTAGTGATAAGTGATAAGCGTCATTCGGTATATTATTTTTCATCCGCAGATGACGCGGATGACGCGGATTTAAAAGACTACGCTATGATATTGATAAATAAAAATCCGTGTTATCCGTGTTATCTGCGGATGGAAAATGAATGATCACTTTACCTCATAACCTAATAGTAATGAACAATAGGTACGCGGACGATGCGTACCCATTTGATTCAAACCCGCTTCTTTTCCCTCATGAATCTATTCCAACTACTGATTCGCATAGGGAATCTCCATTGTATAGAGTGCCGGATAGTGGAATAAATAGCCTTTTTGTCTTCTGCATCAACCAAATGTCGTTGGAATTTGTTTACTTTGTAACGATTTAAACACTGACTATCGATTGACGTCCTAATGAGAAGAAAATGGTTAAAATGGGTAGTGTGGATACTACTGACCCCTATCCTATTATTTGCAATACTGATGATATTGCTTTATATCCCTCCCGTACAGAACCTGATACGGAAGCAAGCTACTGCCATCGCATCCGAGGCAACAGGTATGGATATATCTGTTGAACGCATTGACCTCCGCTTTCCGCTGAACCTTTTGGTACGTGGTGTGCAGGTCATTCAAACTCCTGATACTCTGCTGGCTCTGGAAAGCCTGAACGTGCGCGTGCAGGCATGGCCGTTGATACGCGGACAAGTAGAAGTGGATGAGGTAACCGTGAACGGAGTTTTCATGAACTCTGCCGATCTGATAGAGGGTATCCGCATACGTGGCGTGCTGGGACGTTTCTTCCTTGAAAGCCATGGCATAGACCTGAAGAAAGAGGATGCCGTTATCAATCGTGTGGAATTGAGTGATACCCACATGCTCGTTGTGATGAACGATACTACCACTGCCGAACCGGACACCGCGACTACCGCCCTTAATTGGAAAGTAGCCTTGCATAAGTTGGCACTGAAAAACGTTTCCGTTGATTTGCAAATGCCGCTGGATTCCATGCGTCTTGCTGCCCGTCTGGGCGATGCGGAGGTAGATGATGCGGTTGCTAATCTGGGCGGACAGATGTACGGTCTGAAGAAATTTGAATTGAGCGGTACTACGGTGAACTATGACACGGGCAACCAATTGCTCAGTGCCATTAATAGCCTGATAGATACCGGTAGTCTTGCGGCTACTGATAGTACCGGTGTGAAACCAGCTCCCGGATTTGATGCTTCGCACATCGCCTTGCGGGATATTCGTATTGGGGTGGATTCCGTGCTTTATCATGGACGGAATATCAATGCCGTTATCCGGGAATTCTCCATGAACGAGCGTTCCGGTCTGAGTGTCACTTCACTGACGGGACGGGTATATGCTGATTCCACAGTCATTCAGGTGCCTTCCTTAAAATTGCTTACCCCACACAGTGAAATGGATTTCACTGCCCAGACTTATTGGGAACTGGTGGAAATTCCCACTTCCGGACGACTCTCCGCCCGTTTCAATGCCCGCATCGGCAAGCAGGATGTGATGCTCTTTGCAGGTGATTTACCTGATACATTCAAGGATGCATATCCTTTCCGCCCCCTTACTATTCGTGCCGGTACGGAAGGTAACTTTAAGCAGATGCAGATTTCCCGCTTCAACATTGATCTGCCGGGTGCTTTTACTTTGAATGGTGGTGGTGAAATTTGGAATCTTACCGACAGTCTGACGCGCAACGGAAGCATTGACTTCGATATCCGGACACAAAATCTGAATTTCCTTACCGGACTGACAGGCGTCACCCCGGATGGTTCCATAGTAGTGCCGGACAGTATGCATTTGGCAGCACGTCTTGGCATGGATGGACCTAAGTATGACGCTACGCTTAAGCTGAAAGAACGCGAAGGGTTATTGAGCTTGTTGGCGCACTATAACACTGCCACTGAAGCCTATCAGGCAGACCTTCATGTAGATGCCCTGCAAGTGCACCATTTCCTGCCTAAAGATTCTATCTATACCCTTTCGGCTAAGGTTGCCGCTAAAGGAAAAGGATTCGATCCCGCCAACTACCGTACCGTGGCTGTTGTACAAGCTTCTCTCGGCGAATTACAATACGGACACTGGGATATTTCCGGCATTGACCTGACCGCCGGATTGAAATCCGCTCTTGCCACTGTACACATGACGAGCGACAATGCCCTGCTGAAGATGCAGGCGGATGCAGATATGCGTCTTGACCGTAAATACCTGGATGGTAAGATGGCTATGAATGTGGAGAATGTCGGTTTACACGAGTTAGGAATTTCTCCCAAGCCATTGAAGTATCCTTTCGCTTTCACTCTCGATGCCGAAGCACGCCACGACTCTATCAAGATGAGCATGGATGCAGGCGACCTCGACTTCCAGTTCCGTGCCCGCAGCACACTGAAGAAATTGCTGGAACAAGGCACTGCCTTTTCTACGCTTCTTACCAAGCAGATAGAATTGAAGCAACTCGATCATGCAGAATTACGGAAAGCGCTGCCCTCAGCCGGTATGCAACTGAAAGCCGGTAAACAGAACCCTGTCAGTTATTTCCTGGCAACTAAGGATATTTCTTTTGATGATTTTGTGTTGCGTTTCGGCACTACCCCCCAACGAGGTATCAATGGGCGTACTGCTATACATGGTTTGCGCATGGACTCCCTGCAACTGGATACTATTTTCTTCGCTATCAGCCAAGATACTGCACGCATGAAGTTGCAGGGTGGTGTCATTAATGGTCCAAAGAACCCGCAGTTTGTCTTCCGCAGTACACTGACGGGTGAAATCCGTAATGAAGATGCCGAACTGACCCTGAATTATGTGGATGCGAAGGGAGATACCGGACTTGATCTGGGTATCAATGCCCGTCCTTTGATAGAGGGCCGGGGTAGGGGTAATGGTATTGCCTTCCGCCTGACACCTGCCGAGCCTATTATCGCTTTCCAGAAGTTCCGCTTTGTGGATAACAGCGACTGGATTTACTTGCATAAGAATATGCGCGTTTATGCCAATGTGGATATGGACAGCGACGATGGACTTTGCTTCCGCATGCAGTCCGATCGTTCCGACACCGTTTCCTTGCAGAATATCAATTTGGAACTCATACGTTTCCGCCTGGATAAACTGAGCGGTATTCTGCCATATATGCCCCGCATCACGGGACTTTTCTCGGCAGAAGCCAACTATATACAGACCGCAACCTCATTGCAAGTTTCCGCTGAGGCTGGTGTGGAAAAGCTGACTTACGAACGCCAGCCGGTAGGTAACATCGGATTGGGTGCCACCTGGCTTCCGGGTGATAAAGGTACGCATTATCTGAATGCCTACTTCCGGTCGGGAGATCAGGAGGTAATGACCGCTGATGCCGTCTTGACCCAGAAAAACGGGCGCGATTCGGTTGAAGTCAACACTACTTTTGAGCATTTCCCACTCTCGCTTGCCAATGCTTTCATGCCCGACCAGGTAGTTGCCTTTACCGGTGACATCGACGGCGGACTCTATATCAGCGGTGCCATGGAGAAGCCTAAACTAAGCGGTGACCTTTCACTGGACAGTGTATCCGTCTATGCCCGTCAGGCAGGTGCACGTTACTGGTTTGACAATCGTCCGTTGAAGATAGAGAATAATCAACTTATTTTTAATAAGTTTGCCATATACACCACCAGCCGGAATCCTTTTACGATAGACGGGAACATAGACTTTCGCAATATGGAAAATCCGACGGCGAAGTTGAACCTGCGTGCACAGAACTACACTTTGCTTGATGCTCCCCGTACCAAGGAAAGTATGATTTACGGCAAAATCTTCGTGGATTTGAATGCCACTGTACGTGGTCCGCTGGATGGACTGACCATGCGTGGAAACATGAATCTGCTGGGTAACACAGATGTGACCTATGTGTTGACTGACTCTCCTCTGACTGTAGAAGACCGTTTGGGTGAACTTGTCACGTTCACTTCCTTTACGGATACTACTTCGGTACAGGCAACCGAGGTCCCCACTATGTCGCTCGGCGGTATGGACATGTTGATGTCTGTGCACATCGATGATGCCGTACGTTTGCGTGCTGATCTTAGTCCCGACCGCAGTAGTCGTGTGGAACTGGAAGGTGGAGGTGACCTGAATTTGCAATATACTCCGCAAGGCGATCTCACATTGTCCGGTCGCTATACGTTGATAGGTGGTATGATGAAATATGCCCTGCCCGTTATTCCGTTGAAAGAGTTCCAGTTTGTCAATGGAAGTTATGTGGACTGGACGGGTAATCCGATGAACCCTTCGCTCAACCTGACTGCTACGGAGCGTGTCCGCGCTTCCGTATCCGATGGTGATGACGGTGGTTCGCGTATGGTGAACTTCGACGTTTCCATCAGCATCAAGAACCGTTTGGAGAATCCTGATTTGAGTTTTAATCTGAGTGCTCCCGATGATGCCAACGTACAGGGCGAACTGGCAGGAATGAGTGCCGATGAACGAAGCAAACAAGCCATTACCATGCTTGCCACAGGTATGTATCTTTATAACAGCGGAAAAGGTGGTGGTTTGACCATGGGTTCCGCACTGAACAGCGTGCTGCAAAGTCAGATTAATGCGCTGACCGGAAATCTGAAGAACGCTTCTCTCAGTGTCGGCATTGAAGACCGTACCGCTGCCGAAACGGGTGATAAACAGACGGACTATAGTTTCCGCTACTCTCAGCGTTTCTTCAATGACCGTATACAGATTGTAATCGGTGGAAAAGTGTCCAGTGGTGCCAATGCAACGAATGACGTGGAATCGTTCATCGATAATATATCTTTGGAGTATCGTTTGGATAATAGCGGTACACGCTATGTCCGCGTGTTCCACAACAAAAATTATGAAAGCGTGCTCGATGGAGAGATAACCGAGACGGGTGTCGGACTTGTACTTCGCCGCAAGATGGACCGACTGAGTGAGCTGTTCATATTCAAGAGAAAGAAGAAAGTAGAATCTGTGAGCGAATAGTGTAAAAGAAATAAGAATCAAAATGAAGAAATTCGTATACATCCTCCTTGCAACCCTGCTTCTGGCAGCCTGCTCCACTACTAAGCACCTGCCCGAAGGCGAAGTGCTCTACACCGGTCAGAAGC
>OHCS01000299.1_pt1 | contig 29943 bp, 30 predicted proteins | sample 1566741 | NCBI WGS metagenome assembly OHCS01 (sample SAMEA3879604, study PRJEB24766) | human gut metagenome | biome: human-associated habitat; feature: feces | place: USA | collected 1985/1987 | reverse complement strand
ATGACGAGAATCTGAAAATAGCCAGTGTCGGCATTATCTGGCAGACCAAAGACTGCATTGGTGATAATACAAATGGAACATTGGTGCAACTCGGTGAGAACACAGGCGACATTCATCAGAAAATTTATGTTAGAACGCAAAAGAAAGGTAATGCCTTGATCGGTGCTTACAATAACAAGGGAGACGTTCTGTGGTCTTGGCACATCTGGGTTACAGACCACGAGCCGGATAATCTCGGCAGGGCTGTTACTTATTACACATACGACTGGGATAATAATGGTATCTATCCTGAGAAGCCGCGTATTCAGGGTTATGCCGTCATGTCATGTAACCTCGGTGCATTGGCGGAGAATCAGAAAGGTATAGGAAATGGGCTCCGTCGGTATCCGGATGAAATGACGCAGGCTTTCGGTATGTTGTATCAATGGGGACGAAAAGATCCGTTCCCTCCTTTACGCAATGTTATAAATGAACATCAGGACTATAACGACGAACATACAGATCTGCATTATGACAACTCCAACCAGGTTGAAGTGCATAAGACATCCGGCACTGATGAAAACAATCTGTTCCATTCGGTGATTGGAAATACCCTGACCGGAGCTGTCAGACATGCCATTGCCAATCCCACGGTTTTTATCACTGGAACGAATGATGTTAACCGAAATGAAAGTTACGTACAACAAAAGAGTAACTATTTCAATAATGGAGACTGGTGTCCAATAGGAGAAAGCGACAATAAACTTTGGGGGGGACTGGAGCCGGCTTCCGATGGAATGAAAGCTTACACGATTAACCAAACTAATAATGTACATATATACGATAACTACGGAACGGAAAAATCCATTTTCGACCCTTGTCCCACGGGCTGGAGGGTTGCTTCGGGTGAATTGTGGTTCGAGTTTACAAATACAGGGCTCAATCCCGGATCTATGAGTGGTATCAATTATGACGATAAATTTTCGGACGGATATGGAATGAATATGTATATGCAGAAGTGGAAAGAGGGGCCGACTTCTTATTTCCCGACACAGGGAACACGTGTGGGCGATGGAGGAGGCTTTCGTACAAACAGTTGTGGAAACTATCATAATGCAACCACGGACACGGACAACCGAGTGAACATTTTGCATATCCACAAGGATGCCGGTCTGTTCCATATCTTCGAATACCAATTTTATTTTTATTATGTAAAGTCGGTGGCAGGACCGATCCGATGCGTGCGAGATTCGAAATAAAACTGTGTGCTTTTTCTATTCTGTTCTCAGTCTCATTTTTATTTTCTATCTTTGTCCTAAATAAATATGTGATTTGAAGGTGGCACGGAAGATGAGCCGGAAGCTAAGAATTGATGAGCGTATTTAGGAGTATAATTATGGCAGAAGATTTATGCATCAGCAACGGCAGCAAGGCTGAAAAGTATCAGACCTTGCTGCCCCAGATAAAGAGCCTGATTGAAGGTGAAAATGACCTTATAGCCAATCTGGCTAATGTTTCGGCTGCACTGAAAGAAACTTTCGGCTTCTTTTGGGTGGGATTCTATCTGGTAAAAGGGGAAGAACTGGTATTGGGTCCTTTTCAGGGACCGATAGCCTGCACACGTATCCGGAAAGGACGGGGTGTTTGCGGCACGGCATGGGCTAAGGCGGAGACGTTGGTAGTGCCCGATGTCGATGCATTTCCCGGACATATAGCTTGCAGCTCGTTGTCGCGATCGGAGATCGTTGTTCCGTTGATTCGTGAGAATGGCGAGGTGTGGGGCGTGCTCGATATAGATAGTGAAAGCCTGAATACCTTTGACGAAACAGATGCACGTTTTCTTGGAGATATATGCTCCTGGCTCTGAAGATTGTGTTGAAGTAATAAAATGCAAAATAGGAATAACAGAAAAATAATATGATGAAGAAATTGACTATGTTCTTGTGTTTGGCTTGTGCCTGGATGTGTTCTCTGCAGGCTCAGGAAGCTAAAACCTTTTTCAAAAATATGCCCGATAGCCTTAGCCCGTTGCTTACTGCCGTGAACCGTGCCGACTTTATTGACTTCCTTGAAAGTAAGATGAAAGCGGAAGTAACGAACCGTTTTGGCGGTAAATCGGAAATGACGGAGCTTGCTCCCGACTACATCCGTATCCAGATGACACCGCAAAGCTCCTGGCAGATGAAACTGCTGGCTACGAGCGACAGTACGAAAGTGATTTGTACTGTATCTACAGCTTGTGCTCCTGCCTGTGATAGTGATGTCCATTTCTATACCACCGGTTGGGAAGAATTGCCTGCTTCTTCTTTCCTCACTCCTCCTGTAATGAAAGATTTCCTGTTATTACCCGATACGGTGATGGATTATGAAGTGAGAGATGCCGGCGAAAAGGCAGATATGTTGCTGATGAAAGCCGATCTTTCTGCAAAGGACAATACACTGACCTTTACTTTTACAACTACCGACTATATGGATAAAGAAGCGGCAGAGAAACTGAAGCCGTATCTCCGCCGCCCTGTAGTGTATGTCTGGAAAGAAGGTGGTTACAAGCTACGAGATACAAGCTACAAGTAACGAGTAGCTGCGCACTGCTCTATTCCGAAAGGGACTTGTTGCTCGTAGCTCGTAACTCGTAGCTACTTCACCTTTATTCTGTCGAACCCTTCTCCGTATACTCCGATTACCGCACTTTGTGATACAAATGCGTTTGGATCTATATCCTTTATCAAGCGGAATATAATCGTTGATTCGCGTTTTTTGGCAAGTACGAACAACATCTTCTGTTCCTTACCGCTATAAAATCCGGAAGCATTGATGACGGTGGCGCCCCGGTGTGGATATACATTGATGTGCCGGGCTATTTCATCGTATTTCTCACTGATGATAAAGAATTGTACGGATTGCCGGGCACTGTTCACAACTTGATCCAGAACAAAACTGCAAATGTACAAGGTTACATAACCGTAAACTACCTTTTCCCAATCCTTCAATACAAAGTAACTGGAAGAAATGATAATCAGGTCACAAATCAGCATTACACGCCCCAGCGTGATGTCACGGTATTTGTTGATGATAGCGGCAATGATATCTGTTCCGCCTGTACTACCATTGGAAGAAAAAGCGATGCCTATGCCGCCTCCGCAGAGGGATGCACCGATGACACACGCCATGAAAGGCTGGTCGTGCAGCAACACCACTCCTTCTGCCAGTTTCTGTATCACGGACAGGAAAAATGTTAGTGTGAACACGGCAAATACGGTTTTGATACTGAACTTCCATCCCAAAATACGGATAGAGAGCAACAGTAGGACTAAGTTGATGCTGAAATACGTATATTGCACAGGGAAGCCTGTGGCAAAATAAACAATAGAAGCAATACCCGGTACTCCTCCGGTGGTGATGTCATTGGGCAACAGAAATACTGTCCAGCCTATACCATAAAGAATTAATCCAAGGGCGATCATTACATAATCTCTTGTTTCCCGGAGAAGGCTTTGCTTTGACGGGATATTTACAATCTTCTTCATCTGACTTTATACGCAAGTATGGGTTATAACTAATTTAACAAGCTTTCTCATGATAAATGTGTTTTGGCCGTAAATCGGCGCAAAGATAAATCTAATTTTTTGAATACTTGTTCAAAAGGTTATTGTTCGTGAGGGGTGGACTTAAAATTTATTTGCTGATTAAATTTGTGTAGGCTATTCGCATTTACGTTTCCGGAACGTATTGGGAAGTGCGGGATTGGTCTTTGTCAGGCGTATATTCCCTAATCTGGAACTGGGTGCGGGTTTGGCATTGAACAATGCTTTCGGTTATCCTATGGCGTTTCCTGCGTTATATCGTTCAGCATCAGTTTCATTATGGAAATGGGTGGGCAGATGGCTTTGACAGAGTTGAATGGTGATGATAAGATTTTTACGCACCAGTACATTGTGGTAGGGTTCCGTCCTGAATTCAAGGTTTCCAAGCACATTTCTTTGCCTGTTATGGTGGGGATAAATGCGGTACGCAATGCTTATTATGATGGCAGAAGCTTGTCAGCGTTCTTTAAGGCGATGGGGAGGGAATATGATCCTTGTTTCCAGATAGCGCCGTATTTCTCGGTAAGTATTGTATTGTAGTAAGTTGTATTTCCGAAAACATTGTTATCTTTGTCGTGTAATAAGAGAATAGGAGATTAAGTTATGAAACGACCTGATATTGTTCGCCGGATTGCAGAAGTAGTGCATCGCATTGCTCCTGATGCAAAGACCATTCTCTATGGGTCCGAAGCTCGGGGAGATGCACAGGTAGATTCGGATATAGACTTACTTATATTGCTGGATGGTGATCATTTGGCACCTGAACGTGAATTGGAGATTACCCGTCATTTGTATGAAGTGGAAGTGGAGACCGGGGTGATTATCAGTCCGATGGTAGTATTGCGTCGTGTATGGGAAAGAATCACGACCCCATTCAGCATCAATGTAATGAAGGAAGGGATCGTGTTATGAAAGAAAAACTTGATTCCGAAAGTCGTGCCGCCATTGTGAATTATCGTTTGGAACGTGCTTACGAAACCCTGAAAGAAGCTGATTATAACACTGCAGGCGGTTATTATAATGCAGCCGTTAATCGTCTTTATTATGCCTGCTATTATGCTGCTTCTGCATTGCTGTTAGGCAGTAAGATAGAAGCCAATACACATAATGGCGTGAAGACACAACTTTCTATGCATTTTGTTCGCACCGGGCATTTGAGCTTAGATCATGGCGCAACCTTTAGTCTTCTATTTGAAAAACGTCAGGCAAGTGATTATAGTGACTTTGCATATTGTGATCTTGCTTTGGTAAATACACTTCGTCCACGGGCTGAGGCCTTTATTAATGCAATGGAACAATTGATAAACAAAGAGTGATGTATCTAAACTATCAGTAGCTAATACCTACTATCAGGCAGAATACACCACTTCATGTGCCTCCCCCAACTGCGGAATTTCCAGCTTCCCGAGCATTGCATCCAGTACCGCTTCCGGAACCATAAATTCCCGTTCACGATTTTGTTTCCTCCATACCGCATACGGCTTTTCGATATAGACAATCTTCACTTTAGCCCCGTAAGTGAGGAATAAATCAATCAGTTGCGAACGCATTTGTTTTGAGGTATTGGTTGCATTCCATACAAACCCTTGCTCTTTACGCAGATAGCTGCGGGCTGCTTCCTTGGCTTCCTGTACCACTCTGCCATTGGCAGCCTTATCCGTAGGGCTGACTTTGTAATTTCGCCGGATAGTATCGAGGCTTATCACAGGAATATTCTGCGGCAATGTACGGATATAATGATCTTTCCCCATCCCCGGCAAACCGGACAATAAGATAACCTCGCACCGGAAATTATCATGCGGAATGTAATCTATATACCCATCCTCAGTATGAAAGTACTGAAAGCGGGCATGATCCGTTGCAAAGCTTCGTGCTTTTCCCCAGCAATCCTGTTCACGGCAAAGCATTTCGAACAACTCGGCAGACTCCATCAGTGCAGGCTTATCTTTGCAGATACGTCCCTGAATATCCGCCACTGCAAGCATTTTTAGCAAACGTGTATCCAATCTGAGAGATGCTTCACACGGCTTCTTCACAGGATTCTCCCGCTCCATAATCCAAACCGGCAAACCATGATAACGCACCAGCGCAGCAATGGCTTCCCGGATATGAAACGGAGTAGGAATATCCCTGTAAAGGAGCGTGCGTGCCGTATATTCCCCACGCTTGGCATGTCCCTTGGAAGTAATAATACCGCTTCCTTCATCTACCGAAGTAGAGCGCTTCTCTACGTCATGAAGTAAAGCTGCCGCCCACAATATTTCCTGTTCTTGTGCAGGCAAACCCCGGTATTCCGGCTGTTGCTGCAATGCCTCCAGTACCATGCGGGTATGCACGGCCACACTACCTTCTTCGTGATGCAAATGGTGCTGCATCACGAAGTTCATATCTTGTACCCACCGGAACTGTTGTTCCAGTGAGCCCCAATTTTTATTATCTGTCAGTTTCCAATTCATTTTATTCCTCCTTTCCTATTTCCCAGATGAGGCGGGCACGCTTCCAATTGCGTGTCCAGTGCTCATCGGTCTTCACATGCTCCTTGCGTACGTACTTGAATACGTTGCGGGCAAATTCACTTACAGGATATTCACCTATATTGCGGGTGACTACACCTTCGCGGGTACAATCTGCGCCTGTTTGCGGATCGAGTGTCCCGAACACACCCGGCTCTTGTGCCAGACTGACAACTTGCCGCTGCAACGCTTCCCGCGTCAATCCTTCTACCGTTTCCACTCGTAATTCGGGCACCGTAGGCAAGTCGAACAGAGCGGCATAGAATTTCACTTCCTCCCACGACAGCCACTGATCCAGACAGCGCACGGCAAACATATAAAAGTGTGTTTCCAGTTTGCGATACTCTATCGAATGTATGGCATACAGGTTTTCACCGAATATCTCGATGTCCCCCAAGTCGTTTTTCATGAGTTCCCAACGCTCGCGCAGTTCCCTGGTCCACGGTGAGGTGGTAGGCGCTGCATGCGAGCGGGCAAATACACCGTAGCGGCTTAGGCAATTGTTTTCTCCGTCCAGCTTTTCGGTATGTATCAGGGTTTCTATCTGTTGAATGTCTTCCCAATACGTATGGTTGATGCGGTCGTCACTGGTCGTTCCGGGAGAAAACGGATAATGATACGTGCGACCATATTTTTCTGATAACATAAGTTGCTCCTTTCTTTTTAAATCATTCATTTACTGTAAATCAGCGGCTCCTGAATACTAGTCTCTTACTCTTTATTCATCCTTACGATGCGCGGCATGAATTTGCCCTGCACTTCTACCAAGGTCTCCTGAGGTTGCATCACCCGGTCGATGTTCTTGTAGGCTAACGGCATCTCTTCGATGCTGCCCCCAATCAGTGTGACTCCGGCCTGCGAGAGAAATTTCTTCATGGCCGACTGGGTGAAACTCTCCTTTGCCTTCTGGCGCGACATGGCCCGTCCGGCACCGTGCGAAGCGGAACATAACATAACGACTCTTCCACACCCCGGCCTGCTACCAGGTAACCGGGAGTTGCCATACTTCCGGGGATAAGTCCCGGTTGCCCTGCCTGTGCAGGAGTGGCCCCTTTGCGATGCACGATGGCGGTGCGTCCGGGTGCAATCTCCTCTTTCCAGGCGAAGTTGTGGTGATTGTTCACGTTCGCCATTGGCTTCAGGCCCAGAACTTTAGATAGGTTTAGGTGGATTTGTTCGTGGCAGGCACGGGCGTAGTCGCCCGCTAGGTTCATGCTCATCCAGTATTCCTGTCCTTCTTCCGAGTCCAAATCGAGCCAGGCAAAATGCTGCGCTTCACGTGGCAGTTTGCAGACTTCACGGGCTATCCGGCTATAATGCATGGCGATAGCCGCTCCCAGTCCGCGCGAACCGGAATGTGACAGCAATGCCATATAATTGCCTTCGGGCAGTCCCAGCACATTTTCTCCTTGCAGAAGAAGCTCTCCGAACTCCACGAAATGATTTCCGCCGCCGGAGCTGCCCAACTGGCGAATGGCCTTCCCGCGCAAGTCCCTCAGAAGAGGTGTTAAACGGAATTCTTCCCGTTCTGTCACTTCATGCTCCTGTGCAAAGGTCAGACCACCCTCCATGCCGAAGTGGGTGTAGTCTTTCAGTGCCTCTTTTATCTGATGCGAGTATCTTTTCAGATAATCCGCTTTGGCATCAAACACCGTCAGACTCATCCGACAACCGATGTCCACCCCTACGGCATAGGGGATGACAGCATTGTCCGTAGCGAGTACACCGCCGATGGGCAGACCGTATCCGGCATGTGCATCGGGCATCAGTGCACCGGCTATGCTGACGGGGAGCCTCATGGCCAGGTTCATCTGCTGTTTGGCAAGGGTTTCTATGAACTTGCCGCCATAGGTTTTATAGGGCAACGGCTCGTCGAGCAAGTCGTATGCTGTGAACTTCTTTTCGATGAGCGTGGGGGACAGGTGTTCGGCCAGTTTGCCCCATGTTTCATTCTCTTTATAAGTATCGGGGTTTTCCAGCACGTCGCTCAGTGTCTTGATAATCTGTTCTTTGCTTTGGTGCTTGCAATGTTTGCCAACGATGGCTACTACCAGACTGCGTGCTACATTGTCTCTATATCCCAGCTTACTTAAATCTTTTAATCGCATTCCCATATTTTCTTTTTTCATGTGTATGCATACGGCATGGGCTGCCCGCCTCGCGACGGGGACAGTGCAATATGCGTTTTGTACCCAATGCATGAGGGATGATGATAGATACAACGCTATCTGTCCACTGCATTGAAGTGAATAATAATAAAATTATAAATGTGATTGTAGGACTAATCAAGAAAATTGCAAAGCCCAATCATCCCGATGAGTCAACTTAGTCCTGGCTGAGATATTATAGTTCCAACATAAATTAGTCCCTTTCTTTCAGTTTTAAAGGGGTGAATACTGTGTTTAACGGCGGCAAAAGTAATGCATCTTTTTAAAGTATGCAAGGAAAAGGAACGTTTTTTTGCAGATGTAAACAGTTTGAGTATCTTCTTACAGCATCAATCCTTGGAGTATGTATGGCATAGTCCGGACTGAACAGGTCAAAAATATTATGAAGAATGAGTAAACTTTGAGAGATAAAATTAGCGATGATCGTCTTTTAAGTCATACTCATCCCACCATTCCCTGTATTTGTGAGATATGGGAGTAGTGGGTATTTCTTTATAGTGTTGTATTTGTTTTTGAAGTGAATTTATCACTTTGTCTTTCTCTTCCAACGTAACACGAAGGATAGTGAGTATCAGAATCAATATCATGTACATGCAGAAAGCGGCAATGTGTATAAAGAGGAAGAAATTTCGTTTTCTTCTGTTGTAGGGGTGTGATGAGTATTTCATAGTATTTGAAATTGAATTATAATATGTAGTTTATGTGATAGTTCTTCATCGTGCATGAGTAATGCTGATGCTCTAAATGAATAGATCTGCAATAGAATGCCAGATAGATAGGACTGGACTGATGCTTGCCGAGTATTAAATTACCGACAAACTGTATTTTGTCTCTTACTTCTTTGAGGCATGTTGAACTGAGGGTTTCAAGCACTTCACGATCCTGTGTTTTTATAATATACATGGCAGATGTTTTTCCTTGTTGTATAAGCAAGATTATTTTGTACTATCGGGAGTTTTGTCTCGTGAGTACTTTGTAGTATTTGATAATGGGTGTTTGCATGTTCAATACTGTTAAAAGGAACGCACCTAAAACAGTTTACTATCCCTACTGAGGTCTGCAACAACCCGGACAAGCTAATAAACTGAATAGGTGCGCATATCGTAAGTTATTGAACATACGAATGGCCCTTCAGTTTAGGCTTGTCCATTTTTGAAGTTGCAGTTTCAGTATGGAGACTAAACTAAATTCTATAAAATATACTCCGTCGTGAAGTACATTGCAAATATAAGCGAAAAAGATTAATAATGCGAGTTTATAGTTGAATTAATATAGGCAGAGCACCAATTACTCCAAATGGTAACTTTATTAACATGCCGGGGTAACTTTATTAACTCCACACGGTAACTCTGTTTACATACCGAGGTAAAGGTCGTTACAATATGAGGTAAAGGCCGTTACATCCTGCGGTAAATGCTTTTACATTATGAGAAAAATAATCGGTAAATGCAATGCTATGGTTATTAGAGTGTTATCTGTTTTTCTTCCTGTCTTGAAACGCTGGGAAAAGTCTTCCATGCGCCCCGCGTGAAGTCGGGTATTTCTACCGGGCGACTGCCATTCAGTACCGATTGCTCACTAAGCTCGGTGATGCACGACCATTCGGCGGCATCGTAAACGTCCATATCCAGAGGAAGTCCGTGGTGCAGGCAGTAGATGAGGCGGTAATCCATGATATAGTTCATCTCGTTTGGGGCACCTTTGAGGGTGCCTTCTTTGCCAATGGTAGCTGTAAAAGGATGTTGATAGCGTTGCAAGAGTTCTTCGGTGGTTGTGCTGGCTGTCTCTCCGGTGGCTGTACCGAGCCTCCCTCCGCTATGCGCATCTTCCAGACTGATTGTGGCTACCGGGTATTTCTGTGCAAATCCTTGCGTGCCGCAGATGGTGTGCGAACGGCTGTAAGGGCGCGGATGGACGGTGCAGTATTGTAACTGGATGGTTTTTCCCTTGACGGTATGGATGAGGGTGGTGTTCATATCTCCCAACAGGTAAGCCTGTTGTGCTTCGGGGGATTCTTTGCCGAAAGTGCGACGGGCATATTCCGTCATTCCTGCCTGGTGGGTGGACATGGATACAAGGTAATTCAAACGGTCGCCCCGGTGGATATTCAGGATCTGGCATACGGGACCTAAACCGTGAGTGGGATAGGGGTTTCCGGTGTGTTCCATGCAGTAAGCTTTGTTCCAGTGGTTATGGAAACCGCCTTGGTTTTCATCGCTGAAGTACATGGAGCGCAGGTCGTGTATATAAGCACCTTCCACGTGCATGATTTCACCGAACAGACCTTGTCTTGCCATATTCAGCGTGGTCAGGGCAAAGGCATCATAGCAACAATTTTCCAGCATGATGCAGTGACGGCGGGTGCGTTCAGCGGTGTCTACCAGTTGCCAGCACTCGGCTACGGTCATGGCGGCGGGCACTTCGATGGCGACATGCTTGCCTTGCTTCATGGCATAGGTGGCCATAGGGGTATGCGTCAGCCAGTCCGTACATATAATGATGAGGTCGATATCAGGGTTGTAACACATCTGTTGCCAGCCGTTTTCTCCGGTATAACCGGTTGCGGCGGGATGTCCGTCTTTTGTCAGTAGAGCTTGTCCTTTTGCCAGGTTTCCGGGGCGTATCTCACACAAAGCTTTGATCTCTACGTGTTCTATGAGCATATAACGCTCCAGTGTGAGTAATCCGCGATTGCCTAAACCTATGAGTCCGATGCGTACAACGGGAATAGGAGGATGAGCCAAGCCCAGGACATGGGTAGAAGGTTCGTTTTTCATTGAAATAGTGTATAGGTTAAATTGAAATTGCTACAAAGATATTTATTCTCAATAAAAAAAGCTGCCTCTTAGAAGCAGCTTTTTGGAATAAAATTGAAAATGCTTTTTGAATAGCAAGGATAATTATACTCCGCTGAATGCACTAAATCCGCCATCTATCGGCAGCAATGCACCCGTCACGAAACTTGCCGCATCGCTGCACAGGAATTGTACGGCGCCGTTCAGTTCGTTGATATCTCCAAAGCGTTTCATCGGAGTTTTGGCTAAAACTTTCTTGCTGCGGTCTGTCAGCGAACCGTCAGGATTGATAAGTACGGCACGGTTCTGGTCGCCGATGAAGAAACCCGGAGCGATAGCATTCACACGGATGCCGTCTCCGTACTTCAGTGCGAGTTCACTTGCCAGCCATTGAGTGAAGTTGGCAACGGCTGTCTTAGCTGCCGAGTAACCCGGAACGCGGGTGATAGCGCTGTAAGCAGCCATGGAAGATACGTTTACGATACAGCCTTTACCTTGCTTGGCCATCACTTTGCTGAATACCATAGAAGGATAAACGGTTCCGTTCATGTTTAGATTAGTCACTTTCTCCCAGCAGGTAACGTCCATGTCGAAGAAGTTCTGGTCGGGAGCTAGCGTAGCACCCGGCATATTGCCACCGGCAATGTTGAGCAGGATGTCGATACGTCCCCATTTGGCAACGATGTCATCAGCCAATTTTTCAAGGCTGGCGATGTCCAATACATTACCTACGATGCCGATCACATCTTCACCGTAAGCTTTCAGTTCTTCTACACGTTTGTCCAGTTGTTCTTGGCGGATGTCAACGGCTACTACTTTGGCGCCTTGCTCCATGAAACATTTGGCAATGCTGCCACCCAATACACCACCTGCACCGGTGATAACGGCTACTTTACCTGCAATACTGAATTGTTCGTTCATAATCTCCTGATTTAATTTTTAATTATTAGCTTTTAATTGTTTATTTCGTCTTGCACTACAGCCATCATTCCTTCTACCTGTGCCAATGCCAGCATACGGCCGTGGAATGAATATCCGGGGTTATATCCCTTGTCTTCGTCACCCAGCATCATCCGTCCATGGTCTACGCGCATAGGCAGTCCCGGTTTTTCTTTCTCAAAGATGCGGATGAGGTCAATCAGATGTCCGCGTCCGGTCAGGTGCGAGCTCTCTATAAAGTTGCCTCCGGGCATGGCAGCCGTGCTGCGCAGGTGGACAAAGTGAGTACGTTTAGCGAATTTCTTTGCCAATTCACGGGTGTCGTTATGCTCGCCTGCACTGAGGGAACCGGCACAGAAGGTCAGTCCGTTGTGCGGGTTATCCACTGCATTCAGGAACCAGGCGATGTCTGCTTCGTTGGTGACAATACGCGGTAAACCTAACACTTGGAACGGAGGATCATCGGGATGCACGCACATATTCACACCATATTCTTCGCAGACAGGCATGATGGCGGCGAGAAAATAACGCATGTTCTCGCGCAGCATATCACGGTCGATGCCTTTATAGAGGGCCAACAGCTTCTTGAAGATGTTTACCGGATTCTTATCTCCTTCTTTGATATTTCCGTTGACGAAACCTTGCGTCTTTACGATGATCGTGTCGATGAGATCATCCTTTTCTGCTTCGGTAATGGTCTTGTCCAGTTCTGCAACCTTTGCCAGTTCTTCGGCGGAATAGTCCTTTTCGGCGCCTTCGCGTCTGAGGATTCGAAGGTCGAAGTAAGCGAAGCGAACACGGTCGAAATAGAGTGACGAAGTACCGTCTGTCCAAGGATGTTGCAAATCCGTGCGTATCCAGTCGATAACGGGCATAAAGTTATAGCATACGGTTTTCACACCGCACTTGCCCAGGTTTGCCAGACTAACTTTATAGTTTTCTATCAATTGTTCGCGTTCCGGTCCGGCATACTTGATCGCTTCGCAAACAGGCAGGCTTTCTACTACAGACCAGCGCAGGCCGTAAGACTCGATATAGGTTTTCAGATCGTTGATAGCCTCTTCGGTCCATATTTCACCATTGGGCACATCGTGCAAGGCGGTCACAATTCCTTCCACACCGATTTGCCGCAGCATGTCGAGCGTGATCTTGTCTTTCTTACCAAACCATCTCCAGGTTTTTTCCATAACATTTATATATTAATAGTTTAACTGATTATTGACTGCAAATATACGTGCAAAAATAATGCTGAGATAAATGGATATTTGCAGAATATATGCGGATTTTTGCATGTATGCGGTAGCATTTCTATTGTCTTTTCCTATCTTTGTGTGTGAATTAAACTTTGCAGAATATATGCGCCGACCGATTATAAATGAAAAGTTGCCTATATCGGAGTCGAATCCGATCAAGGCGCGGTATTACGATTATGATCGTTTCACTTATCCGTGGCATTTCCACAGTCAGTATGAAATCATTTATGTAAAGGAGAGTCATGGTCTGTGCTTTGTAGGCGACTGCATTGAGAAGTTCTCTGCGGGTGATGTGATTCTGTTCGGCACTAATTTGCCCCATTACATGCGAAGCAATGATATTTATGGTTCGGAGAACGCCACTTCACGCGTGCAAGGGACTATCATTCAGTTTGAGCAGAACTTCATGCAGTATTCCTTTGATTATTATCCTCAGTTTCTGCAAATCAAAATGCTGTTGGAGGAATCGAAGAGAGGCATCATCTTTCCGAAACAGGATGCAACCCGGGTAGGGGAGTTACTCTCCGGCTTTCTTTTATTAAGTGGTTTTCATCAGATAAGCGGATTGCTGGATTTGTTGCAGGAGCTGGCTGGCTGTCCGCAAAGAAAGACGCTGGCAAGTCTGCATTATTACGAAAAGTTTCCTACGCTGGGGAACAAGCGGATTGATAAAATCATTTCCTTTATAAACAATAACTACACCCGTAACCTTAAATTGAATGAAATTGCCGGAATGGCGAGCATGAACTCTAGCGCCTTCTGTCGTTATTTCAAGGAGAATACAGGGAAGACGCTTTTGCAGTATGTGATGGAAATGCGTGTGGGATATGCTTGTAAGTTGTTAGCATTGGGAGAGATGGATATTTCGCAGATAGCTGTGGAATGTGGCTTCGATTCGATTACTCATTTCAATCGCACGTTTAAGCAGTTGGTTAATCTGACGCCGACGCAGTATAGGAGTAATATTATGAAATAAGAGGGAATGTTTTTTATCCCCAATTTTTTATTCCCCTATTACTGAATTATTTTTCTCTAACTGGGAAAAAATATTCCTCCAACTGGAAAAATAAAACGCCCATTTATCCAAGTTCTTTTTTAAGTGTTACTTAAGAAGATAAAGGAGGTTTATTTCAAAGCAAAAAGACCTGATGCCTATCTCAAATCTATAGCAACTCGTCATTTTAATAAGAAGTTCGCATGAAAGGTTTAGCTACAGTGGGTGATATTAATTTGCTTGCTATGCTTACTAATGGCTCTCGTTTCACAAGGGATGCTCATTTTGAGCAGCTTGAGCTTGTTTACGCTATAACAGCTCAAGAGATAGAAGAATATATAAAGTCTTGCCTAATATAGTTCACTGTAAGATCGCACGTAATTCTTTTATTTATCTTTTCATCCCTTCTTTGTTTTACGCACCTATATGCGTGAGGCTACACTCCTATAAGTGTAACCTCACGCTCCTATAAGTGTAAAGCTGGGTTTATTAGTTAATCGTATCATCATCAAAACTCGGTGCATTGGTATCGGCAGAGAAGCTGGCAAATTTCACACAGTCGTATGGATAATTGCTCCAAGTGTTGTCTGAATAGGCATTGTCACGGTTGATGACGGACTTGTTATCGAGGATAGAGGTGACACTATATTGAGAATTGGTAATAACATCCGGATAATAGTCATAAACAGTAACATATTGGTCATTGACCCATTCCTGACGAGGATTAGAAGGATGCGCCGTTGCACTTGTATCCAGGTTTGTACCCAATGACGGCAATGTAGTCAAGCAATGATCTACCGTGCAAGCCCCTTGGCTATCACCGATGATACCACAATCTGTGGGGGTTGTACCGGCAAAGTAGCTGTTGGTAACGGTAACTCCCATCATACCGCCTCCTACAATACCACCGGCAACACCGTTGGCATCAACAGTCAAATCAGCCAAGGAATAACAATTGGCAATGCGAGACTGCCAACCCATACTCATTGTTCCCGCAATGCCACCTACATTCGTATAGCCCTCTATCGTATTTATAGAATAACAAGTATTGACAGAAGCCATAGTACTACCCAAAACGCCACCGACATAATTATTGCCTTTCACCGCGCCATTACTGAACGATTGTTTTAGGACTATTCTATCTAAGGTATTGCCGCTATAGCAAGCAAGAGCAAGATCACCACCAATGCCACCTACATAATTGTTACCCGTAACAGTACCCTTATTCTGACACTTCAGTAACGTGTAGGTGTAATCATCCATAGTAAACTCTATATTAGAACTTGTACTATTATTATATCCCCCCATCTTTCCAAAGATGCCGCCTACATAATTTTCGGTAGCGGTTACTGTGGCAGAAGACACACAAGTATCAAGAGGCTTTTGAGAAGAGGAAAATTGACCCAAATAAGATTCGGATTGCTCGTAAGCACCAACAATGCCACCTACATAATTAGTTCCGGTAACAGTGCAACTCTGCCCAATGCTTACGTCTGAAAGAAATGACCAAGAGCTCATGTTATCAGACAACAACCTGTTCCAACCCACAATACCGCCCACATAATCACCGGAACCGGAAATAGTAGATGACCCAATCACCTTGCATTTATCGGCACGAACATTGTAACCACCGAATGCACCGACATAGCTCTTGCCTTTAAAAGTAACGTTCTCAAGGGTCAAATTGGAAATGCTGCAATATACCTCCTTAGGTTGCTGAATTTGCATATAGACACTACATGAAGTATTCGTAATATCATTCCATGTACTCCATACCCATTCTCTTTTATACAGCCCTACATTATCTTCATCCGCCCAATCCAGCTTGATATTCCTTAACGTCTTACCGTTTCCGTCTATGCTATTTGCATTGATTGGGAAAAAGTATTTTCCTTCAAAGTCTATATTATCTACAATTTTAAACAAACCACTACCAAGATATGCCGCATGTCTCCATTGTTCCGGAGTAGAAATCTCATAAGTAATATAATCAGAACTCATACTACCATTCAGTGTAGAAATCGTAGTATTAACGTCAGTATCAGCTAAATCCAATACCACCTTATAGCTTACACCTGCTTTCAGATTCACCTTGTTCGCCTTTTTAATTTCATAACATTTGCTATCATACATCCCTTCATTAGTTATCACATAAAAGTACACATCCTCCTGAGACAAATCTTCGGGGAGCACCAAAGCCGAATTTGAGAGTTGTGTGGCTGAAGGTTGGTAGTAGCCATCTACCCAAGTGCCTTCCGAGCTATACTCCCCAAACCGTATATTATGATACTTCTTATCCGATTCAAAGAAAGTCCGAGTGTTATTATAATTATTCAAGTTACTTGGGTCATACCCATATTCCGCATTCTCCAGCCCGTTTTGCGTAAACATCTTATAAACAGGCATTCCTTTCTTGGAAGAATACATGCCGACAGTACATTGGGCATTCCCATTATTGCCCGGCATGTTCTTCAGCTCCACCCTAACCTGAGCATAAAGATGTTGCATCGTTACAGAAGCCTGTGAAGTGCTTGCCGCAAGGTTCAGCTCCCCATACAGCACCAGCTTGTTTTGGCTATTGATTTCGTCCACACTACTGAATCCCTGATACCCGTAAGCCAGATACTCATTATAATTGTAGATTATCCAGTAATCTCCTGCTGGCACACCGCTCTCCGAAGCGAATGTGGCCTGAGTGGCAGGCTCCGTCAAGGTGCAGGTCAGATAAATAGGCGCGGCAGTGCGGTCTTTCTTTACCAGTACTAATTTGTCGTTAGGTTGCCACTTCGTAGTAAGCCCGTCTTGCCCCAGTTCAAGACGAGTAGCGGGGATGGTGGCTTGAGAAACGGTCAGTTCAAGAGCTTTGCCGATGGCATCCGTGGGGTTGTCCAAAAGGTCGTCGGCACAGCTTGCAAGGAGCGTACACACCAAGGCAAGACAAAGTTGCAAGGAATATCGAGTGATTGATTTCATATTCTGATTCATTAATAAATCGTTTGTAAATAAGATAAATCGTTGTTTTATAAAGTTAAGCTTCCCGAGAGATTAGATATCTTCGGAGCCGAAGGGAGGAGAGTCTATGGTGGAGTTCACCGTGACATCCACCAAGGTAGCGTCAAAGCGATAGGCCTTGCCCGATACCATGGTTTTTGACGCCAAGAGACCTTGATACACCTTGTTGTTAGTGCCATGCAGCACCACATATACCTGATGCCCCTGTATATCAATGGGAGGCAGGTTCATATAGAAGGTAAGTGTCTTGTCCAGCTCTGGAGTACTGACTTCTTTCAGTTCCATCTCCATCTGTCCCACGGCTTCACCCTGCATCTCGTAGCTGAATACGGGTACACCGCCTTCGGCGGGCACGGAGCCGCTGGCAAGATTCAATTTCCCCTTCTGCCAAAAGATGGCCTCGTTGCATCGCAACGTGAGTTTATCTACGGCAACCGCCACGGGCAGCGTCAGATTGAACTGCGCCACAGAGTTCAGGTGGTAGAAGTCAAAGTCCAGTGCCCAGTCTTCGGGAGCTTCCGTGTCTTGCGCCTTGTTCACGGCGGCGGTTCCGATAGTGGCCATGAAGTCGTGCATCCCCAAATGGGTGAGCGAGGCGTTGCCTATCTGGCACTGACCCTCGTAGCCGAACACGATTTCCGTATTCGCAACCCCCTGCTCCGCAGTTGCCAGCTGATAGGGATAATAGGCCGCATACGTCACATCGGTGCGCAAGGCCCATCCGCCACCCGTAAACGTAGCCTGATTAGTGCCCGCGCCACTATGAATGGTGAGGCTCACTTGGTCGCTTCCCTCGTCCGTGTTGAGGGGGAAGATTCCGATTTTATCACCTTCGGCCCACTTAAAGGTGAGCTTGGTGCTTTCCAGCTCAAAAGCGGTACGCGTATGCGCGTTGCCCGCCAGAATGTCCCTTGCCTTGACGGAGACTTGCTCAATCTTTGCCAAGGGCGGCTGCTCCGGATTGGTGGGTAGTTGCGGAATGTCTTCTTCCTGCGAAGAGCAGGCCGTCCACACACAGCAACTCAATGCCGCCACTCCTGCCAATAATCTGTGCATCATACTCCTTGTCGTGTTAGTCAAAATCATAATCATGACCTGCACCACCGGGATAGCTGCCCGCAATCACCCCTTCTGTTTCCAGTTTAATTACTTCCACCGTGGGGCTTTCATAAGCCTGCTTCACGACCGGACTTTCCTGTCTCTTTCCTTTTTCCGTTTCCATCACTAATTATGCTATCCGCCTGTATGCACCCCGAAGCAGGCAATAAATAAAAAAAGAGCGTGGGCACTATTGTTCTATTATCCTCATGAGGCTCTCGACTGCCCAGCACCGAATAACAAACAATAGCCCACGCCAAACGATATATAGTCCATCTCCTTGAGACGGGTATATAACATTGACGTGAGCGTTCTTGCTTATTATCTCCGGTGTTTGAAATTGTCGAGATTTCATGAGGAAATAATATCTTAAAACGCTCTTGTTACCAATATGTCCTTTCTATCGCCCTACGTAAAGGGCGCAAATATCGCTGTAAAGTTAATAAAAGATATTTATTTTGATTATTCATCCCGCATTTTTTTGCGAAATATTTGGAGCTTTCTTGTTTCTCTGTTGATATTCATCTTTTGGCTTTCACATCCTTCACCTTTTCTGCGTATCGCCCTATCCATTGGTTTTTACGGTGAAACTTGGTTGAATAAAAGAGCTACAAAGTGAAAGATTCCGAGGTTGTTCTCGTAAGGGGCTCCGAGATGGCATAGTTTTTCCTGTAATGCAGTGATATGATTTACCATATTCTCAATATTTTTAGTCTTCATAATCTTTAATAGTGGATAAATGAAAAAGGACACCTAGCTAAATAGATATCCTTGCAATTAATAGTATGTAAGAGTTGGTTTACTTCTTGGAGTAATGGTATCTCATTGAGATTATATAAATTTCTACCTTGTCATCATTTACAGAGTAAACAATCCTGTGTTCCTCATTGATTCGTCTTGACCATTTACCCATTAAATCATATTTAAGAGGTTCTGGCTTTGCAGTTCCTGTAAAAGGATGCTCTCTAATGTCGAGAAGAATCTTCTTGATGCGTTTGGCAATATTGGGATTAGTCTTCTTCCAGTATTCCCATTGCTCCATAGCAAGAGGTGTGAATATTACCTTCATAATTCATCTAAATTTACCTCTATCCCCTTACCATTCTTTATATCTTCCTCGCCTTGACGTATTGCAGCCATTGTTTCTGGTGACGACATTATATATTCGGTTTCTTTTAAAGAATTGTATTCATCAAGGGAAATCATCACTACTCCTTTGCCATTTCCACGATTAATGATTACAGTATCATAATCATCAATTACAGAATCAATATAGCCTTTGAGATTGGTTCTTAAATCCGTATAATTCGCTGTTCTCATAATTTCTCCTTTTATTTGTTACAAATATATGTACTTATTTGCGTACTTACAAATTTAATTAGTTAATATAAAGAAAGGATACCAAGTAAATGATGTCCTTTCTCCTCTCAATCATTTATATTCGTATAATGGTAACTGTTTAAAAAAAATCCTGAATGCCAATTGCTTGACTTTCAGGATTCTCTTAAGAGCGGAAGACGGGGCTCAAACCCGCGACCCTCAGCTTGGAAGGCTAATGCTCTATCAACTGAGCTACTTCCGCAATTTTTTGTGGGCAAAGATGGATTCGAACCACCGAAGTCGAAAGACAGCAGATTTACAGTCTGCCCCATTTGGCCACTCTGGTATTTGCCCTTTTGCACTTTGAAATCTATCTTAATTCTCTCATTGAGTAGCTTTGTTTCTCAATTGCGGTGCAAAGATACGACTATTTTTGTAAACTCCAAGCAAAATCGATCATTTTTATTGCAGTAATTGCACATTCGTCACCTTTGTTACCCAGTTTGCCACCGGCGCGGTCCTCGGCTTGCTCCATCGTATTGGTGGTAATTAATCCGTAAATCACTGGTACGTTGCCAGTTGCGTTTAGTTGGGCAATTCCGTTGGTGCTTCCCATACAAACATAGTCAAAATGTGGAGTATCTCCTCTAACTACGCAACCAATTGCAATAACTGCATCCACATTACTATATTCAATGAATTGGTTGGCTCCAAAAATTAATTCAAAGCTACCCGGAACTGTTTTCACCAAAATGTTTTCGTCTCTGGCACCATGTTTTTTTAAAGTATTCATTGCACCCTCTAAAAGTTTTCCGGTGATATTGAAGTTCCACTCAGAAACAACAATGCCGAACTTCATTTCTTTAGCATCAGGAACAGAGTTGAAGTCGTAGTCTGAAAGGTTATGATAAGCTGTTGCCATAGTTATTCTAAAATTAATAATTAAAAATAAAAGGGGGGATAAAAAAAGAAACGGATTACACGGATTTCACGGTTGTTTCTTTTTTATCCGTGTAAAATCTGTGTAACCCGTGTCTGATATACTATATAATAAGGTATATTACTTCTTCAGCAGTTTGGCTTGTTCGATGTACTTATCGATATCCATTGACTGGTAAGAACGGAAATATTTGTCCTTAATCTTGGTATATGCTTTGATAGCGTCGTCATACTTGCCTTGCTTAACGAGGATTTCTCCGGCTTGTTGCAAGTAGATAGGACTGAGTGAATTGTTATCAGCTTCGTCTGCAGCGCTCAGCAACATAGAAGCAGCTTTGTCCAGCTGGCCTAATTGTGCGTAGCAGTTACCCATTGCACCTTTCATTGCAGGAGCTATCATCTGGTCTTTTCCGCTGAAGCTATCCAGTGCTTTCACTGCAGCTTCGTATTGTCCCAGGTGAGCGTAGCAGATACCCATATATGCTTTTGCCAGGTTGGCAGCTTTGGTTCCACTGTATTCGTCAGCAATTTTAGCGAAACCTACGAATCCGATACTGTCGCCATTCAATGCCTGTTCGTAAAGGTCGGCCTCAAAGTATTCCTGTCCTTTGAACAATGCAGCCTGTGCCTTTTCTTCGCGCGGTTCAGCATAAAGGTTCTTGTACATTACTATACCGGCTACGATGATAATTACTGCTACTACAGCGCCGATAATTGCCTTTTTGTTTTTAATGAGAAATGCCTCCGATTGTGACAATGCTTCTTCCACATTCAGGGCTTCGTTAGCTTTCTTTTGTTCTGCCATTTTATATATTCTTTTTGTTATTATTCTTATTTAGCCATTTCGACCCGCAAAAGTAACTTTTTTATAGGTATCAACGAAATTTAGCGGCATCTTTTTTTCTTTTACACTTGAAAACCCGAAATTCTTCCTACTTTTTGATGAGCTAAGCTTTACCTCCGCATTAAAAATAAGCATGCTTATTTTGTTCTGCATTCGGCTTAGATAAATCTCTCACATTCGGAAAAAAGAATGAATTCTCTTTTCGCTCACTAAATCGAGATTTTGCATTATCTTTGTAACTGAATTTACTGCTGTAATATGATACTGAAACGTATATCCATACTTAATTATAAGAATCTGGAACAAGTTGAGCTCTCGTTCTCACCCAAGTTGAACTGTTTTTTCGGCCAGAACGGCATGGGGAAAACGAATTTGCTCGATGCCATTTATTTCCTTTCGTTTTGTAAGAGTTCGGGCAATCCCATCGATTCGCAAAACATCCGCCATGATCAGGAATTCTTTGTCATCCAAGGCTTCTATGAAGCTCCTGACGGTACGCCGGAAGAGATTTATTGCGGTATGAAGCGCAGGCAAAAGAAACAATTCAAGCGGAATAAGAAGGAATATACCCGTTTGTCCGATCATATTGGATTCTTGCCTTTGGTCATGGTTTCTCCTGCCGACTCGGAATTGATTGCCGGAGGCAGTGACGAGCGTCGGCGCTTTATGGATGTCGTAATCTCGCAGTATGATAAAGAGTATTTGGAAGCTCTGATACGCTATAATAAAGCGTTGGCTCAACGAAATACTTTGCTGAAAAGTGAAGTGCCGGTAGAAGAAGAGTTGTTCCTCATTTGGGAAGAGATGATGGCACAGGCCGGTGAGATTGTTTTCCGTAAGCGGGAGGCTTTTATCAGTGAATTCATTCCTATTTTCCAGTCATTTTATTCTTTTATTTCACAAGATAAGGAGCAGGTAGGGTTGACTTATGATTCGCATGCCCGTGACGCATCCCTGTTAGATGTAATAAAAGCAAGTCGTGTGCGTGATCAGATTATGGGATACTCTCTGCATGGAATTCACAAAGATGAACTGAATATGCTTCTGGGTGATTTCCCTATCAAGCGGGAAGGTTCGCAGGGGCAGAACAAGACCTATCTTGTTGCCCTGAAATTGGCACAGTTTGATTTCCTGAAAAGGACTGGCACCACAGTACCTTTGCTTCTGCTGGATGATATCTTCGATAAACTGGATGCCTCCCGCGTAGAGCAGATCATCAAGTTGGTAGCCGGTGATAACTTCGGGCAGATATTCATAACAGATACGAACCGGGAACATCTGGATCGCATTCTTCATAAGGTAGGCAGCGATTACAAAATGTTCCAGGTAGATCAAGGGGGCATAACGGAACGGGAGGAGGATGAAGCATGAAGCGTAACGATGCCGAACAAATAGGTAAACTGATACGTACTTTCCTTCGGCAGGAGAGTCTGGAATCGCCACTCAATGAACAGCGGCTCATCAATTCATGGGCAGAAATCCTTGGCCCCACTATTGCTTCTTATACCCGCGAACTCTATATCCGCAATCAGATTTTATATGTCCATCTGACTTCTGCCGCCCTGCGTCAGGAACTAATGATGGGACGTGACTTGCTGGTACGCAACCTGAACCGCCACGTAGGTGCGCAGGTAATCACGAATATCATATTTAGATAGTGATTAGTGGTGAGTGATTAGTGATAAACTATCCACTCTCTGTATCTTCAATGCTTTCAATTCTTCTATGGCACGGTTGTAATAAACAGGCGTTTCCAAGTCTTTATTGTTATGCGCATCTAACCCGATGATAGCAGTACAACCTTCATTGGCAGCAATGTGCCAGAAGTCCGGACAGGGATAAGTCTGCAAATTGTGCGCCTCATTATAAGCTACATAACCGATATTATATTCCAGCGGAATATGGAGGCGTGCGGCTGTGCGGCAGATATGGCGGCTGATTAGCTTACAGTGGCGGTCGAACTGAGGATATGAGCGCATGAATAAATCCGGGTGGGCCAGACAGCAGAACAAACCACTCTCCATTCCCTCGATGGCACTCTCTTCATAGAGTTCCAGCATATCGAGGTTCTCGGTATGATGCCCGAAGTAAGGGAACTTCTCATCTGTATGGTAATGGTGATTGCCGAACAAGATATAATCCAGTTGATATTCTTTGATTTTTTCTTTCAGCCAATGAATATAAGCGGGAAAATACTCGCATTCCAATCCGATTTTGATACTGATCTGATCCCGGTATTTCTCGCGGAGCGAGCGTAGGCTTTCTACGTATCCGGGTAATTCTTCGGGGAGCATACGCATGTCAGCCACATAATCGGTGTGGTACTTCCATGGAGTGTGGTCTGAAAATCCTAGTTCCTGATAGCCGCCTTTGATGGCGCTGAGCACGTAGTCTTTGTCGCTACCCGTAGCGTGCATGCAACGGGTAGTATGAGTGTGATAATTTGTTTTCATTGAATTGTTATAATCGTATCCATGCGGATGTCGAATGGCTCCGCAGGCACTTCTTCCACTAGTTGAAAAGGAAAACAGATGCCGGCTTTGAAAGCCGTGAGGCGGGGGAGCAGTCGGTCATAATAACCTTTGCCTCTACCCAGACGGTTACCTGCGTTATCGAAAGCTACGCCGGGAACGGCGACAAAGTCGATAGCTGCATAGTCGGTGAAGAGTTCTCCGGTAGGTTCTTCAATACCATAACTTCCTGTTGCCAGATCTTCGGGACCGGTATAGACACGCAATTCCAGATCGTCACCTACGACAACTGGAAGTAATATCCGTTTTTCACGGCTCCACTTCCGGACAAATTCATGCGTATCGACTTCGTCCTTCAGTGAATAATAGAGCAGGACGATATGTGCCGCCCTGAAAGCCGGATGGGCTTCCAGGGCGGCAAGTATTTCAGCAGACTGGGATTGATGCGTAGTGGTAAGCCCGTGCCGGGTCTTTAACAATGCCATACGCTTCCGCAGTTCTTTTTTTCTTTCCTTCATCTTTCGTTTCTTCTTTCACAACATCTTCCGGAGCTTTGGGAAATGCTTCGCCGTTCTCCAGAATTTCCAATGCCTTTTGTACGGTAGGATCGCCCTGGTTGATATACCTTATATAAGGCTCCCTGCCTAATATATTATAGATAATGTTTCCATAAAGGTTTCTTTCCATCAGCTTGTAGGACTTGTGAATAAGGATATTGCGTCTCTTCACTCCTTTGCTGTCTGCAAAACGGATAAACTGTTCTACGATGCCTTGCTGACGAAGATATTTCAGCATGTCTTCTTCATTTTCGAACTCATTCAGTTTAGCCCGGTTGCGGTCGGAATACTGGAAGCTGAACTGTAAAGTCAGTCCTTTATTGAGCACTTCAATCAGATAAGAAGAGGTTCCTGTGGTATCCTGCGGTACGAATACGTCCGGCATAATACCACCACCACCGTAAACGGGACGTCCCAAACGGGTGGAGTAGCGTAAATTCTCGTCCAGCTTGATGCTATCCTTAGAGAAGAATTCACCATGCTCGTAGCGGGTCAGCCAATCCATTTCGTACTTGGCGTCCTTACCGTTCTTATACGGACGTTGTATGCAACGGCCGGATGGAGTATAGTAGCGGGCGATTGTCAGGCGGATAGCAGAGCCATCGCTGAAGTCAATCGGTTGTTGTACCAATCCTTTTCCGAAGGAACGGCGTCCTACGATTATACCACGGTCATTATCCTGAATGGCTCCTGCAAAGATCTCACTGGCGGATGCCGAACTTTCATTGGTCAGCACAACCAAAGGCATTTTCTGGCAACTGCCTGTTCCGTTGGCATAATCTTCCATACGGGGGTATTTGCGTCCCTGGGCATAGACAATAAGTTGTCCTTCCGGCAGGAACTCATTCACCATACGCACGGCAGCCTCCATGTAACCACCGGTGTTGTCGCGCAAGTCAATAATAATTCCCTTACAATTCTGATGACTGAGTTGAGCGATAGCATTCAGCAATTCTACATGAGTGGTACGTCCGAACTTACTGATTTGAATGTATCCATAATCATTGCTGAGCATATAAGCTGCATCAATTGTATTCTGTGGAATATCACCGCGGGTGATGACGAAGTCCAGCAAATCTTTTTCTGTAGCACGTTTGACACCCAGTTTTACTTTGGTTCCTTTTGGACCTTTCAAAGTGCGCATGGCTTTCTCATTGGTCAGTTTTATTCCGGCGAACAGGCTGTCGTCTACCATAACGATGCGGTCACCCGCCATCAGTCCTACTTTCTCGGACGGACCACCCTGAATGACACTGTTCACATGAATCGTATCATCCTGAATGGTGAATTGAATACCGATACCGCTGAAGCTGCCTTCCAACTCTGAATTAACTTCCTCCAGATTCTGGGCAGGAATGTAAGTAGAGTGGGGGTCTAACTCAGCCAATATCTGTGGCATTGCTTTTTCCACAAGGTCCGTCATGTTGACGGTGTCCACATACTGGTCTTCAACAACTCGCAGCAAAGCATTCAGCTTGTTGGACGAGCCATTAATAATGCCCAGCGTATTTCCGGCGAAATGCCTGGCATAAAATGTTCCGATCAGAATTCCCATTACCACGCTGATTGCAATGACGAGCGGGGTAAAGCGGGAAGAGTTTTTTGTACTCATGTTCTTAAAAGTTGTTAGCTACGAGCTACAAGCTACGAGTGGTGGCTGGTGGTTCGTAGATTTTAGTTTATTGTTTGTTTAAGGTCTTTATTCTTTACTTGTAGCCTGTAGCTCGTCACTTGTAGCTACGTAAACTACCTCGATACCTGCACGCTTCAAAAGTTCGATACCGTCTTCCAAACGGTATTTCTCGGAGTAAACCACCCGTTTGATACCTGCCTGGATAATCAGTTTTGAACATTCGATGCATGGCGAAGCGGTGACATACATAGTGGCACCGTCGCTGCTATTATTAGAGCATGCTATCTTTGTGATTGCATTCGCCTCGGCATGCAACACGTAAGGTTTGGTAACGTTATTATCGTCTTCACATACATTTTCAAAACCGGCAGGCGTTCCGTTATACCCGTCAGAAATGATCATTTTATCTTTGACGATGAGTGCACCTACCTGGCGGCGTTTACAATATGAATTTTCCGCCCAGATACTTGCCATACGTATATAACGCTTGTCCAGCGCTTCTTGTTTTTCTTTAGCAGAACCTTCCATAGTCTTAATTACCTGAGTTACGTTGTGGAGCGAAAGAGATGAACTTTACAGTCTGTCCCTCTTTGTAATAAATATATAGATTCTTATTGTCACCTCCATATTTGAATGCACTCTTTAGTCCGTCCATAAAGGCCTTACCTAAATACTTATCCCCATCGGTACCTCCTCCATTTTTTATGGTAATATTTAATTCCCGATTATCCCCATTTGCACTCCAGTCACCATTGACAGAAGCGCTGGTGGCTTTCCCGCTAAAAGTCCCGATTGCTACATCGTTTACGTTAGCACCTTCAAACACTAAAGTGTAATTATCTCCTGTAATCGTCTTAAAACTTTTTTCTCTGGCATCTTGATCGTTTTGCCAGAAGTCGTACATTTTGTTTTGTCCTTCCACTGCAATGTAAGTCATGTACCAGGTTTTTCCGGTGAAGATGTCAATGACATCGTCTTCCTGATCACAAGCGCTCAATACGGGTAAGAAGAGAACGATTAACAGTAACTGTATATAGGTCTTCATCTTTTTATTTCTTTATTCCATTTCTGATTAATAATGCATCAATAGTTGGTTCTTGTCCGCGAAAGCGTTTGTATAGTGTCATCGGGTGTTCTGTTCCTCCTTTGGAAAGAATGTTTTCCCTGAAGGAAGCGGCTACTTCCGGATTGAAGATTCCTTTTTGTTTGAACAGTGAGAAAGCATCTGCATCCAGAACTTCCGCCCATTTATAGCTGTAATATCCGGCAGAATAACCTCCGGCAAAGATATGCGAGAACTGTGTACTCATACAAGCATCTTCTACCATAGGAAGAATCTGTGCTTTCTTCCATGCTTCTTTTTCATAAATCTTCACGTCGCCATCAAATGGGGTAGTACGGGTGTACCATGCCATATCCAGTAATCCAAAGCTAACTTGACGCAGGCAGGCATATGCGGCATCGAAATTAGAAGAATCTACAATGCGTTGTACCAATTCGTCCGGGATGAGTTCTCCAGTCTTATAATGTCTGGCAAATGTGTGGAGGAACTCCTTTTCAATAGCGAAGTTCTCCATGAATTGAGAGGGAAGTTCCACAAAGTCCCAATATACATTTGTACCGCTTAGGTTTTCATAGGTGGAATTCGCAAACATGCCATGCAGACTATGCCCAAATTCATGCAGGAATGTCTCCAGTTCGCCAAATGTCAGTAAGGCGGGTTTGTCTTTTGTCGGGTTGGTGAAGTTCATCACGATAGATATGTGCGGACGACTGTTTTCACCGGTTGCCTCGTCAATCCATTGCTCTTTATAAGAAGTCATCCATGCACCTGCGCGTTTACCCTCTCTGGGATGGAAATCTGTATAGAGCACGGACAGGAATTTACCGTCTTTATCAAATACCTCATATGCATCCACATCCTTATGGTATACCGGGATATCGTTGTTTTTCTTGAAAGTAATACCATACAAGCGGGTGGCCAGACCGAATACACCTTCTTTTACCTTGCTCAGTTCAAAATAGGGACGGAGCATTTCATCATCTATCTGGAACTTCTGGTCTTTCAGTTTATGGGAATAATAAGACCAGTCCCAAGGCATTACTGTGAAGTCACTGCCTTCCAGTTGGCGTGCCAAAGCCTCTACCTCTGCATGTTCTTGCTTGGCGGTGGGAGTGTAAGCATCCAGTAGCTGATCCAGCAGTTTATATACATTGCCGCTGTTTTCTGCCATTCGCTCTTTCAGGTTATATTCAGCAAAACTGCTGTATCCCAAAAGTTGCGCAATAGCCAGACGGGTATTAACAAGCTTCTTTACAATCTCCAGATTGTTGGTTTCATTGTCATGGGTACATTTGGTATTATATGCCATATAAAGCTTACAGCGCAAATCGCGGTTACTGGCATACGTCATAAACGGGCTATAGCTGGGGGCCTGCAAAGTGAATACCCATCCTTCCACGCCTTTTTCTTTGGCAGTTTCTGCGGCTGCATCAATGGCGCTTTGCGGCAGGCCGGCAAGTTGTGCAGGGTCTGTCAGTACCAGTTTATAGTCGTTGGTTTCTTTCAGGTTGTTTTCTCCGAATTGCAGGGTTAGCAAGCTAAGTTCTTTGCTCAGAGCACGGTATTGCTCTTTGGCTTCTCCTTCGAGATTAGCTCCACTGCGAACAAAGCTATTGTACACTTTCTCCAGCAGCTTGTTTTGCTCGGGAGTAAGATTAGCCTGGTCTTTCTGGTCATACACTGCCTTAATGCGTGCAAATAACTTCTCATTCAGAGTGATGTTATTGCCATGTTCGCTCAGCAACGGCATGATGGATTTTGCCAGTTCCTGCATGTCATCGTTGGTTTCCGCACTCAGCAGATTGCCGAATACAGTGCTGACTTGGTTCAACAGTTCGCCGGACTTCTCGTAAGCAGCGACCGTGTTGGCGAATGTAGCCGCTTCCGGATTATTGGTGATAGCATCGATCTCCGCATTGTGACGGTTGATGCCTTCACGAATGGCGGGTTCATAATGTTCGGTCTTTATCTTTTCAAACGGGATAGTACCGTGAGGCGTAGAATACTTTTCAAAAAAAGGGTTTTGAGCCTGTATTATATTCATAAAGCAGAGTAATGTTAGCGTTAGTTTTAATTTTATCATACTTACTTAGGTTCGGTAAAAATAATCTAACCGCAAAAGTGCAAAAAAAATAGCTGATTTAATGAATAACCCGTTGTATTTTAACAAAAAACAGGCAACCTCGTCGAGATTGCCTGTTTTAAATATTATTTTGTACTCTGCTTATTAGTTGTTAACTGAAGCCATGTGAGCAATCAGGTCAAGAACCTTGTTAGAGTAACCGATTTCGTTGTCATACCAAGATACAACTTTTACGAAAGTATCAGTCAAAGCGATACCAGCTTTTGCATCGAAGATAGAAGTACGAGCGTCACCCAAGAAGTCAGAAGAAACTACTGCATCTTCAGTGTAACCCAGGATACCCTTCAATTCGCCTTCTGAAGCTTCTTTCATAGCTGCACAGATTTCAGCGTAAGTAGCCGGTTTAGCCAAGTTAACTGTCAAGTCAACTACAGATACGTCCAAAGTCGGAACACGCATAGACATACCAGTCAATTTGCCATTCAAAGCAGGGATTACTTTACCTACAGCCTTAGCAGCACCAGTAGAAGACGGGATGATGTTGCCAGAAGCAGCACGACCACCTCTCCAGTCTTTCATAGAAGGACCATCAACTGTCTTCTGAGTAGCAGTTGTAGAGTGAACTGTAGTCATCAGACCATCCAAGATACCGAACTTGTCGTTCAATACTTTAGCGATAGGAGCCAAACAGTTAGTAG
>OHCS01000291.1_pt1 | contig 30595 bp, 21 predicted proteins | sample 1566741 | NCBI WGS metagenome assembly OHCS01 (sample SAMEA3879604, study PRJEB24766) | human gut metagenome | biome: human-associated habitat; feature: feces | place: USA | collected 1985/1987 | reverse complement strand
TTTATCAAAAGCTCGACGAAACCAATTCAGTTGCATTTGATAGTTGAATCTACGACTTCTAAAGTCTAACCTCTATTTTCGTGGGAAGTAGTATCTTTGTCTTCATATCAACAATTCTATATGATTCGCACTATACAATCGCTCCATAGATACCTACTCCTCGCTGTAGCTCTGCTACCGCTGATCAGCTTGCCTAGTTGCCAGCGCAAGTCGATTGTCGAGGATGTTCAGATAGAGAGCGTACTTATCTCAGAGCTCAAGATGAGTGACAAGTCTGTCCCTGAGCTGGAGAAGACACTCTTCTCTATAGATCATCGCAAAGGACTGATATACAATGCTCGTCCGCTACCTAAGGGTACCAAAATAGGAACGGTCAAGCTGCAGATTGTAGCTTCGCCCGATGCACTCCCTAAGGTGTACATAGGAGGTGTCGAGCAATCCTCTAAGTCAGGTCTAGATACGGTCAATATGTCCAATCATGCTGAGGGGGTGCGCATCGTCGTACAGCATCGTAAGAACGAAGCCTTGACGAAGGAGTATCAGCTCAAGATCAACATCTACGATCGTGATCCCTACACCCATACTTGGACAAAGTCTGCACACCCAGCGCCAGCCTCTGCTACGAGTGAGGACATCGTGCTGAGCCGTCTCGTGGACAATGGTGAGGCTTACTACTACTTCACACGTACTACCAGCGAGAGTCATCTATGGCGTGCCTCTCACAAGGAGCCTGAGCTATGGCAAGAGGTTACGATACCTAAGACGCTCGACTCTCCCATCATAGACATCGTGGAGCAGGGGGGTAGAGATGCGATCCTCTGCCTACAAGAAAGTGGTCAGTACGCTTACTACGACCATGCGAATGGAGGAGACTGGGGGCAGAGTAATGCTTTGCCAGGTAGAGCATCCTATCTCTTGGGCAATCTATACCATAGAGGGGAGAATAAGCTCCTCGTAGCTGTGAAGTCTGCTGATGGGGTACACTTCAATAGTGGGGGAGGCATACGAGTCCCAGAGGCTTTCCCTCTGGAGCAAAATGCACGTCTCTCGTTTATCGTAGAGCATCATCCAGTAGCACTCCTAGTCGGAGGCTCTGTCGCTGATACGACGGCTCTTGTTTACAGCACCTCCAATGGACTCGACTGGCTCACACCGCACGATGCTGGTGTCGTGAGCAAGATCTGGCCGAGCAACCTGCCTGGAGCAATGATCTACGAGCCACAAGACCAAACCATACTACTTGTCAAGCCTGCGGCTCGTCCTAAGCAAGCGGAGCAACCAGCTATGCGTGCCTACGTATCTCTCAACTACGGCGCCATGTGGCAGCAGCTGACGGAAGAGTCTATACTTCCATCGCTCTACTATGAGAAGGGGCAGCAGCATCAGCAAGGCCTAGCACTTTATCGTGGTGATGATGGACGCATTTACCTCTTCGGAGGCATCAAAGACGGTACGCCTACGCTTTGGATCGGACAGCCGATACGCTTTCAGTAATATTACGTAGCACGCTATCGAGGCTCTCCCAATTGATCTATGCAGCTAACCTTTCGTCAGCCACTACTCATCACGTTGATGCTTTGTGCGGTTTCACTCACTGCGCAGGAGTATCGCTATGAGATGGGAGGATACGTAGGAGCTACGTCCTATCTAGGAGACGCTAATAGACGTATTCCTTTCGTGCCGATAGGGGGGATGGGTGGAGTGGTCTTTCGCTACAATCACAACTTTCGACTGGCCTTTTCAGGTGAACTCGGCTACAGCTTCCTTCCCTTCGACTGTCGCTATGCACAGACGGACTATCCGCAGGCTAGGGAGGCTGATCAAGCTACCCATGGAGCCTCTCATCTGTTAGCGCTGAATGGCTGGGTGGAGTACAACTTTGCTCACTATAGTGACAAGTTTCGCTATCTGCAGACACGCTCTCTGGTACCTTATATAGGTGCTGGTCTCAGTGTCGGCACGACCCTTGCCGCTCATAAGATGGCTTTCCTGCCAGGAGCTGGCATCAAGACAGGCATCAAGTACAAGCTTCGCAATAGGCTTAACTTGATCGCCGCACTGCAGGGGATCTATTATCTTAGTTCTCACTTGGACACCCCCACGGAGCAGACGAGTTGGCTCGACAATCCCTACGGGATGCCAGTGGACTGGATCAAGGGTGGCGATGCTACGATAGGCTTGATCGTGAGTATCACCTATGAATTTGGCAAACGTAGCGAACCCTGTCATGGATCGGATAGCTACCCTAACTGGCAGACACCAAAATGATAAAACAACAGACACCGCAGCATATAGCCATCATTATGGATGGTAATGGTCGCTGGGCTCAGCGCAGAGACTTGTCTCGCAGTTACGGACACAAGCAAGGCACCGATGTGCTAGAGCGAACTATCTCTGCCGTAGCAGACCGAGGTATCCCATATCTGACAGTTTACGCCTTCAGTACAGAGAATTGGAGTCGCCCTGAGGCCGAGGTAAACTATATCATGCAGCTCCTCGCAGAGGGACTCCACGAGTACACGACACGCTTCGTCAAGGAGGGAGTGAGGCTACAAGCTATTGGAAATATAGATCTGTTACCCGCTCAGACAGCTGCGCAGCTTAGAGAGTCTATAGAGCAGACGAAGGGTGGTCAGCGGATCACGCTATGCGTTGCGCTCAGCTACTCCTCCTACACAGAGGTTAGTCATGCGATACGACATATCGTTGCGGATGTGCAGTCTGGACGACTCAGTAGCGACGATCTAGCTCGTCCCGAGCTGATCAATGACTACCTATACACCAGTGGCATGCCGATGCCTGACCTGCTCATTCGTACAGGTGGAGAGCAGAGACTCTCGAACTTCCTTTTATTACAATCTGCTTACACAGAGCTTTACTTTACAGATACATTATGGCCTGACTTTGATGAGGTAGAGCTCGACAAGGCACTGGCAGACTACGCATCACGCCAGAGACGCTTTGGCAGAGTGCTACAGTAAAAACAAAGACCCATATATCACAGACCCATCTGATCTCTTAATGATGATAATGCAACGATACCACAACATACTCTTCGCACTTATAGCGCTCCTCGCAGTCACCACAGTGAGCGCACAAGTTGCTACAACTCCTGCCGATACGATCTATGCGCCTCAGATCGACTACGCCCGTCCCGTCACCAAGACCATCGCGGGTGTGACCATAACGGGTGCACAGGGATATGATCAGGAGGTCTTGCTAGGCTATACTGGCCTTAAGGTAGGAGAGCGCATAGAGATACCAGGAGCTGCTACAACGGCTGTGGTGCAGCAGTTCACACGCAATGGAACCTTTGCTAATGCACGCATACTTGTGACTAAGTATGTGGGAGACCAGGTGTGGCTAGAGGTGCAGCTAGAGCAGCATCCTCGTATTGCGTCGGTTACCTTCCATAATATCAAAAAGTCGGAGCAGGAAGACCTGCAGACTAAGACCGGTCTACGAGAGAGCATGCAGCTCTCGCCCAACGTGCTAGATCGTACGGAGCAGCTGATACAGAAGTACTACAACGAGAAGGGGTATAGTGAGATGGAGGTCACCTTCGATCAGCAGCCAGACCTATCTCGTGAAGGGTATGTCAAGCTTGGCATCACGGTCGATAAGAAGTACAAGACGAAGATCGCTAACATCTACTTCTCTGGCAATAAGGCTCTCTCTGATACGGATCTACGTAAGGCGATGAAGAAGACGAATGAGACCTTTCGACTCAATCGTGGCAATCTGTGGAACTCCTTCCTAGAGCTCTTTCAGAGCAAGAAATTCATCCAAGATGTCTATCGTGAGGATCTGCACAACATCCTAGAGGCTTATCACAAAGCAGGCTACCGTGATGCAGAGATCTTGTCAGACTCTATCGCTCGCAATCCAAAAAACGATAAGCAGATCGACATCTTTATCAACCTCTCTGAGGGACACCGCTACTACATCAAGGATATCAACTTCGTGGGCAATACGAAGTTCCCCACACCGCTCCTAGAGGCTATGCTCGGTATGCAGCATGGGGATGTGTATGATCAGGATCGTCTTACGAAGCGTCTCTATGTCGAGGACGATGCTGTCGCCAACCTCTATTACAACAATGGATATATCTTCTCAGGCATAGATCCCGTAGAGACCTATGTCGAGGGCGACTCCGTATCGCTTGATCTACGCATTGTCGAGGGGCCGCAAGCTACCATCGATAAGGTGATCATACGTGGTAATCATGACATCTACGAGGAGGTGGTGCGTCGTGAACTCTTTACGAAGCCTGGTAAGCTCTTTAGCAAGGAGGATATGATGAACTCCTGGATGACGCTCAACCAGCTCGGACACTTTGATCCAGAAAAGAGCTTTCCCACGCCAATCCCCAATCCGCAAGAGGGTACCGTAGATATAGAGTACTCGTTGCAACGCAGAAATAATGACAAGTTTGAGCTCTCCTTCGGTTGGTCTCAGGCGGGTATCATCGGACGTGCTGGTATTAACTTTACCAACTTCTCTATCTACAACCTCTTCCACCCGAAGGCGTACCGTGGTCTCATACCGCAGGGCGATGGACAGACACTCTCCTTCAATGCGATGAGTAATGGTCGCTACTATCACTCGTTTAGCTTACAATTCTCTGATCCTTGGTTTGGTGGCAAGCGTCCGAACTTCTTTACGGCATCGCTCTTCTACTCCATGCAGACCGCTATCGATACTCGCTACTATAACAACCGTACGCAGGGCATGGGCTACTATCCAGGCTACTATGGCGGATACGGCGGCTATGGCGGATACGGCGGATACGGCTATGGTGGTTATGGAGGCTACGGCTACGATGGTGGGTATAGGCAGTCGCTGATGGAAAACTCTTACAATCCTAATCAGTCGATGCACATCTTCGGAGCCACAGTCGGCTTCGGTAAGCGACTCAACTGGCCTGACAACTGGTTTAATGTCAATGCTACGCTTAACTACACCCACTATTACCTCCGTGACTGGGTCTACGAGACTTTCCAGGGCTTTCACAATGGTCATGCTAATGACATAAGCCTCACGCTAGCGCTCTCGCGTAACTCGATCGATAACCCGATCTACACCCGTCGTGGATCTTCCTTTACGTTGTCAGTTAGTGCTACACCACCATACTCCCTTTGGGATGGCATCGACTACTCCAATATCAACCTCAAGTCAGAGGATCGCTATCGCTTTGTGGAGTATCACAAGTGGAAGTTCTCAGGCAAGGTCTTTACCCCGCTTATGAACCCCGTAACAGTGAAGTACACGCCAGTCCTTATGACGCGTCTAGACGCAGGGTTCATCGGTCACTATACATCGTTCAAGCGTTCACCCTTCGGCACATACTATATGGGAGGTGATAATATGAGTGGCTATGTAGGTAACTTCCTCAACGAGACCATTCCACTACGAGGATATAGCAATGGATCGATCGCTGGTGGCAACTATGACTACGCCTACGCCTATATGCGTATGATGGCTGAGCTACGTGTACCGATCCTCTTCCAGGGACAGTACAATGTGTGGGGAGTCGCCTTCGTTGAGGCGGGTAATGCGTGGCGAGATATCAGTAGCTTCAACGCCTTCAATCTCAAACGCTCTGCTGGTGTCGGCTTCCGTATCACGCTGCCCTTCCTAGGTATGCTGGGACTTGACTGGGGTTATGGCTTTGACAAGCCTGACGGCTCCTCACAGCGTGGCGGTAGTAACATACATATCGTCATGGGTCAGGAGTTTTAGTCTCCTTAGCTTGTGAGTGCGTGGCTTGCCCTGCTTAAACAAATAAGTCTCCAACTCATCTAAACACCTTAGTACAGACCTTTTAAACATCAATATTATGAGAAAGCATCTATATCTCCTCACACTCCTCCTAGCCCTTACACTAGGAGCATCTGCACAGAAGTTTGCGCTTGTGGATATGCAATATATCCTCAAGAACATCCCTAACTATGAGATGATGAATGAGCAGCTCGAGACCGTCTCTAAGCGTTGGCAACAGGAGGTCCAAACACTTCAAGACAAAGCTGAGACGCTCTATAAGAAGTATCAGAGCGACCTCGTCTTCCTCACGGCTGAGCAAAAGCGTCAGCGCGAGGAGGAGATCGTCAAGACCGAGCAGCAGGCCACCGAGCTACAAGGTAAGTACTTCGGCCCCGAGGGTGAGCTCTTCGAGCGTCGCTCTAAGATGGTCAAGCCACTACAAGACGAGGTGTGGCAAGCGATCAAGGAGATCGCCTCGCAAAACGGATTCCAGCTAGTCCTCGACCGCTCTACGGCTGGCATCGTCTTTGCCAATCCATCTATCGACATCAGTGATCAGGTCCTAGAGAAACTAGGCTATGGTCGCGCACACTAGTGATCCTACCTACGCATTATCAATAACTTAAATACAGAACAATGAAGACAAACAATCTGTTTCTAACCCTACTCCTACTCTTGCTACCTGTCGTAGCTACGGCTCAGCAGAAGATAGCAGTCGTCAACTCACAGGAGCTCATCACGGCTATGCCTGAGATGAAGTCAGCTCAGGATCGTCTCCAAGAGCTGGACAAAAAGTATACGGCAGAGATGCAGACGATGAATGACGAGTATCAGAAGAAACTCGAGCTCTATATGAAGGATAAGGAGGGACTCTCTGATGCCCTCCTCAAGAGCCGTGAGCAGGAGCTCGCTGATCTGCAAAACCGCATCCAGCGCTCTTATCAGGCTATGCAGCAAGATATGGAGAAGCAGCAAGGTACGCTGATGGCTCCTATCCAGCAGAAGATCATCGATGCTATCAAGAAGGTCGGTGATGCTGGTGGCTACACCTATGTCATGGAGGCCACGATGATGCTCTATATGGCTCCATCTGCTGTAGATATCACTGATCAGGTCAAGAAGCAGCTAGGTCTCTAGCATACCAATGATCAGCATAGAGAGACTGCGGACTAAACAATAGTCCCATAAAGCTGTAACTATACGAAGCCCCACGCTCTGCTTGTCAGACGTGGGGTTTTTCTCGTTCTTCACGATGGTATATCTTTACGATAGTAGACGGCAGAGACCTTCTTCGTCAATAATAAGAGCTGTCACACCATTCAATGCCTCCACGTGAGCAATGATTCTTCTACACGTAGAGATTTTTTTCGTTTTTCCCGTGAAGACCACCCATTATTTCACCATAAGAATTTTGGCAAGTCTCAAGCTTTAATCAGCTTACAGGACTATGCCGCCGTGAGGTTTTTCTCATAACACAATGGCCATTACAGAATTATTAAGTACCTTTGTAGAGCGGTTTTGAGGGAGAGAAAAAGATTGACTCTCTTTTCCCCTTCCGAAAGGTCGTCTTACATAGGTAGAGGAGGTGGCTCATCCCCAAGAGTTGCCCCTTGTTCCTATATACTAACTATAGCTCAATCATCCAAAAAACGTGGTGTACACGTATATCCCCTATTATGAATCAAAAAACTATAGTCACAGGTGTGATTGGTGCTGACGCACATGCTGTCGGCAACAAGATCATTGCCTATGCCCTCAATAATGCAGGGTATAAAGTGGTTAACCTCGGTGTCATGGTCTCTCAAGAAGAGTACATAGAGGCCGCTCTCGAGACCAAAGCTGATGCTATCCTAGTCTCTTCACTCTATGGACATGGTGAGATCGACTGCCAGGGACTTCGTGAGAAGTGCGATGAGGCTGGTCTCAAAGGCATCCCACTAGTGGCCGGAGGTAATCTGGTCGTGGGTAAGCAGGACTTTGCAGACGTGGAGTCTCGCTTTATGGCGATGGGCTTTACCAAGGTATATCCTCCTGGCACACCTATTGAGACTACCATCGCTTATCTAGACTCAATACTCGCAGATAAGTAGTATGCACTATCTTACGGTAGACTTCGGTAGTACCTACACGAAGTTGACTCTGATAGATGTAGCGCATGCGGAGATAGTGGCGACAGCCTCTGCCTTTACCACCATCACGACAGATGTGCTGGAAGGCTTTAACAATGCTTGGCAGAAGATCTTAGCGCAGCACCCCGATGCACACTACGACCGCCTCCTCTCCTGTAGTAGTGCGGCTGGCGGACTTAAAATGGTAGCGCTGGGCTTAGTACCCTCGCTCACCTCCAAGGCGGCCAAGATGGCTGCCTCCTCGGCTGGTGCTAAGGTGGTCAAAACCTACGCCTATGAGATCTCTCATGCTGAGCAGGAGGAGATCTATGAGATCAACCCAGATCTGGTACTACTCTGCGGAGGTACCGATGGTGGCAACAAGGAGGTGATCCTCGCTAATGCACGTCGTCTGGCAGAGATCGATAGACCCTTCGCAATTGTCGCAGCGGGCAATAAGTCTGCCTCCTACGACCTGGAGGAGATCTTCGCTCAGTACGATAAGAAGTGCGTCGTCACGGAGAATGTGATGCCCGAGTTCGGACAGCTCAACATCCTGCCCGCTCGTCAGTGCATTATGGATCTCTTCATCAGTCGCATCATCGATGCCAAGGGACTCAGCGCTGTGCAGCAGCGTGCCGAGCTAGAGATTATCCCGACCCCCTTTGCGGTCCTCAAGGCATGCGAGCTACTGAGCAAGGGTATCGATGAGGAGCACCCAGGGTGGGGCGACCTGATGGCGGTAGACCTAGGTGGTGCCACGACTGACATTTACTCGATGACTGACGGAGCTCCATCGATGGACAATGTCCTGATCAAAGGCATCCCCGAGCCTTACAGCAAGCGCACCGTAGAGGGTGACCTCGGTATGCGCTACAGCTTGAAAGCGCTGGAGGAGGAGACCGATGTCAAGGCGCTAGCACGAGCTTATGGTGTCACGCCTGAGGCGATCGTGGACTGGGTAGAGCGCTGTGCAGCTAATCCCGACACAGTTGCTGAGCCTGGCTCTCAAGAGCAGGTGATCGAAGAGGCACTAGCACACAGTGCTGTAGATATAGCCGTGGAGCGTCATGCTGGTGTCATTAGCAAGGTCTACACACCAGTAGGTGAGATGTTTACTCTCGTCGGCAAGGACTTGACTCAAGTGCCACGACTCATAGGCATTGGCGGTGCACTGATCAATAGCTCTGACCCTGCTCGTATCCTCTCGGGGAGTCGCTTTAACCCTCAGAGATACGAGTATGCGAAGCCCAAGGAGCCACACTTTTACCTAGACAAGCGCTACATCATAGCGAGTATGGGACTACTCAGTCAGGTAGCTCCCGAGGTAGCACTCACGATCCTGAAGAGAGAGGTACTACCTATATAATATAATAGACATACTAAAGACTCAATCACTCATACAGATTCCCCTATCACATGGAACTTAGGAATAAGCGCATAGACAACGATACCTTCTACAAGGAGCGCAAGGAGGTTCTCGCCTCATGGCCTACGGGCAAAGATGTCAACTTTGAAGAGGCTGTCGAATTTCAAAAATCAATTCCCGAGGAGAAGATCTTCGGTCGTAAACTGGCTCAGGCAGACGCTGAGGGGCGTACGCTCATACAGCCTCGTGCTGGTGTGGCTCTATATACGGAGCATATCAAGCTCTTGCAGTTTCTAGAAGAGGAGGGCGGTGCTGATCTGCTCCCCTCGACGGTCGATAGCTACACACGTCTCAACCGCTACCACGAGGCTGAGAACGGCATCATCAAGAGTAAGGAGTCGGGACGATCTATGCTCAACGGCTTCCCGATCGTCAACTACGGTACGAAGATCTGCCGTACGGTTACCTCTGCACTCAAGAACCCTGTACAGGTGCGCCACGGTACGCCTGATGCGCGTCTCCTTACAGAGATCTCTATCGCTGGTGGTTTTACCTCTTATGAGGGTGGTGGTATCTCGTACAATATCCCTTACTCCAAGAACTTCTCCCTCGAGAAGACTATTATGTACTGGCAGTACACGGATCGCCTTGTAGGTATGTACGAGGAGGCTGGCGTAAGCATCAACCGCGAGCCGTTTGGTCCTCTGACTGGCACGCTCATTCCTCCCTGTATCTCCAACGCAGTGGCAGTCATCGAGACGCTCCTAGCTGCTGAGCAGGGTGTCAAGGATATTACCGTGGGCTATGGTCAGTGCGGTAATGTGATCCAGGATGTCGCAGCTATTCGTTCGCTCCGTGAGTTGACCAATAGCTATCTCAAGGAGTATGGCTACGACGACGTACGCATTACGACCGTCTTTCACCAGTGGATGGGTGGCTTCCCACAAGACGAGGCAAAGGCCTTTGGTGTTATCTCTTGGGGCTCAGCTACGGCTGCTCTGGCCAAGGCTACCAAGGTTATTGTCAAAACACCACACGAGGCGATGGGTGTCCCCACCAAGGAGGCAAACGCAGCTGGACTACGTGCTACCAAGCAGGTTATCTCTATGCTTCGTGATCAGTCACTCATAGACATTCCTGTGGTAGAGCGTGAGTCTGATGTGATCGTTCGAGAGACGAAGTGCATCCTCGACAAAGTCTTCGAGCTGGGCAAGGGCGATCTAGCTCTCGGTACGGTCGCTGCCTTTGAGGCAGGCGTGCTGGACATTCCCTTTGCGCCTAGTCGCTACAATGCGGGCAAGGTGCTACCAGCTCGTGACGACAATGGTGCCGTACGTATCCTCGACACGGGTCATCTACCCTTTACGGAGGATCTCAAGGCGTTCCACCGTGAGAGACTTGAGGAGCGTTCACGCTTTGAGAATCGTCCCGTGAGCTTCCAGATGGTTATAGACGATGTCTACGCCATCGGCAAGGGATTCCTCGTTGGTAGACCCTAAGACTTAATCTATAGTAGTGCTATCCCTGTGGGGGTAGCACTCTTTCTAGCAATCAATTCTAACAATCTAATAAATCCAAGTAATATGAAGATCAAGAAGGTAGTCTGTGCCCCAGGCAAGACAGGATTCTTCTTTGACGACCAGAAGGCCATCAAGAAGGGCGCTAAAAACGATGGTGCCTTTTACTTAGGCGACCCCGTGACCCCAGGCTTTACGTCTGTACGTCAGGCTGGTGAGTCCATCTCTGTCCTCTTTGTCCTAGAGGATGGTTCTATAGCTCACGGTGATTGTGCTGCGGTACAGTACTCAGGAGCTGGTGGCCGTGATCCGCTGTTCCTCGCTGAGAGCTTTATCCCAGTCATCATGAAGGAGATCGCTCCGCTCTATGAGGGCAAGGAGATCACCTCATTCCGCGAGATGGCTGACCTCGTTGACAAGCACGTCAATGCAGACGGTAAGAAGTACCACACGGCAATCCGCTATGGTGTCACACAGGCTTGTCTAGATGCTGTCGCTAAGAGCCAGCACAAGCTGATGGCGCAAATCGTCGCTGACGAGTATGGTACGAAGATCTCAGACACGATGGTACCCATCTTCTCACAGAGTGGCGACGATCGCTATCTCAACGTCGATAAGATGATCATGAAGGAGGTGGGCGTACTGCCACACGCTCTCTTTAATAATGTAGAGACGAAGGTCGGTCTCAAGGGTGAGAAGATCAAGGAGTACCTCCAGTGGCTCCGTGATCGTATCGTCACCATGCGTCAGAACCCCAACTACGAGCCCGCTATCCATATCGACGTATATGGTACGCTGAGCATCGTCTTCAACAACGACTTCCAGCGCATCGCTGACTATCTCCACGAGCTCTCTGAGATCGTTGCTCCCTTCGAGCTACGTGTCGAGGGTCCTGTAGATATGGACGCTCGTGAGCCACAGATCGAGGCTCTAGCTAAGATCCGTGAGCTACTTGATGCCAAGGGTTCTAAGTGCCAGATCGTTGCTGACGAGTGGTGCAACACGCTCGAGGATATCATCGCTTTCTCTGAGCGCAAGGCTGGACATATGGTTCAGATCAAGACGCCTGACCTCGGTGGTGTCAACAATGCTATCGAGGCTGTCCTCTACTGCAAGCAGCACAATATGCGCGCTTATCTAGGTGGTACTTGCAATGAGACCAACCGCTCAGCAGAGGTTTGTGCCAACATCGCTATGGCTACCTCTCCCTGCCAGTGCCTAGCTAAGCCTGGTATGGGTGTTGATGAGGGTTACATGATCATCTTCAACGAGATGAGCCGTGTACTCGCTCTCAAGGATGCACTGAAGTAGATTTTAGAAATTAGAAGTTAGAGGTTAGACTTTAGACGTTAGAGCCTCTACCTAGGGTCACTAGTGCCACTAGAATCACTAGAGCCACTAGTGTCCCTAGCTAACAGTAAAACAGAATATCGAGATATGACTCCAATAACAGACGAAATAAGAGTACTCTCCACGACTGCGATCCTTGGGTATGGATTTCCCGAGGCATCCTTCCGTGAGGGAATGAAGCGCAAGCCCCATGTCATCGCAGCAGATGCTGGTTCGACAGATCCAGGTCCTTACTACCTAGGGGCAGGCGTGAGCTTCACCGATCGCAACTCCGTGAAGCGTGACCTAGAGATCATGATCCAGGCTGGTGTCGAGAACAAGGTCCCCGTAGTCGTCGGCTCTGCCGGTGGCTCTGGTGCCAATGCTCATGTGGACTGGGTGCTAGAGATCGTACGAGAGATCATTGCTGATAAGAAGCTCTCGCTACGCCTAGCCGTCATCCGCTCTGAGTTTGACAAAGAGACCATCCTCCGTGAGTTTGACGAGGGACACATCACGCCCCTAGCACCAGCTCCCGAGGCTACAAAGAAGGACATCGAAGAGTCTGTCCGCATCGTCGCTCAGATGGGCGAGGAGCCTTTTGTAGAGGCTCTCAAGGGTGGTGCAGACGTCATCATCGCAGGACGTTCTTATGACCCGAGCGTCTTCGCCAGCCTTGCTATCAAGGAGGGCTTCGATCGTGCACTCGCACTGCACATGGGTAAGATCCTCGAGTGTGCTGCTATCTGCGCATTGCCCGGTAGCGGTAGTGACTGTATGTTTGGCTATCTACGCAAGGATCACTTTGTCCTCGAGCCACTCTCCAAGGATCGCAAGTGTACGACCCTCTCCGTAGCTGGTCACACACTCTATGAGAAGACCGATCCTTACCACCTCCCTGGTCCTGGTGGTGCGCTCGATCTACACGGATGTCACTTCGAGCAGATTGATGACAACAAGGTCAAGATCTCAGGTACCGTCTTCGAGCCGACCGATGGCTACTTCCTCAAGCTCGAGGCTACCCGTCTCGTAGGCTACCGCACCATCTCTATTGCGGCTACGACAGATCCGATTATGATCAGCAAGATCGACTCAATCATCGAGAGTGTCAAGGCTCGTGTCAAGGACAACTTCGACAACTACGGAATCAAGGACTACTACCTCGACTTCAAGATCTACGGCAAGAACGGCGTCATGAGCATGTTCGAGGATATCGATGGCAATATGGGCTCGGAGCTGATGGTCGTCATCGAGGCTGTCGCTAAGACGCAGAAGGAGGCAGACACGATCTGTAGCTTCGCACGTAGTACGATGCTACACTTCGGCTACGAGGGACGTATCGCTACGGCGGGCAACCTTGCCTTCCCCTTCTCGCCCTCAGACTGTCACATGGGTGAGGTCTACGAGTTTAGCCTCTATCACCTACTCAAGGTAGAGGACCCCAAGCAGTACTTCCCCGTTGAGTACATAGAGTATGTTGATGGTCAGCGTAAATAATGAACCTTTAGATCGTATCAAACAATGACACAGCACAAGTTAATGGATATAGCCTCCGTCATCCGGAGCAAGAACTCGGGTCCCTATGAGATCACCTTCGATATCATCTTCAAGGACTTCGATATATACAATCAGGTGAAGGCAGCTAAGGCGATCACCGAGCAGACTTTCTGTGATCTCTATCACATCAAGCCTGACCACATTGTCAAGATTGTCTACTTCGACCCTGCCAAGGCGATCAAGTGTACCATCGTCCGCCCCATTCCTTCGGGCAATCTCGGTGAGCGCGACGTCTATGGTGCGCAGCAGCATGCGCCTCTGATGGGTCTCTCCATTCAGTACTAAGCCCCAGTCGCTTAGTAGACATTAAATAGGGCTTTAATAGCTCCTAAATATAGCGTCAGCCCCCGCACGCTCTCATCGTAGAGTCGTGCGGGGGCTGTCTTTCATTACGCTCCGTTTAGGATGTATTTAGTTGACGACAATGCTGACGAGAGGGTAGGGACGCTTGCGGTCGGGGTGGTCTAGCTCCACGAGGAGGATCGCTCTTGTCGTAAGTGTTGCGGGCAAAAGCTCTGCGAGGCTATGCCGCTCTACGATGGCTCGGCAGAGGCCCTCGGTACTGGCGTGGTCATACTGCGCCAGCCGATAGCCCGCCACGGCGTACAGCGTGGCTGTGCAGCGGGTCTCACCGTCTGAGATCTCTTGGAGCACCAGTCGGGCGAGCTGCGGTAGCGATAGAAGCGTGCGTCGCTTCGGTAGATCGAGACTTTCGTCAGAAGTGGTGGTGCGTCCGTAGACACTGTTTTGCCGTCCTGGCGTACCATAGTTAGCCCACGCCTCAGCAGCCGTCCAGTTGCTCAAGTCTTGTGACTGTTTGTCTGGGATGATGCGCTCCTGAGCTACCCCTTGAACCTTTTGCAGAGCTTTGGGGAAGGTCTTGATATCGTAGTAAACCTCCTCGACGATGCTATCGTTTGCCAAGTGAACGAGCCGTATAGCGCACTCGCTATCTGGGAGCTGAGGCATCTCGGGGAAGAGAAGCAAGCTGTCGGACTTGGCGTAGTAAAGACGCTCGAGCGGATGTGTGCTGGGAGTGAGTGCCAGGTAGCTTCGTGGAGGGATGCCTCCTGTGGGGTGAGGCGGGAGCGGGTAGACCTTGGAGGGATGCCCCGAGCGTGCGATGACCAGTCCGAGATGGTCCGTATTGACCGTGGTATCGTTGGGGTTGTAGAGCTCGATGTACTCGGAGCCGTCGACCGTAGGACGAGCCATGATCTCGGTGATGTAGAGCGGTAGGGGAGCTTCGCTGTGGATTGAGTCACTGGGCGAGCCGCCTGCGGGTTGTATGCTATTGTGCTGCCCTGGGGTAGCGAAATGCGCCTGCGAGGTGGCAGCGCCCCAATACTCGTGGCTCTTGTCGCCCGTGGGGGAGAAGTATCGCTCGAGGGCTACGCCACGTTGATTGCGCCGCTGACCGAGGAGGGCAGGATCGTAGCGAAAGGTCTCCACAACCGTTGAGTCGGCATGACGTAGTAGCTCGATGGTGAAGCCTTTGTTGGCAAGTTGTGGTAGCGTCTCGCTCTGAGTCAGACTATCACGAGGCGCTTCATAGAAAGCGGTGATCCCCTCTACCGAAGTGGTAAAGACGTGGTACCCTCCCGCAGGGATCGGGCAGGGACTACTGCTCAGCGGATACCAGGTGGACACTTTGCCCTGTCGCCACACACCGACCGAGTAACCACTGGCATCGAGCGTTTGGCCTGTGGGGTTGTGCAGCTCGATATACTCAGAGGCACCCGAGAGCGGGTTGCCCATAAACTCGCTGAAGGTGAGTGCCAAGCTGTCTGGACGAGGCTGCGGCTGGTCATACTCGATGGCTATCCTGTAGATCGCATTCTCGACCTTAGTGGCGCTGGCAGTCTTTACCCCGCGGAAGGAGAGCGCATACTCACCCTCTGGGATCGCTACCTCACTCCTTATATAGATGCTCTTGCCCTCGGTAGCTGTGGTGAGCTTGCCCCACGAGGGAGCCACTGCGATGGTTGCCTCCGAGAGGTCGGCCGGCTCAGCGCAGAGCATCTCGACCGTGTGTGGGTCTCTCTGACGAAACTCTTTGTAAAACTGGCTCGCTGGGATTACGTTGCACTCACAAGTTAAATCCTCAGGAGAGACCAATTCGGGGTAAACGTCTAGGAACTCCAGCGAACTGTGCTGCGCCCGAGTCTTGCTATACTCGCAAGCGAAGAGGAGCGAGATGCTCTTGTAGTTGCTGGGCGCTGCGGGCGTGTCTCCTTCGTTGCCCACATACTTATAAAGGTCGCTCTCTTGGTGCCGCACCCACATTGACCACCGCGCCTCTGTCGTTGGGTCATACTGGATAACAAAGTCAACGACCCCGCCACTCTGGCGCATCTCGTCAAAGTAGTTGTAGGCTAAGAGTTCGTTGGTCGAGATGATCTTCACCCGACCATTGCTTTCTAGCGAAAGGTTACACTCAGAGAGGCGCAAGTATTGATTGTCCTTCATGCTGAGCACCACATAGTTGAAGGTGCCGTCGCCAGAGGCTTCGTAGCAGTAGAGGAGGAGCTTCACATTGTTGCCCCTCGTCGGGGTGTAGTCGAGTTGCACCTTGCCATGCCACGTCATCTGCTTGCTGAGGGGTACTCTAGCCTTGATGTAGGCGTAGCTGGTCGTGCTACTAGGCTTGCTATCGTTGAGCTGTAGACCTCTGATGGGATCGCAGCGAAACTTGTCGAGCGTCCCCTGCCATACAGAAGGCGAGATCGAGACGCTATCGGCAAAGTGCGCCTGCCACTGCCCCACGGCGGGCCAACAGCAGAGCAATCCTAAGATGAGAGCGAACCAAGTCCAGCGAAGGCACATAGCTTCTCTTTTTTTAGTTAGCTGAGTCCTCCTCTTGTGGTGTAATGCCGTCACGCTTGAGCATCGCGACGAGCGTGGGTTTGCGTCCTCGGAAGCGTACATAGAGCTCCATCGGGTCAAGCTCGTCACCTCGCTCCAAGATCTGACGACGGAAGTCGGTAGCGACTGTCGGAGAGAAGATACCCTCCTCGCTAAACCGCTCGAAAGCGTCCGTGGCGAGCATCTCGCTCCATTTGTATCCGTAGTAACCAGCAGCATAGCCTCCTGCGAAGATGTGACTGAAGGCTGTGGCGACGATATGCTTCGGGTGCTGCGGGTCACGCTCCCTGTCTCGCAGGGTGGTGCCTCGGAGGGTCTCACGCTCGTAGGTGTAGAGGTCGTCGGGTAGGCTCTCGTCCTCGGCTAAAGTGTGGTAAGCCATATCCAGCTTGCCAAAGATCACCTGTCGGATGGTACTGTAACCAACGGGGTACTGAGTCGCTTGGATTGCTTTGTTGAGGAGCTTAGCGGGGAGCGGTTCGCCTGTCTGGTAGTGCTTGGAGAGTAGCTCGGTGACCACCTCGGGCTGGAGGAGATAGTTTTCCATAAACTGGCTCGGCAGCTCCACAAAGTCACGCTCCACATTGGTCCCCGACATAGAGCTGTAGCGCGTCTGCGTGAGCAAGCCGTGGAGCGAGTGCCCGAACTCGTGAAGGAGCGTGTGTACCTCCGAGAGGGTGAGCATAGCTTCCTTGCCAGCCGTCGGCGGGGTGAAGTTCATCACGAGGAGGATATGGGGGCGCTGCGTGGGAGTCCACTCTCGTAGGTTGTTCATCCAGGCACCACTGCGCTTGCCCTTGCGGGGGAAGAAGTCCAGGTAGAGCAGTCCGAGATGCGACCCGTCACTGTCTAGCACTTGGTAGGGACGCACGTCGGGGTGGTAGACGGCGACCTCCTCGGCGGGTGCGAAGGTGATGCCGTAGAGCCGTGTGGCAATGGCAAAGACGCCCGAGATAACCTGCGAGAGCGGGAAGTAGGGACGTAGCTCCTCCTCCTTGACCCCAAAGGTCTGCTCGCTGTGCCGCTCCATATAATAGGAGAGGTCCCACGACTCTAGCTCGAAGCCCGCCTCACGATCCAGCGCATCTAGTTCATCGAGCGCAGTCTGTCGGTAATACTTCGTCAGGTCGTCGAGGAGCTGCTTCACCTGCTCGGGAGTGTTGCACATACGATGCTTGAGGCGGTAGGTAGCATAGTTGGGATGTCCTAGTAGTCGTGCCAGCTCGCCACGGAGCGTAGCTATCTGACGAACAATCTGCCGATTGTTTTGCTCATTGTCACGATTGCCCACGCTGCCCCGTCCTAAGTACATCTTGTAGCGTAGCTCTCTGTCGGCACAATGCTTCATTATGGCGCCCACATGCGGTGCCGACAGGTCAAAGAGATAGCCCTCGCCATGCGCCTCGGAGGCGGTGCGTGCCTTCTCCTGAGCATCGTCTAGGATCTGCTGGGGCAAGCCACGTAGTCGGTCGCTTTCGTCAGCAGGCACAAAGAGCGTCCAGGACTCCTCGTCGCAAAGTTTGTTTTGCGCAAAGCGTGTGGTCAACTGACTGAGCTGCTCATTGATCTCTCTAAAGCGCTCCCGCTCGGCACCAACGAGCAGAGCCCCATTGTCCGCAAAGCCCTCGTAGCTCTCGGTCAGGAGGCGCAGGTCGATCTCGTCTAGGTGCAGCTCCTCGCGCTGCTCATAGACGGAGCGAATGCGGGCGAAGAGCGCCTCGTTGAGGAGCGTATCAGTCGATAGCTTGCTGAGCCAGTCGGAGAAGGTCTCCGAAAGCTGCATCATCTCAGGGCAAGAGTAGGCGGAGAGCAGATTGTAGAATACTGCCGTGACTGCCTCCAGTGCCTCTCCACTCTCCTCGAAGCGACGAATCGTATTGTCAAAGGTGGCAAGCTCATGCTGTGCTGTGATTGCATCGATCTCCTCACGATGTAGCGTGATCGCTTCCTGCATAGCCGTGCGGAAGGTATCCATCGTCTGCTCTATGGCGGTGGCGGAGGAGAGGTCGAAGAATTGATCAAAGGGGAAGCTCCCGTACGGTGTCTCGGGAGCGGTAAAGAGGTTGCTTAGCAGTGCTGTCGCCTGAGGCGTGGTTGCGGTCATATATATAAGGAGTCGGGTAGGGTTGTATTGGTTCGGTTTACTTAGCCAGCTGGTCCTCCAGCTGAGCTATCTTCTTGTTTTGGTTTTCGATCGTCTGCAGGAGTGCGTTGAGCTCCTCATTGCCCATAGAGGTGGGGTACTCGGCAGAGACACGGAGGAGGAAGTCGCTCAGGACGTTCATATAGTTAGTAAAAGCAGCGTAAGGCGTCTCGTAAGGCGAGAAAGCGCCTGGACCGCCCAACTTAGTGGTCATATAGAAGAGGTGATCGGAGCCCTGCAAGTTGATCCAGTCCTCCAGTAGTCGCTGGTCTCGAGAGAGACGTATGCGCTCGCCCCACTCCTCTAGCTTCTGTATGACACATTGTTGCAGCTCATTGCCCGTCCATAGCGAGGTGTCTCGCTCTTCGCCCATACGGCTCACTGGATAGGTCGCCTGTATCGTGTCTTGCGGGGTGCAGTGCGTAGCGATCTCTTGTGGCGTGGTAAAGGTGAAGCCCCGCTTATAGCCCTGCTCGGGAAGAGCTCGGAAGAACTCAAAGATACCCGTCTCACGGCTCCATACCGATCCAAGCGTCTCCAGTGGCAGAGAGACTAGTGCGTAGTCGCCTTGCTCAGCCTCCAGTGTCGCAAAGAACCGCTCCGTCGTGTAGGGGTAAAGCGGACTATCGTACCGTGCGAAGTCGTGAGCGATCGCATCAGAGAGCGTAGCGTGACGCATCAGGAGAGCCACGCCCTCGGTCGTTGCGTTGTACAGGTAGTTAGGACTCTTCCACGCTAGGAGGTGCTTGGCACCCTCGGTGACAATCGCTTTGTACCCTTGGCGATGGGCTATCTGTGCGATGTGGTCGCTGTAGATCAGCTCTGGGTTGGAGAGCGTCACGGGAGCGACGCCTAGGAGCGAACTGATACGGGTGCGGTACATACGCAGTTGGTTCGCATACTCCTCCTCATCGTACAGCCCGCAGAGTCCGTGCGAGATCGGCTCCCCTAGTATCTCGATGCGCCCGCTCTGGACCAGTCGCTTGAGCAGCTGGATCATGTCTGGCGTGTGCAGCTCCATCTGCGTGAGTACCGAGCCCGAGAGCGTGAGAGCAACTCTAAAGTCAGGGTACTCTTCGATCAATTGCTCGATCAGTTCGAGTGCTGGTCTATAGGAGCGGTCTACCACTTGACGCAGTATCTCCTCATTGGCAAAGTCGTCGTAATAGTAGTGGTCGCTACCGATATTGAAGAATGGGTAGCTCTTGAGCCTAAACGGTTGGTGTAGGTAGAAGTGAAGTATAATCTGTATCATAGGAAGGTGGAGAAGTCGTTTGTCAAAGGGGGGTTATACAAGTCGGTCATAGATAGCTCTGAGGCGCAGTCCAGCTTTGCTCCAGACGATGTTGTTGACCTCCTCGAGACCCTTCTGCTTGAGATGCTCGTGGAGGGTCGGATAGGAGACGAGGGCGTGCATAGCGTCGGCCATAGCGTCTACGTCCCAGTAATCGGTCTTGATAGCGTAGCGCAGGATCTCGGCGCAGCCACTCTGCTTGGAGATAATGCTCGGCACGCCACACTGCATAGCTTCTAGCGGTGAGATGCCAAAAGGCTCCGACACCGAGGGCATCACGTAGACATCGCTCGAGCGAAGCATCTCATAAACCTGCTGCCCTCGTAGGAAGCCCGTAAAGTGAAAGCGGTCGGCTATACGTTTGCGAGCCACGAGGTCGATCATCTTGTCCATCATGTCGCCATTGCCCGCCATCACAAAGCGGATACCGTCGGTATGCTGTAGCACTTTGTGAGCAGCCTCGACGAAGTACTCAGGTCCCTTTTGCATGGTGATGCGCCCCAGGAAGGTGATCACCTTGTCGCCTGTATGCTGCTTGTTGGGCAGGGCTAATAGCTCAGGACTAAGCGGCTCGACAGCGTTGTGGACGGTAAAGACCTTGTCGGGGCTCTGACCGTACTTGTCGATGACAGTTCGTCGGGTCAGGTTGCTCACACAGACGATAGCATCTGCGTAGTCCATTCCTTGCCGCTCGATCGCATAGACCTGCGGATTGACATTGCCACGACTGCGATCGAAGTCGGTCGCATGCACATGGATCACCAACGGCCGCCCCGTCACCATCTTCGTATGGATCCCCGCTGGGTAGGTGAGCCAGTCGTGCGAGTGAATGATGTCGCACGGCACCGTCCGCGCTATGACGCCCGCCACAATCGAGTAATTGTTGATCTCCTCCAGCAGATTGTCCGGATAAGCTCCGCTAAACTCCAGACAGCCCAAGTCGTTGGGGCAGCGATAGCGAAAGTCATCGTAGATATGCTCTCTCGCAGCCTGGTAGTAGTTCACCTCCGCTTCATTGTGTAGCTGTGAGCGAAGGTATTCGGCACTATGATTATGGTAAACGATCGGCGTGCGGTCGGCACCAACCAGCGTAATGTGCGAAGTATCCTCATCGCCATACAGCTTAGGCACGACAAAGGTTATATCCATATCGCTCTGCTCGGCCATACCATTGGTCAAGCCGTAGCTAGCCGTGCCTAGTCCGCCTGAAATGTGTGGGGGAAACTCCCACCCGTACATCAATACTCTCATCTTGTAGGACGCTCTTCGTTGCTGGTTGTATAGTATAGATAATTAGCCAGAGGGGTCTCCTCACTGTTGTACCGCTCGAGAGTCACCAAGGCGCGCAAGACCTCCGCACAGCTCATCGCAAAGGAGATGCCTCCGTGACTGTCGTAGGGCGGGTTGCCATCGTACAGCTCGCTTAGTGTCGAGATACCGTGATGCTGTAGCTCATCCTGTATATCCCCGAGCAGGCGCGCTAGGTGGGTCACACCGCTACGACCATTTATCTTCAGATAAGCATCCGTGTAGGCACCCAGTAGCCAAGGCCACGCGGAGCCGTTGTAGTAAGCATGCTCCCGCTGCTCTTGAAGTCCACTACACTGCTCCACATAGCCCTCACTGCGGGGACTCAGCGAGCGAATCCCCTTTGGCGTGAGTAGCTCAGAGGTCACAATCTCTAGTACTTGTCGCTGCTCGGCACGACTCAGCGGACAGAACGGCAGCGAGATAGCTATCAGCATATCGGGACGGACAGCCCGCTCCCGATAGCCCTCCTTGGTCACGTAGTCATATAGGTAGCCATAGGGATTGACAAAGGTCTGCTCGAAAGCAGGTTCCAAGCGCTCGATCACGCCCGCTAGCTCCTCGGGAAAGCTCTCTTCGCCACGAGCCTCACGGTAGAAGCAGAGCGCATTGTACCACAAGCCGTTCACCTCCACTAGATAGCCCCGTCGTGGTACTACCGCTTGCCCCGCTATCGTTGAGTCCATCCAGGAGACAGGAGGCGTGCCACTGCCCTCGGCATAGAGCAGCCCATTAGGCTTGATGCGCAGTATCGGGTGGCGGTCGCTCAGGTAGTAGTCGATGATACGCTCTACTACGTCTAGATAGTAAGAGCGGTGGCTGTCGTCTGGATACTCAGCGAGGAAGAGCTGTATGGCACGTATCGCCCAGAGCCCCACATCGGGGTCGCGCACCCCCTCCATATCTAGCGGAAGTGCTATCTGCTTGATGAAGCTGATGCTACTTCGTATGAAGGTACTCATCACATTGTGAAAGCGCTCTGGGTGATCGCTGTAGATCGAACAACCAGGCAAAGCAACCATTTCATCCCTCGCTCGCACGCCATACCAGGGGAAGCCCGCTAGGATGTAGTGACGATTGGATACGGGCTTATAGTAAAACTGGCTACAAGCATTGCGCAGACAGCTCTGTAGATCCACCCGCACCTTGCGGTGTGCCACCTCTGAGTCAAAGAGCGCTGGCAGGGTGCTCACATCTACCTCCTCTAGCTGTGCGGTGAAGTAGACCGACTCACCATTGCGCAGCTCCATCTCGAAGTAGCCTGGCGAATAAAGATCTTCGCAGCTTTCGTACCCTCTGATCTGCTCCTTAGGGTAGTGCAGACTCTTGATCCAGTAGCCCTCATCGACCCAATGCGAGGGGGCATCCACCTGCATATATAAATCAGGGTAACCCTCATAGAGACAGGTACGCACACCCGTCGTGCCGACAGGGTAGATGGTCGTTTCGGCAGTCTCGTTCTCATGCGATAGGAGGATCACATCTCTAAAGGCGACCACAGGGCGCAACCGCAATGTCGTATCGCTGTGGCTCTCGAGGAGCGTATACTTGATAATGACCTGATTCTTGTAGTGACAGAAGATCGACTCCCGCTGCAGGACTACCCCGCCCACACGGTATATCGTGCGCGGCATCTTGTCTATATTGTACTCTCGTATGTATTTGTGCCCATTGGGATAGACCGTGCCATCACCGTAGAGATGCACCCCGAGGTTAAACTCCGCCCCATGCTGTATCACCGTAGCGTCTAGCGAGGAGAGGAGGATATGATTGTGGTGGCTCAGGTGAGGCAGTGGCACCACGAGGAGACCGTGATACTTGCGCGTGTTGCACCCCACGAGGGTCGTACAGTTGAAGGCGCCCCCACGGTTAGAGCGTATATGCTCCAGCTGTAGCGAGCGGTCTAGATTAGAGAGTGTCGTGCGGTCAAACTTGAGATAACTCATAGATAGTAAATTACTTGGGAGTCATAATGCGAGCGCTCCTCAACGCACGCTAGAGACAAACGTAGTCTGGCGAGGTGGCGAGCGGTCTTGAGGATTGCCCTCTCTGTGTTGCTAAGATACAAATTAACCGCTGAATGGAGGTTAATTTCCCGCTAAACGAATTGTTTTCTTACCGATGAAACTAGAGTTTCACCCAGGGCTGACGCATTATATATAATGAACTCATCGACCACTCTACTCCTCGCTGGTCGCTAATGTGTAGTTTCTGAAAGAGCAATTATGATGCGTCAGCCCTAGCTGGTAAAAATCGATGCCGACTCGCTATAATAATTTAGATCAGGCTACATATCGAAACGGCATTGTGTCGGGGAAAAGTGATTTCCACCTAGATATTTCAAAATCTCCACGTGGGGAATAAAAAATTCTTCGGAGGAATGAAATGAAACTTCGGAAGAATCAAATGAAACTTCGGAAGAAATGAATCACGCCCACGTGGAAAATAAAAAACATCCACGTGGAGATTTGAGATTCCCCACGTGGATATTCGAGAAAGGAAGGAATCGGACGAATTCCCTCGTAAAGATATGTAAAGCAACAGAAGGTGAGCTTCACAGAAATCCAGGACTGACACGTTATATATAATGCCCCCATCTATGCCTCGCTTGTCGCTAATGGGTTGCTTCTGAAAAGACGATTATAATGCGTCAGCCCTGGAGTTTCACCTAAGTGGTCAGGGCTGACGCCTTATATAATGATCTCATCTATTCCCTCTCTTGTGGCTGATGTGTAGCTCCTGAGAGAACGACTATAATGCGTCACTCAGGCTAAACGAGCAAGTTTCTCTTCGTAAAACTTCCAATAAAGCATATTCGTATATAGAATTACCCTTTTGGGTATTGCAGGCATGAATATAAGATGAGAACTTTGTCAGCGTAAATGTCTAATCAAAATAATATCCAGATGCAACGATACGAACCAAATCGAATCTACACTTCCGATGAAGATCAAATGAGAAAGACGATGAATATGAAAACATATAGAGCCTTGTTTGTCCTTTTGGCCTTATGCGTCAACATATCATCTATGTGGGGACAAGAAGTCATTAAGTCTGTGGTTGTAGACGAAAACAAGTTACCCTTGGAGTTTTGTAATGTTGTCGCTTATAGCAAAGATAGTACATTGTTGAAGGGGGGGGTTACTGATAGTACTGGCTTTTTTAGTATAGAAAAGTCCGTGCAAATGAGTTACTTGCGCTTCTCTTGTATTGGCTATGAGTCACAAAATATAGACCTAAACGAACTCCCTGTAGAAGTGGAGATGCACCCTACGTCCTATACTCTAGGAGAGGTGATTATAAAAGGGAACACAAGAAGATTGAAATTGAGCAATCATCAACTACAAGTGAATGTAGAGAGCACACCTTTGGCACAGCAATCGAGCATTGATCGACTTTTGGCACAACTTCCTGGAGTCGCAGTGGATGGGAATGGAGGTGCAACATTACTAGGAGGAGGAAATATCCTTATACTATTAGATAATAAAGAGGTGCTCTCTCAAGATGAGCTTAAGTCGATAGATCCTAAAGTAATCACAACGATAACTTTTGATAGGAGTCCTGGACCAAGATATCGTGGCAGTGTCAACGCTGTTCTGCACATCAAGACTAAACGTCAAAAAGATAACTTCACAGGTCAAGCAAAGAGTAAGCTCCAATTAAACCATGCCGTTTCATACTTAGGAGATCTCTTGCTAGGGTATGTCAATGATAAATGTAACATCAGTCTTCAACTCAATCAGGGGGATAACCGTATGAATAAGACAGAACGTATTGATGCTCAAATCATTCCTCAGTTATATCTCCAGACTCAACTTGTAGACACAATAAGTGATCTGACAAGAAATATACTCCTCAAGGCTAACTTTACACCTCATAAGACGTTGACGTGGGGGCTAGGATATAACTTGTCAAGCAGTAAGATAAATAGTCATAGTGGAGATAACACACGATATAATACAAACAATCAGGGATGGCAAAATCTGATGTCCAATACTTATCTCGACAACCAAACTACCTCTCATCATTTTAGTGCTTATACAGAGTGGAATGTCACCAACAGATTTAAGCTCGAGATCAATGCCGATGCTTTTATCAAAAGTCTGAATCGTCAGCAAGCAACGAGAGAGAATGATATGGCCAAAATCGGAAATCATGAGATCTCCACCAACGCACATTATGCTCTTTTTCAGCTTTCACCATATCTGTCTTATAGCTTTACTGATAGTCGAACTCTTGAGGGTGGTGTGGATTTATACCAAATAAATGGAACTAGAAAGCAAACCTTCGATGCAAGCAACCAAAACATGGGGACTAACAACGAAAGAGTGTATGCGGGATATCTCAACTATTCATTTCCTCTAAGAATGTGGAGTGCATCCTTGGGTGTTCGTTTTGAACATGCAAATAGTCTGTTATTAGATCCAAATGCACCACAGAATAATATTGACCGTAGCTACAATGACATTTTCTTTGTTGGAAAGATAGCTGGGAGAGTGGGAATGTCGATGCATAATTTCAGTATTACTTCAGGGACACGCAGACCAAGTTTGGAAGACTTAAGCAACAACAGTTATTACTCTAACCAATTTGTGTCGTCAAATTCAAATCCGAACTTATTGCCTGAGAAGAATTACCGAATAGGGTATGATTTTATTTACAAGATCCTTTATCTTGGTGTAAACTATCAATACTCGCGGGATCATATTGATAATTACATTCAGAAAAAGGATGACCTAACTTCAGGTTATATTATATCCAAAACTAACTTTGATCATCATCATAGAGTCCAACTAATGGGAAACATCTCTAAGGGCTGGGGCTGGTACTCCATAAACTTATTGGGAATGGTGCAATTGGAGCAACTTGATGGCCGAAAATACAATTTGAACATTAAGCAAAAACCGCTATTCTATACTCGACTAACCCAAACATTCGCTGTACCTAAATGGTTTGATATAGAGTTAAATTACTCTTATCAAAGTCCGCTCACATCTGGAATTTTTGAAGCTGGACAGAAACATCAATTGGATCTTGAATTACGCAAGCAGTTTTTGGGCGGAAAAATGGATATTTCTATTCTTGGAATGGATCTCTTGAAAACAGCTTGGGATATAGGATCGACCCAAATCGAGGGTATTAGATTGTATGATAAGACTTACAGAGATACACGTAGTGTATCCATTCAGCTTCGTTATCGATTTAATCAAAAGAGTATTCGCCAAAGGAAGAGTACAGCAACCGAATCGATAAGTCGACTCAATATGTGATATGAAGCCTTTCTTCCGTCAGTGACACTTTGGAGCCTCAGGAAGCCCTATGCCGTTTCAAGGAAACAAAGAGAAAATAAGTCAACAACTTTTAGGGAATGACATTGCTACGTGGAGATTTGAGAATTTCCACGTGGGGATCTACCCCTTCTAAAGGAAAATCGTATCGGAGCCTAAGAGATCCTGTCGATCACATCTCAGAGCGGTCCCCTTCGAACTCCTCAAAATAGGAATAAGTCTATGAAATGAAAGATCTAGGTCTGCTAGCGGAAGGGTAAGCCTCCCTCCCTGCGATAAAAACAATAAGAGAGACTCCCCCTCGGTTGGATCGTGTCCAGCTGTGGGGGAGTCTCCTTTTTTTTCGTGTCGGGGAGCATGCTTCATCCTTGCGTGCGAATGCGATCGTCGAAGGCCGAGAGAGCAGCCTTGGCACCCTCGCCCATAGCGATCACCTCCTGCTTGTAAGAGTAGAGGGCTGTGCCGCTCGTGTGAGTATACGACACAACCCTCTCGTCTTGATATGTGAGACTGTTGCAAAGTCAACAGTCTCTTGTAGATCTAGGTGTTAGATCTTACCAACTAGGTCTATGCTAGGCTTGAGAGTGGCATCGCCTTGTCTCCACTTAGCGGGGCACACCTCGCCTGGGTGCTCATAGACAAACTGAGCAGCGCGTACCTTGCGCAGTAGCTCCTGAGCGTCACGGCCTATGCCGTTGTCATGGATCTCAGCCACACGCACCTTGCCGTCTGGATCAATGAGGAAAGTGCCACGGTAAGCCTGTCCAGCCTCCTCGATCATCACGCCGAAGGCACGAGCTAGCTCGAAGCGCATATCAGCGAGCATCGTGTACTGAACCTTCTTGACCGCCTCGCTAGCATCCTGCCAAGCCTTGTGAACGAACTGCGAGTCAGTGCTCACAGAGTAGATGTCCACACCGATCTGCTGAAACTCAGCATAGTTGTCGGCAAGGTCAGCTAGCTCCGTAGGACATACGAAGGTGAAGTCACCAGGATAGAAGAAGAGTACGCTCCAGCGCCCCTTGAGATCCTCGTTAGAAACCTCGTGAAAGCCCTTGGACTTGGTATATGCGGGTACTTTGAACTCTGGTAAGTTGCTATTGATAATAGGTTGCATAGTTATTTGCATTTGAGTTTTAGATAAAGATTGATGTTGGTCGGACATCCCCACCAACACTCGCAAAGATAGGGGTAGGCACCCAAAATAAAAAGCAAACCGCATACCTAGAACAAGGTATTTTCCTCTAAAGCGAGTAGTTCCCTCCGTATGAAACTAGAGTTTCACCCACATGAAAAATAATTTGCCTCCCAGATGGACATAGATTGCGCCCGTACGGAGAGGAAAGCCCTACTTCCGTAGAGCCTTCTAAATGGCTATTTAAGGCTTGCTAAATGAGAGCCCCTCGTTGGCCGAGTCGGTGAGACGAGACTCGCTATTGATCGTCTGACGGCTAGAGCTCTTGAGGCGCTTATTGCCTAGCGTACAACTGATGCTGAGCGTGACCTTCGGACTGTACCAGTTCTGGACGAAGGCTATCGGCTGGGAGAGCCCCATGATCTCGCCTCGTGCCACATTGCTATTTAGCAGGTCGTAGCACGAGAGGGAGAGCTTCCAGGAGGCGATGCGCTTGCTAATAGATAGATTGATCCACCACTGGCTCTGAGTCTTGTAGACTCCGACAAATAGCGGACTGTAGTAGGTGACCTGAGCGTCAAGGTACCACTGAGCAGGGAGGTGGAGCGACTGCTTGTGCTGGAGATAGTATGCGTGAAAGGTGCGGTCGCACTCGCTCCCAGCTATTGTCCCCTTGTCACGCTGCAAGTGCCAAGCTAGATAAGTGGTGGCGATCCACTGCAAGCCGTTGTCTCGGTAGATGATAGGTATGGGTGCCCCCGCTACGATACGCAGGTAGCGACTATAGTCTAGATTCCCTTTGGTTATGGCATAGCCCCCTTGGTATGGTGTCAAGTACTCGACGATGGGGCATTGCTCGTTGGAGAGGTTTATCTCTAGCATCGCAGCCCTTCGGTAGCTGTAGTTGAGCGCAAGGTTGTGGCGCATACTACTTTGCAGACGATCATTGCCGACACGATAGAGAAATCCCGCATAGGAGGCATACGGCATCAGATCTCTTAGCGCAGGACGCTGGTAGTAGGTTTGCAAGGAAAGTGCTAGACGATGGTTGCGCGCTATGTCGTAGGCAACGTTGAGGTAAGGTTGCCAGCGCACCGCTTGGTCAGATAGTAGGCGAGTCCCCTAAGCTTGGCTCGTGCGGTGGTCGTAGTTGAGCTGTACTCCACCGTAGCTGTCGAGTGCTCCTTTGTGGTAGCGCAGCGTGACGTAAGCAGAGCTGTTGCTCTCATAGTATCGCTCATTGACTCCGCTGGGAGCTGTGGGGGCTTCTGTTGCAAACCAGATATTGTTTTGCGTTACCCCGAGGAGTCCCAGTAGTGAAGGGGTAAAGCGGTAGGTATAGTTTGTCGATAGACGAAGGTAGTGATACCGATCTTGTAGCTCGCTGTCACTATAGGAGTAGGAGCGTTGATTGCTACTGGAGGTGTAGTCGGCATAGCTCTTCCAGACCCAACGATCTGCAGAGAGGGTGTGATAGAGATTGACAGCCCCGACCATACGTCTCATATCGGTGTGATACCCTCGACTATAGTCTATATGCTCATCTGAGAGTGATCCGTGAAGCCGTATGTCAAAGAGCTGCTGCGGAGAGATCTGCCACTCAAAGCCCGCCTGCATAGTCTGTCCACGATGAGGCGATGTGCTCGTTGTGTCAGCGCCCAGCGTAGTCGTGAGGGACTCTATACGACGATTGTCAAAGACTTGGTACGCTATGTAGCTTCGCTTGTTATCCTTATTATAGTTGAGTCTGAGTCGACCGCCCTCCGAGATTTTCCTCCGATAGCTCGCATCGGCAGAGATAAAAGCATTGAGACCCTCTCGAGGGTTCCCCTTTGTGACGATGTTGAGGACGGCACCGCTCTGCACGCCATACTCGGGCCCTGGATGGCGAATGAGCTCCACACGCTCGGCATCCTCCACGCTCAGAGAGCTGAGGTAAGCTTGAACCTCCTCAGGGGAGAGCCGTAGTATACGACCATTGACAGCTACCGTGAGTGTGTAGAAGCCATAGACAGAGAGCCCTCCACGCTCCTCCACCTGTACGCCAGGGATTAGCTTGAGCCCGTCCAAGAGGTTCCCGCCGATGGCTGCTGGGTTGGCCGAGAGGTTATAGCGAGCCACACCGCCACTGTATGAGACAAATGGACGCTTGGCAACTACGACCACCTCATCGAGTGCTTGAGCGGCAGGCGCTATGACGATGCTCAGAGGGTTTGTAGGCTCCTTGCTCACCTCTACATGATTTCGCTCAGGGGTATAATTGGAGCCGAGGTAAGAGACTCTATACGAATAAGCTCCCAGGGGTAGCTCTTGGTAAAAGTACCCTTGCCCATCACAGACAGCGGGGAAGCAGTGCGTGGAGTCCTGACTACTGGTGAAGAGAACTACAGCATTGACCAGTGCCTCGCCCGTTGTTGTGGTTACGTGCCCAGTCACGGTTCCGATGCGCTCTTGTGCTAGCGATGCCACGGCTGAGGCCACCACGAGGAGAAGTGAAAGTATGAGTCTCACGAACGTCGTCTTATGCTCCTTCGCAGGGAGGTGGCTTTCGGTCATCGCTTCTTGTTGTCTTGATAGAGATATGAGGGTGTTGGGGTGGAGCCCTTACAAAAAGAACCTCTCCCCAACGTCCCCTTCTTTATACGCCTGCAAAGTTAGTCAGCCTTTACGCTCCGTACAATACCCGAAAGGCAATAGTGTCCTAAACGTTTTGCAGGATAAAGAGAAAAGGGTAGGTTTGTAATTGAAACAAAACACAGCTATTGAGAGCTGTCACAAACCACCCTTTTCAATGGCAAATATAACACTATTCGCACAAGTAATCCGACTTATACCTCGAGAAATCATCCAAGGTACATTCCACTCGCTAATGCAATTTCTCAAGAATGATGTTTTTGATGACTTCATTGGGTGTCTTAT
>OHCS01000285.1_pt1 | contig 31338 bp, 27 predicted proteins | sample 1566741 | NCBI WGS metagenome assembly OHCS01 (sample SAMEA3879604, study PRJEB24766) | human gut metagenome | biome: human-associated habitat; feature: feces | place: USA | collected 1985/1987 | reverse complement strand
TTGTGCGAGGTCGGCTAGTTTGTTTGTCAGAGTAGGTCGTTGCCGGAATTAATTAAAGCGGGAGAGCGAAGCCAATTGAGACTTCCCTCTCTTGTTTTGTTTTGTGAGAAGTTGTTATGTGGCGCGGGACGGAATACCAGCTGCGCGGATATTCTATGTAAATGGGGTTTAATCTTCATAATGCCCTTTTATTGAAAGAATAAATAGATTACCTGATTCATCAACCGTATAAACAAGTCTGTGTTCCTGATTTATCCGGCGGCTCCATGCCTGTCTGTACTTCAGAGCCTCCGGCTTCCCAAGTCCATTGGAGGCGCCGTTTCGCTGAAGGTCTTTCAGCAGTTCGTTGATTTTGCGTAAGATAGATTTGTCCGTCCTTTGCCAATAGAGATAATCATCCCACCCTTTATCTGAAAATGTGAAATTATTCATTCGCCATGGCCTCTAATTCGTCCATGCTCTTTACAACTATTTTTCCCTGGGCGATCTGTTCCATGCTTCTGTCTATCATATCAAGGTACTCTGCGTTACTGGCGGCCTTAATAAGTGCGTTGTACTTTTCGAGACTGAGCAGCACGACATTCTTTTCATCTTTTCTTGTAACAATAACTGTCTCGTACATATCCGTCGCCTTATCACAATATGTTTTCAAATTATTACGAATCGTGGAGTAGTTAACTGCCAGCATGTAGTTCACCTCTCTTTTATGTACTATATATTGTACAAAATATTGTACTATAATAAAATGTAATGTCAACACCATTCTCCGCTACCTTTAAAGATTTTGCAGGGAATCTTAGACTATATTCTCTCTTACCGTGGTAGTGGGGCTTCCAAATTTATCTCTCGCGCCGATTGTGGCTTTTGCCTCTGTGAAAGACAAAACTCCAGTATTCTTTGCCCCCTTCATTATTATTGTCAAGAATTTTTCGCACATTCCCAGATGCGGTTCCAAATGCTTTATCGGCATGTTAGTTGCACTATGAACTTACTATACTTGTTTAGTTCCAGCCATAAGGAAGAGTTGGAACAGTTTTTTATTATGCGCTAAGGGTTAAATCAAATTGCATGGGATGAAACAATCTTGGGTGTCGATAGGAACGACCTCTTCGCACATACAGATAATGCCGCCCCCTCCTCTTTCAAGGGAGAGGTTATCAAGGAAGGCGTATTTTTTTACCTCTCGCCGGTCAGGACTGGCCGATTTCTTGATCTCTAACGGATGTACGCGATTACCCTCCTCGACAATGACATCTATCTCCTTCGCGTTGGCATCCCTGTAATAGGTGAGATTTGCCTTTGATTTAGCATATGCGTAATTCTTCAGGAGTTCAGCGACGACATAATTTTCAAAGTAATGGCCGCTGGCGGCTCCGTTCATTAAGGTTTCGCGCGTCAGCCACCTTGAAAGGTATGCACAGAGCCCTGTATCGCAAAAATAAAGCTTAGGAGTTTTTGTGAGACGTTTCAATTCGTTATTTGAAAAAGGCTGAAGGAGATAAATAATTCCCAACCCTTGCAGAATCCGCAGCCATTCCTTTGCCGTGGGCTGTGAAATATCAGCGCTTTCGGCCAATGTCTTGTAGTTGACCTGTTCCGCCGTCAGCGCGGCGCAGGCGTTTAAAAATTTTCGAAAACGCACGGCGTCAGTGATCCTTCCGGCATCGGATACGTCGCGCATCAAATAGGTATCCACGTAAGAAGTATAGTATTCCTGTCGCTGTTCCGCGTCTGCGGTGAGTACCTGAGGCATTCCGCCCCTCCAGATATGCTCAAAGACGTCAATAATATTGTTTTTATTTACATTTTTCTGCCGCTCCAAAAGGCATGGCAAAGAAAAGTCAAGCTCTCCCGGGAAGGCGCGCCCAGCGATCTCGTTCTGGGAAAGGCTGTACAGCTCCATTATGCCGATCCTTCCCGCCAGAGTCTCTCGTACATTACGCATCATATTGTATTGCTGGGAACCTGTCAGCCAAAAATCCCCCGGTTCTTCGCCAGCGTCGCACATGATCTTAATCTGTTCAAAAAGCTGCGGGGCCTTCTGTATTTCGTCGATGATGACAGGCGGCCTGTACCTCTGAAAGAAAAGAACAGGATCGCTCTGTGCGAGCGACCTCACCATAGAGTCGTCAAGGCTCACATAAGTCCGGCCCTGCCCTTCGGACAGATGCTTCAGCATAGTAGTCTTACCAACCTGCCGCGCTCCCGTGACCAGAACAGCCTTAAAGAAAGTACTCATATGCAGAAATTTTCTCTCCAATGCACGGCGTATATATTTCAAGCAATTAGCACCTCCTAATTTAAGAAAATATAAGATATACTTTATTTTATCTTAAATTATTGTTTGGGTCAATGAGAACCGCTTTGCAAAGGCTACGCCTTGCGATTCTTTTTTATGAATGATTTTTTGAGTGTCATAATTGTGATAGTCTGCGCGGCATTCCCGGAGCATTGAAACAACAAGTTCCCAATCGCTATCCACTTTGTAGCGTCGTAAACGCCTGATGTGGGGTCATAGCTATTTGTGCCCATATCGAACTGCCCCTTACCCGAGCAGAGTACGACCATATTGCTCTCTACCTGTTAGAAAATGTAAGGTTCTCCGTCAATTTTACCAAATTGGTATCCCGCATATATCTCCCGTAGTCCCAACATGCCTGTTTGAAAGCTGTGCAGAGTTTCTCTCGTAGATTCTATGAAATCATATAGACACTACGCAACTTTGATTGGAATGTTCTCTACCCATTGTTCTATATCCTTAATAGCATCTCCCTTAATATCACATTTCATGGCATCAAATTGTGCTTTTATGTGGTTACTGTTGAGTAAGTACATTAAACACAGTACATCTTTCGCTGTTCGTTTTTTTTCATCTGAACTAACCGTGGGGAAAAAATTATTATCTGTTAGCGACTTAGCTCGCTCTTCAAAGTGGCTTTCTCCATTTAGAACAAGGCGGTACATAAGATTTTCAAAATAATCTCTTTTCTCCTCTTTTATAATGGCTAAAATGGCTTGATCACAAGAAATTTCGTCTATACCCTTACGATATTCAAATGTCCCAAAAGCTTCTAACATGCGTCGAATAACATTTCCGATAATTAGTTCATATTCGTCAGATTGGTTCGAGGCATATTCATATACTGTTCTTAGTAATTGCGAATATTCATTTCCCTTTTTGCGGCTAAATTCAGCAATATTTTGCTTATTAAGTTCAAGGAACCTGTAGCTCATATTTTGATCATTGTGATTAACTTTTATTTTTACCTGTTTTGCTATTTCATTTAAGGCTTTGTCTATATCATATACGGTAAGCAAATCATGAGAGAGCAGTATAATTCTGCTGTTTAAATTTCCTCTTAATGTTTTAAGCATCTGTGATTTGAGATACGAAATAATCCCAACTCGATTTTCTAAATCGAAACTTGAAACGGGATCGTCTAAGACAATAAGGCATTCAGTTTTGTGAGCATCTTTTGCGTTCGTATTATTGAGTAATTCGGTAAAGAAATAACATAGAGCAAGGATATTTCTTTCTCCCACCGAAATATTTTTAGGTTTAACTTGTTTATTATTGGACAAGAGAACATAATTATCACCAATAATATCAACTTTTAATCTATCAGCAGAGAAAAATATGTACTGCAAACCTTTATTTATAAATTCGAGAGCAATTCTTACATTCTTTTTTTGTTGATTTAGATTATCTAACTCATTTCTAGCCTTTTCAAGGTTGGCGGCAATCTCGTCAAGTTTAGATTTTTTGCTGTTCTCCCTATTGTTCTGTTTTATGTAATCGACTATGAGTCTTTAATTTCATAAACCCAGATGCGGTTCCGAGTGCTCTATGGCATGTTAGTTGCTCTATGAACTTCCTATACTTGTTTAGTTCCAGCCATCAGTTCCTGATCATATAGGGGCTTCATGTTCATGTAGCGCACTGTTCCCAATTTTGTTGCCGTTATGTGCCTCAGCCTAGCCTATATTAGCATTATTGCTGATTGTTCATCGTGGAAGCATCCCACGACCCTCGCTCTCCTGAGGATCTTCCTATTTATTCTTTCCAGCGGGTTGTTTGTCCTCAGGTGCTGCCAGTGGACGGCAAGAAAATCATAGTACCCAAGTGTTTCTATTGCCCCTTCTTCTACACTACAACTTTTGCTTCTTTTGGCAATTTCATTTCCCTGAGTTTTGATACCGCCTGTTTTGCTTTTTCAAGGGAACACAACCTGCTCTCCTGATGATGGATCGTCTTTACCAGACGTATCGCTTCATCCAGTTTGTTCTGCGGCACCGAGTTCATCACGTCCATATAGAAGTGGACGGTACATCGCTGCCATCCGGCCTCAGGGTAAAAATCCGACAGGATATCTACCAGCCCCCATGCTCTTGTCGGATATGAACAGCCTTACTCCGTTGATGCCTCTTTCTTTCATGTGTCTGAGGAACTTGCCCCAGCTGGTTCTGTATTCTTTTGCGCCTTCCATGACGCCAAGTATTTCACGGTATCCGTCATGGTTGACACCAACGCTACAAGAAACGATACGTTATTCACTTCGTTGACTCATGTGTGCTTGAGCCATATGCCGCCGAGATATACGTAGGGGTGGGAACCGGTTATCTTTCTCGTACGCCTTCCTCTATGCAGTTGTATATCTTATGGTTCATGGTGCTCGCGGTCTGGAGGCTTGGGCTTACCCTTGTACCCCATAGCGCCTGTGTTACATCCTCTATTCTGCGCACTGAGACTTCTGCCAGGTACATTTCAACGGGGGCTTCTTCCACTGACACTTCGTGCCGTCTGTAGCGCTCGATTATGGAAGTTTCAAAGGGCAGACTGCGCAGTTTGGGGATACTGAGCTTGAGCTCACCAGCCCTGGCGTGAAATGTCCTCGTGTAATGGCCCAGCCTGCGTGTTCTGTCTGTCCGGCGAACGTTCATACTTCGACGCCTGGCACAGCTCGTCGGCTTCTGCGTCAAGCAGGCCGTTGACGTGAGGGGCTCGTCGATGCTTCCCTTGACCACCTTGTCCAAATAGCTTTTGGCCTTGTCCTTGTTGATCTTGAGAAGTTTGCCTTCTACCTCTGGATAATCTGTGCCGTTTGCGTTACTGTTTATGAATCAGTCTTCCTTTTTATCTGTATGTCTTAGTTTTCGCAAACTTAACATACCAGAGCTGAGGGCTGTTTGCAATCTCGAAGCTTATGTCCCCTGTCGCTGAACTGCAATGCCCGTGTCATTCACTTTAAGTGCTCATCGGTGGTTCTTCAATGTCCGACCTCTCTGTGGTTGAACTCAATTGCGCGAAAAATATTGTACGTTATCGCTCTTTTGGTGCCCGGCACTTTACTGACATACTAAAACCCACTATGTGATATATTATTCTACACGTTCGGAAAATTTACACAGATTTTGGGATAGACTCCTAACTTTAGCTTACGCGAAGTTTCAGCTATCTATATATAATTACAAAATCACTGATTTCAGGGATAGATGTAATTCTGGTTCCCCAGCCAATTTTTCCTCCATGTTTATTTGAACTTTCTGCTGTAACTAATCTTGTATTGGGGATTAAATCAAGGTAGTGCAAGATGTCTGAATCTCCCATATCGTTGCCATTTTTTAGGCGGAAATTCAGGCAGGTAACCTCTTTTAAATAGTGAATGTAGGCTGTCCAATATATACGTAATAGATTATTGTGCTTAATATACTCGCACTGAGAATTCATGCTGTTTTTAGCAAATTGTTTTAAATATATAATTTCACAATCGTTTTTATTAATATTTGCAGCGTTTTCATATTTTTTAGTCACGTAAATACTATGCCAAACATCATATAAATTTACAATACACATACTTTCAAAAAGATCTTCACTCACTAAATAATTTAGGATATTACTTCGCTCTCTCTTATCTGGTTGCCATCTGCTTGTTGGGTATGCCGCTTTTCCACATATTTTTTGAGTAGTGTAATTTATTGCGCGTTGAGTTTCTTGATAATAGGCATCATACAAAAACCTGCGCCATTCTATCAGTGAATCATAATCTAGCCGACGCGTGTCTCCTTCTTTTAATCCTAAAGGTTCAAAAATGCCACATATAGAAATATGAATTTTACTTATTATTTTTTTTCTAAGCTGCGAGATAGAATTCGAAGAAGCATATATAGATAATAGCTGTTGAAACGTTTCCTGCCAAGGATCATTGATGTTTAAGCCAATACATAATCTATCCGCCATCACCTTTTCCCAGGCAGGTAAAATATGGACATTATTGTTAAGAATCCATATTACCGAGTCTTTTATGTGTCTAAATTTCTTGTATCCACAGAGGTTTGTTGTTAACAATTCAAGTATTGATATTGGTGCCATTATAAGATTGGGGCGGTCTTCTCCTGTTAATTTTTTTAATTTTTCTTTATTCGGTTTATGATACACTATATTAGTGTCGCACAAGTATTTCATTTATTATAATACCATCCTCAGCATCTTTTATTATATTCTTCAGTTTTTTCATTTGTCATAGTAAGAATATCATAGCTCCTATTTTTTTCAAAATTAACATTCTCTGGCAATGGAAATGTTTTTTCAAGGTTTCACTGTATGGACATTTTTAGCGGATCATATACACATGTTCCACACCCAAATCGTATCGGTTTTCAAAGAGGTGATCCAGTTTTATATACTGCATGAAGCAAGTTGCCCAACGTTACAAGATACTCATTATATTTCTTATGTTTTGTGATAATAGTTCTTTCACGCTTTCAGCCCATCCATAAATTTTTCCTTATTCTCTTTTGCTGTAGTGGTGGGTCTCCCTAAATTATCTCTTGCGCCGATGGCAGCTTTTGCCTCTATGAAAGACAAAACGCTAGTATTTTTTGCCTCATTCAAAGCGTTGTCTAGTTCTCTGTAATCGGTAACTGTTTTTATGAATGGATAACCGCAGCCTTCGGCGATTTTCTTCAAATCTATTGCTCCCGCGACTGTAGGCATACCTCCGACGCTTTCGTGGGCCTCGTTATTTATCACGATATGGATCATGTTCTGCGGTTTGTTTGCTCCAATTACCGCCATCGCTCCCAGGTGCATTAAGGCGGCGCCATCGCCGTCGATACACCACACCCTCTTGTCCGGCTTGTTTAACGCGATGCCCAAGGCTATCGATGAACTGTGTCCCATAGAGCCGACCGTCAGGAAGTCATGAATGTGTGTTTGCTGCTTCGCCTCACGTATTTCAAACAACTCGCGGGAGGTCTTTCCTGTAGTGGATATGATGGTATCTTTCCCCGCGGCTTCCACTATATGTCGGATTATCTCTTCACGTATCATTATGTGGGAATTTTTATATTTTACTTTGCCGTCAAACTCTAGTGCGTCCTTTCTGACAATAAACGCAACGCTTTTTCCTGCCTTAAGCCGCGGCATAAAGATATCCAACTGAGCGGCAAATTTTTCTTCTGTGGTGTCCCTGTTGATCACAAATGTCTTTATGTCCATATCTTCCAGCAGTTTTAATGTGACCTCTCCCTGGAATATATGCTGAGGTTCGTCGTGTGCTCCAGGTTCCCCGCGCCAGCCGACGATAAAGATACATGGTATCCCGTACACCTTATCATTGAGCAACGAGGCTACGGGATTAATAATATTACCGATGCCGCTGTTCTGGAGATAGACGACCGGTATTTTTCCAGTCGCAAGGTGGTAGCCTGCCGCTAACGCCACGGCATTGCCTTCATTGGCGGCGATAATGTGTTTTGCGGAGATGCCATATTTATCTATCAAATAGCTGCACAGTGCCTTTAATTGCGAATCTGGCACACCGGTAAAAAATTCATATTCTTTTAAAAAATCCAGTTTCATTGTTATTCCCCCATTACTATTTGCTTGTATAACTTGTAAAAAGCCTCTTCGTTGATAGAGACGGGATTGTTTTTCAACCTGACGGGATTCACTGAACCCGCTAAAATTTCGACCTCCGCCAGTGTTCCCAGTGGAGATTTTATCTCAAGTTTGTGCAACAGTTTTTCAAACCATCCCACAACCTCTTCGGGCGACTCACAGCCGAGGCTTTTAGAGATTTCTTGGAATACAGTGCAAAGATATTCGTTACCACGCTGGTCTGTCACTTTATTTTCATTTTCCAGCATATATCGCCAAACTTTTGGCATACAAATGGCGACGGCATGTCCATGCGGAAGACGGTAGAGCGAGGTCAGCTTATAGCTCATCGCGTGCGGAGCCGTCGTCTGCGTTATATTTATCGCCCTGCCTGCGTAGTTGGAAGCTGTCATTATACGCTCCGCCGCCTCTATATTCTCATGATCGCTAAGATACAGTTCCATATTATGCATAATATCTTCGACTGCTACCTTGGAATATTCCTTGCTCTCGCCTGTCGAATTGACCGACCACCATGATTCAATTCCCTGGCAGAGCGCGTCCAGCAAGGTACATTTCTTCTGGTAGAGCGGCAGCGTTTGAAGCAGCTCCGCATCCAGGATGACGATGTTTGGGAGGATACTTTCATGTGTGATGGACTGCTTTTTGCCCTCATAATAGATCACCGCATATCTGCTCGACTCGCTTCCTGTACCGGCCGTGGTGGGGATAGCGATAAGCGATATGCCGCTGTCAGTATATTCCTGCTGTAAATAGTTAATGTCTTTGCCCATTTTACAAAACAGCTTTATGCACTTGGCGACGTCGATCGCACTGCCGCCGCCAATGGCGATGATAGAATCACACTTGTTACGCCAGAAAGAGGCAATGCCTTTACATACTTCGTCGTAGAGCGGATTTGAGGAAAAATCCACAAAATATGTAAAAGAGACACCCGCGTTATTCAATATACTATCCAACCTGTGTTTGTCGGATATATAGTTACAGACGATAAGAGGCTTTTTCGCTCCCAACTCTTCCAACAGTCTCGATACTTCCCCGCGATAGCCTATACCATTGATGATTTTTTGCGGCATGACATTATTCCTCCGGTATCAGAGTTAAAATCTCTTTTATTGGCATACACATATCGTCGGCTTCTTTTGCGCGATGGTTGGCAAGTATCGTCTCTGCCGCTTTTTGCATAGCGGGAAAACCGCTGCGGGTTAGTTGGTTGGCGTAGATGACGATATTGACGCCGCGTTTGGCAAACTCATCCTCCGTGACGGTATTGAAAGATGTCGGCACGACGACGATCGGCGTCGTATTGTCTTGTGTCCGAAACTTCTCCACAAATTCAAATATCTCGGCAGGATCTTTCCTGCGGCTGTGGATCATGATGCCGTCTGCCCCTGCGGCGGTAAAGGCTTTTGCGCGAGCGAGCGCGTCTTCCATACCTTTTTCGAGGATCAGACTTTCGATACGCGCGATGATCATAAAATCTTTTGTCTTCTGAGCACGTTTTCCGGCCGCGATCTTCTCACTGAAATGCCCGATATCATCCTGTGTCTGTTCCACCTCCGTACCAAAGAGAGAGTTTTTCTTGAGCCCCGTCTTATCCTCGATAATCACGGCGGAGACGCCCATGCGTTCCAGCGTGCGGACGTTATATACGAAGTGTTCTATCTGTCCGCCGGTATCTCCGTCCAGAATGATAGGCTTGGTGGTGACCTCCATAATGTCGTCAATAGTTCGCAGGCGGCTGGACATATCCACCAGCTCGATGTCCGGTTTCCCTTTGGCGGTGGAATCGCACAGCGACGAGACCCACATACCGTCAAACTGATATGCCTTGCCTTCATGATAGGCGACCGTTTTTTCTGCAATTAGGCCGGTAATGCCGCTGTGGGCCTCGATGATACTGACCAAAGGCTTCATGGCGAGGAGTTTGCGCAGACGGGCGCGGCGCACGTCCGGCAGCGCCAGCTGTTCTTTGAAGCGCTCTTCCAGTTGATTTAGTTTCTCGTCTTTTGCGTAGGGGTATTCGACCAGGCGTCCGCCATATTCGGCAAGGATGGAGACGACTTCGTCGCGGATTGGCTTTTGTACGCCCTCCTTCCAGTCGTCGCCGTGGACCACATACGCCGGTCTGATTTCGCGTAAGGTGTCACGGTAGCTTAGTGTCTTTTGCTCTATGACCCTGCATACGCCGGCTATGTTTTCAAAGAGAGCCTTTCTCTCCTCGAAGGGAACAAGGGGGAAGCGTTTGTAGCTGACCACGGCTTCATCGGATAATACGCCAACGATAAGTTTTCCCAGCCTCTGCGCTTTGCGGATGATTGCGATATGGCCGCTGTGTACCATGTCGGTGGAAAAAGACATATATACTGTGCGGTTCTCGATGTCGTGCAGTTTGGCGGATACTACCGCAAGGTCGTCCGGCGTGTCGATTTCAGCGCAGAGGGCGTCGTAGACGTCTACGGGGATGACGGTGCATTGACCGGATATTTTATTGAAGGCGTTTTCCGCGTAGCACTGTGTCTTTTGATCTTCGCAGAACTCCTCTATCCGTGCAAGCCAAAGGTTCCAGTCGTTTTTAAGCAGTTTGTAGAGCGGCTGGGCGGTGACGGCGTCATTGAAAAATTCCACGCCGACTTTTTCCACCATGTTGTTTTTGACGACGGCCTTAAAATCCTTTTGCGGCAGTTCGATAGTGGAGGAGACCGCCATACAACTTGAAACTGATTCTAAAATCTTGTCCAGCACACTATTTTCAAAGACAAGGTCGCCATGCATAAGAAGGATGTCGTCATCTTTGAGGTATTCTCTTGCGCAGTAAATGGAATAGATATAATTCGTCTTGTCGTAAAGCGGGTTCTTAACGAAGGTGAAGCGCAGCGGCAGCTCCAGAGAGCGGCAGTAATTCACAAGCACGTCGTCAAAGAGGCCGGTGGTCATTACCACCTCGGTAACGCCAATCTCTGCCAGCTGACGAAGCTGACGGCTCAAGATTGTCTCTGTCGGAGAAATCTCCGTCATACATTTGGGGTGCTCGTTGGTGAGTACTCCCATGCGTTTACCTACGCCGGAATTTAGGATTAGGGTTTTCATGCCAATATCTCCTTTTTGTGTGCAATTATTTTTTTACTCGTTTTATGGTCTCAAACACTTTATGCCTGAAGATAATTGCTAAGAGAAATACAACTGCAATAAGGCCGTATCGCAACACATCAGAATGATATAGAAAACTAGAGACCAGTGAAATACAGACCATAACCATACCGAGAGCAGTCAACAGGCGCATATTGTATATACTTTTGCCAACAACCTTTTTCATAGCATAGTAATCAAAAACGGCCTGGGTTAGGTAACAAAACAGTGTGGTATACCCAGCCACAAAATAACCAAACCTTGGGATAAAAAACCAGTTAAGGGCTATATTTAATGAAGCTGCGGTTACGCTGGCAAACATTACATACTTAGGTTTTTTGTAGTAGTAGACAACGTTTGCAAAGACGAAATACATTGATGTAAAGAAGATTCCGCCGACAATTGGAGGTATAATATAAACACTTTCATAATAACTTGCCGGAGCCATAATCCTGAGCATTTCTGGGGCGAGTAGAATCAACACAACACACATGGCTGCATATGAGATGAGAATTGGGCTGGTAATATTAGAAATAGATTTGAAGTCGTTATTTTTGCATTTTTCATATGTGTAGGGAATCAGTGAACCGTTTATTGCTGTCCATACCATAGTCACGGCAAGGGCTATGGTATATGCCACGCTATATTTCGCAGCAGCGGTGTTATTGACCAGATTAGCAATAATTATTCGATTGGAATTATTTAAAACATAGCCGGAAAGATAATGAGGGATAAGTGGGAGGTTGAATAAAATCGCCACTTTCCAATAAGAAGTATTGATTTTCCATTTTGCCTTGGCCCCAGTGTATAAATAAAAAGCAAGGTAGACACACAGCAGGATGCTTTCCCCGCCAAATAGCCGTCCATATATCTTGTGGTTAGGGAAAAGGTATATACAAATGATCGCGGTTAATGGCGATAGAAAAGCATAGCTGAGAACGACGGCAGATAACAGCTTATACTTATATTCAAATCTCTGGCGGGCCATCCAGAAATTAAAGGCTGGTTGCAAAAAGAAAATTAAAAACATTAAATATAGTAGTGGTAGATCAATATCAAGAATTAGCTTTACGTATGGCCATACTGACAGAATTATGACAAAGCAAAGCGCGGTCACAATATTCGACAATACGAGCATAGAAAAAGAAAAGCCATCTCTGTCGTGCTCATAGTCAAGCATGCCGTTGTTGAACATCCCCGTGGAGAGGCAAAACATCGCGATAACACCAATAAGATTCAACCATGATAAGAAAACTGAGACTTGTCCAAATTCACTTTGAGTTAACAAACGTGTATATATAGGGCTTGTAATAAAGACAAGCCCCTTTTCTATAATGCTCATAATCAGAAAAGCAAATGATGCCTTAGCTGGCAGTGGAATTTTACTTAGTTTTGTCATTATAAATCGTCCTAAAATATATGTATATACAATAATTATTTTATATTTACTGTTTGTATATTTTTAGTTTCACTGATATCCTATTTAAAATTATTTCTCAAAAAGAAGCCTCGTTGTTGGGCTTCATATCGTATTTATAAAATGGATATAAATACTCAGAAAGCTCTTTTTCTATTATTGTGGTTTCATCCGATAATTCTGGATATCTTAAATATAGTTGTGTATTATTAATAGAAATATTAGGATCAAAAAATTTATATCTATTGGTATTAATACTATTTATTCCCAAAAAAGTATCTATTTTATTGGTAGTATTGTCATACTCATAAATCATGTCTTCAAAAGCAATATGTAGTACAACAGGAGAGTTTTCACGAACAACACCAATCCTGCATAAACGATAATATTTAATAAAACTATGTACGTCATTTGATGGGATAAAAGTTCCTTTGTTTAATACTACCTTCTTTGCAAGAATATAGAGATCTCTTGGGTCTCTATCTACAATTATTGCTCTGGCATCTTCATAATATTTCATGCTTTGTAATGGTGCATTTGCTTCAAAAGGCTGGTCTAATAATATTATTTTTTTTCTATCACATCCGAACCCGTCAATTAATGCGTTGATGTACTTTTTTGCCTCTTCTATAAAATTTTCTGGATGAATAGATAGATATATTTTTTCATTTTTTTGTGGCGTATACCTAAGCTTATACTTTTTCTCCCAAAAATCAATATATCGGTTTAATATGCGGAACCTAAAGGTCTGATGCAAACCGTCTGAAACGATTGCGTCATAGGACCACCAACCAGGCCATATCAATTGCGAAATATTTTTAATAAATATTTGTGATAATTCTACAAAATTCTTCCCCATTGCTTTTCTGTATACGCTTCTTGGAGAATTTAACTTCTTTACTAGATATAAGAAATCTTTTATAGCAGCGTCTGACGAATAGAAACGAGATATCTGTCCAGTTAAATGGTACTCTAAATCCTGTATGCCATGAGGCATATAAGCAAGGCAGAATTCAGTATTAATTGCATCGCATTCATCGCGTTCTTTTAAATAACCGAATACAGCTCCTGAACCAGTATAGCCAAACCCACTAACACCGACGATCATTATATCTCCTCCTGTTATCGACTAATTAAGAAACGTTAATATAAAAATAATCCACTTGTTGTTGCTTTGTTAGAAAAAACAATCTAAAGAAGTTAAGTCGTATCATTACGTATGTAATAATTTTTTACTGTAGTTTTTTGATATTTTTCGCTTTTTTGCAGCACGTACCATCCAAACGATTGCAAGTATTGGAACATAAATATTCACTAGATCTCTTATATAAATTGAGAATGAATATATAGAAAAAGAAACAGCGGTAATCATTGAGAAATAAATATATTGAAATAATCGCCAAAAATTATCGGTACTTTTGGATTTGTCATAATACTTAATAGCAAGCCACATGAGTATTCCTATTACAAACCATACCATAGGCATTGGTAAGTAATAATTTAGCTGTGCGCTAAAAGGAAGTATCTGTCCACCAAGGTTACTTGTTAAACTAAATCTTTGAGATAGATTTGTTATATTCAAACCGAACAGGGTTTCTTTGAAGGGAATTGCATAGTAAAGGTCAGCAAATAATGTCTCCAATAATTCCGCTCGAGGAATAGATTTCACTACCGCCGTATTGTCAAAACCTGGCAAGTATGCTTGCAACATTTGAGCAACCACAACAATCCCTGAGCCGCCACGCCATCTTTGTAGGCTTTCAAATTTTTCTGGAAGTACTATCGCAAGAAACATTATCCCTAAAATAGATACTATAAATAAGAGACGAGGAAACTGCTTAGGATATAATCTGGCGATGATGAAAAGCGTAATAAGGCTACAAAAAAGTGGTGCTATATTATCGTCACTTAAAAGAATACATGGAATAACCATTGACAGTGCGACCCATAAAAAGTGTCCATTTCGTTTGTAGACCTGCGCGATCAGAAACGATGGAAGCATCAATCTCACAATAGGCCATAAAAATCTAAACATACTATAGATATAACGTTGAATTCCCCCACGCTGAACAAGCGTCTCGTTATCATAAAAGATCGATGTTAAACCTGAAATTTTACCCCCAAATATCGGCCAATAAATTGTTTGTAGTTCTGGAATATACCAGTATGCGGTAACCATGAAGAGTACAAGAGGAATCAAAATTTTCACAACGGAACTGCTGCGGAAAATATGAACATCTACTATTGTGGATTTAGAATCACAAGAGATCCTTTTTCTTTCTTTTGATGAACGCCACAACATGCAGACTATCGCAAATGCGATAAATTCTCCTGATATTAAAATACATGAGGAAAACAAGACGTCATCAGAAAAATTAAATAAGAGAAATGAGTGACAGCCACCAAGGCAGAAAAAAAACGGTGTTATCACCATGCGGGCCATGTATCCAAAATAAATAACCACCATGGCAAAATTATGCCGAAACTCTGAAAAATAACGTGCTAAACAGATTGTAACAAACACAAAAGTGGCGGGAAGAAGTACAATCCCCTGATATACCTGAGATACATCAAATAGAGTTTCTGTAAACGATACCATAGCTAATAATAAACAAAATGTTAGTATAATAGCTTTGCAGGTAACTAAGTATTTTTTATTGTGAATTTGTTCCATCATGCAATTCCTTATAATGCTGTAATAGCCCAAGGCTTTCTAGGGTTATGTCATAGCCTGCATTTTTTACTAATTCAGAACCATTATTAAATCTTGTCTTTGTAGAGCTACATATAATAGCATCAACCCAACAGTTTATACTGAGCGGCAAATAAGCGACATTATTATTGATATATATTTCTTTTGTGACAGTATCCGCGACAAGTACTGGTAGTCCGTTTGCCTGTACTTCAATCAGTGTGACAGGAAGTCCCTCGTATCTTGATGGCAACACAAAAACATCCATGGTATTCAGTAGCTCCGATACATCGTTTCGCACACCCATAAAAATGACGGAATCGTTTAACCCTAATACCGAAACTTGGTTTTTTATGTCCGCTTCCAGTTCTCCTCTGCCAATAAGCATCAAAACAGCATCTTTCCTGATTTTTTTCACTTCGGCGAAAACCCTTATCAGGAACTCATGATTTTTTTGATATGAAAAACGTGCCACATTGCCGATAACAAATTTATCTTCCAGTCTTAGCTCGGCACGAATTTTGTCTCTTTTTTCTTCTGAATATTTAAAGCGTTCGGTATCTATAGCATTTGTCATAATATGTACCTTGCCAGAAGTATAGGCTTCCCTCCCCCACATCCAAATTGCTGCGTCTTTGCCACAGGCGAATAGATGTGTTGCGTATCGTTTTACGAAAAACGTGGATATTTTTCTAACCACATGTTCTTTTATTGACTCTGGAATATACGCCATATGGGAATGAGCGATGCGAACCTTGATTCCATATTTTTTTGCATAAAATATCATTATCAATCCTCTATATCCTTGTGAAACATGTATAATGTCATATTTTTCATTTTTTATAATATTTTTAATATTAGAGCAATATGCGCGAGCATTTGTGTGAAGAGGCTGAATATGAAATATCCGGCATCCTATATTTTGCAGTTCTTGTTCAAGGATGCCTTGGTTTTCGGTATGAACAATAAAATCAAAATGAATGACGTCTGACATTCTGATACAATAATCGTATAAGATACGGTCAGCGCCACCGCCGTCAAGTGCAGGTATAGTATGTAAAATTTGTAACATATAGTTTCTCCTTACTTAACATATATTTAGCATAGATTCCAGGTATACCCATATCAACATAATAAAAGGCTGTTTTACAAAAAAGTTTCCTTTATTAGTTTTTCTAAATTATTATTCTCAACATATGCTTTATCGAGAAACATAGAGCAATTACGGTCAAAAACTTCCCAGTTAATTTTCCAATAATAGTCGTACAAAGTGTTACCGAGATTGTATGAATTAATATCGACAGTTAGACCAATCCCATAATCTTCAACGACATCAGACATGTACGTGTCTGGACAAACAAGTATTGGTATCCGTAATTCTGCGGCAAAATATAATTTATTTGAAAGCGCGTAATCGAGAACTGGCGTGTGATTGCCGTATAAATTGTTCACAAAATCAACGCCATGATATAAATCGACAATCTTACTTGAGTCAAAGGTATCTATCAATGTTACGTTCTTTACTGCATGGTCCTGGCAAAATGCCTCCAATTCTTTTGCCCGCGTACCGATAAAACGTAACTCAAACCTGGAATCATCTTTCAGTGATAAGATCAATTTCTGATGTTGTTTCTGATAATTAACAAAGCCAATAAAAGCAATGGTGAGAACGTTTTGCCTCTTCTCCCTCAAACTAATATGTTTTGTCTGTACCTTGGGTAAATACCTTAGGTTATGTATAACTAAATAGTCATGCGGCGGTAAAAAAGCTCGGTAACCATTGGATGATATTATGGTATGCAGAGAGTTTTTTATTAGCGTTGCTTCCATATTATATATAAAATTATATTTTTCATAACTATAATCCCGAATGTCAATAATATATTTCCCCTTATAATACTTAAGTAATAGATCATAAACCAACAATGCCGCTTGTGTTTGAAGTAAGACAATTACATCAAACACATTTTTATGGAGTGTCCGCTTTATGTATTTCCGAAATTTGATATATCCCATAATTTTTCTAAAATTATTATTTGTCGTACATGAAAAAGAAAATCTCTTATAGATAGCTTGTCCATTTGCTGTTTCATTCCTTTGTTCGCGATCCCAAAATATGACAGTATAAGGTCCGTTGATTTGACGGAGGTAAAATTCCAAATAGGGGCATAAATAGAGATTTCCTAATGTGATAAAGCATATATTTTTCATAATAAGTTACTCTTTGATCTCATAATGTGGATATAGACTTCTATGTTTACCAATCCAACTAACAAGCTCAGGAATCATTGTCTCATAACCGGGGATAGAGTACTTGAAAGAGTCTTCTCCTCGTACAAGTGACTTATCTATGAGGATATTTTCATCTGGCAAAATTTTTATAGAGTTTTTACGAATATATTTGTTGCAAAGGAGTAGCAAATTATATTTTGAAATTTGCATTTCCGGGACTAAATGGTGTAGCCCCGCTAGTTTTTGAATTATTGCCTGTTCTATCGTTTTTGCCAATTGTAATGTAGTTTGCCCCGTCCAAATTGCTTTTGTATAGCCATAAACCGGCCCATCCTGCTGTATGAACCAGTTGAGCAATCCAATTCCATCAGGATTCAAGTCAGGTCCTATAATCGAAGTGCGAATGGTCAAATTTTTATTGTCAATGATTTCTCCTAAAGCTTTGCTCCTGTCGTAAAATGTCTGTCCGTCACAAATATCTGTTTCTTTATATTTTCCTCGCTGTCCAGAAAAAACACAGTCTGTGCTTATCTGTATGACCTGTGTTTTCGTATCTGCTGTCAGTTCTGCCAGATAATGTGGTAGATACGCGTTAATTAGCACGGCATTTCCCTTATGTTCCTGTGCATAATGATTAAGAATACCTACACAATTGATAACTACATCATAATTTCCGTCACCAATGATGGTTTGAAGTTTGGCAAAATCAGTCACATCACAAATAATTGTAGGAACACCAATTTTTGTGGAGCGCGCCAAACCTGTTACATTAAACCCGTTATCCTGCAGATGTAGCGATACTACATGCCCTGCCATTCCATTACATCCTAATACCAAAACCTTCATTATGGTTTGCTCCACGTTATGAGCTCTTTTTGGACTTCGGGAATCTCCTTAAGCTTTTCCGCAATCTGCTCAATAGTTAAAATAACTGTATTCTGTGAGTTATATTCATCCGCCTCTGTGATTGCATGTGAGCCGGATTCCATATGTTCATAATTTAGATTGCGATTATCAGAGGGAATACGAAAGAAAGAACCTAAATCTTCAGCTTTTGCGGCTTCCTCTTTTGTCATTAGCACCTCATATCTTTTTTCGCCATGTCGAGTGCCAATAGTCACTATCTCATTGTCAGCATTAAATAACAACCTGATAGCGAGAGCTAAATCACCTATATAACATGAAGGTGCTTTTTGAATCATGATATCGCCTGATCGTGCATGTAAAAAAGCATAAACCACCAAGTCAACGGCCTCTTTCAGTGACATTATGTAGCGTGTCATGTGTGGGTCCGTTACAGTCAACGCTTGGCCACATTTGATTTGATTGATGAAAAGTGGAATAACACTGCCACGAGAGCACATTACGTTGCCGTATCTGGTGCCGCAAATGGATGTAGCTTCGGGATTAATGGTGCGTGATTTTGCCACAAACGTTTTTTCCATCATTGCCTTTGATATCCCCATCGCGTTGACAGGATATGCTGCCTTATCTGTAGACAAACACACAACTTTTTTTACGCCATGTGCAATAGCGTTGTTGAGCACATTTTCTGTTCCAAGCACATTTGTTTTTACAGCTTCAATTGGAAAAAACTCGCACGATGGAACCTGTTTTAACGCAGCCGCATGAAAAATATAGTCAACACCCCGCACCGCACTGTCTAGGCTATAGGGATCGCGAACATCACCAATGTAATACTTAATTTTATCGTTTTGATAGCAGCGGCGCATATCGTCTTGCTTTTTTTCGTCGCGTGAAAAAATCCTTATTTCTGCAATATTGGAGGACAAAAAGCGATCCAAAACGGCATGACCAAAAGAGCCTGTACCCCCTGTTATTAGCAGTACCTTTCCTTCAAACATTCTTCTCAACCTCACTTGCACATAGCTCTTCAAAAAGGTGGATAAACTTGGGAACATTACATGTTCTTGAAAAATATTTTTTGCTGTATTCTTGTGCCTTATTTTCAATTTTTGTAATCTGTTCAGGATGATTTCGTAAATACCTGATGACTTCAGCTAATTTTTGTGGTTGTCCGATTGGAACAGCAATCCCAATATTATTATTGTTAATCATTTGATAATATTTTGTATTTTCTGGTACAGAACTTATAACAACACGCCGGCAAGCCATAAGTAATGTGGATTTGCTCGGAAAGCCGGTTTCAATGACACCTCTTTTCAGAGGAATTAGGCAAACATCACAACCACTGTATACGTCTTGAATAATTTCTATTCTTTGCCATGGAAATGTCTTAATGTTAGTCAACGTACTTTGTTTAATTTTTTCAAAGTAACGCTTCCGCATATTTCCATCCCCAATAATATGAAAAACAATATCGGAATCGTTTTTTAGTAACTCGGCAACATCAATGATAGTTTGAAAATCAAGCACATAGCCTAGCGTACCGGCAAATTGAACAATAAATTGGCCTGTTTTCTCGATGTTATTCTCCTGAAAAAATCGATTATCGGCATCTTTTATCTCAGACACAGAACGATCGTCATACCAATTAGGAATCACACAAATTTTGTATTCTGGCACACCTATTGAAGTTAAAGTGTCCTTCATATCATCCCCTGGGACAACAATGATGCTGCTCCAACGGTAAGCTAATTTTTGGATTTCATAAAATATTTGATAAACCCATCTCTGCTTAACTACACCTATTTCGTAGGCACTGCCAGGAAAGATATCAAATACGCTATATACAATCGGTTTTTTCAATATATGCTTTAACAGAAAAATATAAAAAACACTAGTTGGGTTGGATTGTAGTAGAATTAAATCCACATCTCTTCCGCCTATTTCCCATCTTTTTTTTGCACGCCATAAATACTTTAATTCGTCCAGATACCGTTTTATGAAATTTGTCTTGTTGATTACAGGGCGCTGAATGATGTCATAGGTCAGGCCTGCTTTATCTTTTAAACAATTGGGAATGTCATCGTATGTGCCGGTTTTATGGCTTTGCACAAGATACACGCCGATACCATATGAAAGGAAATCGTCCAGCATTGTCATTACTAGCTGATTATTAGGATTGGGAGTATCAAAACCTTCTGCCGTTAAATACATTATCTTCATGACTTTACCCATCAGCTCTTGTTCTTTAAAAGCCAATTTTGTATTCTTTGATTTCGTCTGTAATGCCTTCTTCGAAAGAACAAGGGGAATAGTCAAAATCCTTAGTAGCCGCTTCATGAGAAAAAATGCGTGGTTCACAAAGACGCTGTACCTTTTCTCGGTAATCTTGTTGGGTAAAAGACACAAAGAAGAGTATCCACGCAAATAAATACGCAATGGGAAATGGCACGTTAAAAAATACTGGCTTTTTACCAAGCTGCTCATTTTTTCTTGATTTTCCAGAAGCACCCGTTATAGCTAAAAATTTATCCATGCCGATGTAATTCCTTTTGCGCAATTGTTCCCGTGCCGCCCTCGACAACGCCCTCTTTTTTCAGCACGCAGGCGATGGTGCCGAAGAAGCATTTGCAGTCGAAAAGGAAGCTCATTCTCTTTACGTATTCGCCGTCATAGGCGGCTTTTACCTCTATAGGCAGTTCGTCGCGGCCGTTTATCTGCGCCCAGCCGGTCAGTCCCGGCAGTATGTCGTTCGCGCCGTATTTGTCGCGCTCGGCGATGAGGTCGTACTGGTTCCACAGTGCGGGACGCGGGCCGATGATGGACATCTGACCGGCTAGTATGTTTATTATCTGTGGTAATTCATCCAGGCTTGTCTTGCGCATGAATTTACCTACTTTTGTTATATACGCATCTGGATTAGCCAGAAGGTGCGTCGGCATGTCTTTCGGCGTATCTATTCTCATGGTACGGAATTTGTAGATGTAAAAATGTGATTTATGTATGCCGATTCGTTTCTGTTTAAAAAATATGGGGCCGGGCGTGTCCAGCTTTATCAGCAGAGCTATTGCAATCAGTACTGGTGAGAGCAAGATAACAGCACTCAGCGCTAGGACAAAATCCATAACGCGCTTGGTTACGATATAAATATGTGAGCTATTATCAGCCATCTGTACCTCGCACCCCAACGTCAATATTATTACCAATTTCGTTTTCGCAGGCCGCTAATAAAAATACCATTGACCTTATATGCTATTTTATTCTCAGATATTCTAACATAGATTATCGCTTTTACGTAGTCCAGTTCAAGCATCTTTCTTTATCTTCTATAAACTTATCTTTTTTGGTAAGACTGCCATTCTTTTACCACGAGTATTTGCGCCTAGGTTAAGCTAGTCTTTAGTCTTGACACAGCATTTTATTTTTTAAACAATAATTTTTTAGATTTTACCATTATTATACGTAATGTATCCCGCATTTGGATAACAGGGTATCGTTATCTTTGGTTATGCCTTTTGCGTTTGCGTAGTCTCTATCCCCAGACCAAGTATCTCCTCTTTCAGAGAATCGCCTGATAATTCTCCGCTTGCCGCGCTGGCGAGAATAGCGCTCACCGTCGGCAGGATGCTTTCCGCCTCCGGCGTCAGCTTGCTTTTGAATATTTTCGCATGTCCCGTCGTATCCACGTGGCCGGGGTCGTAGAATAGCTCCTCGTAGAGTTTTTCACCCGTGCGGATACCGGTATATTTTATCTGGATATCTTTATGCGGTTCATAGCCGTGCAGGCGAATGAGGGTCTCGGCCATGTCGGAGATGTTAACCGGCTCCCCCATGTCTAAGACGAAGAGCTCGCCGCCCTCGCCCATCGCACCGGCCTGGAGCACTAGGCTGACGGCCTCGGGGATGAGCATGAAGTAGCGTTTCATCTGCGGGTGGGTGACGGTAACCGGACCACCCTCTGCTATCTGGCGCTCAAATTTCGGCACGACGCTGCCGCGGCTGCCGAGGACGTTGCCGAAGCGCACGGCCATGTATTTAGTCCGGGGGTATTCCTGCTGTACGGAGAGCAGCAGACGCTCGGCGGCGCGCTTCGTCGCCCCCATCACGCTTGTTGGGTGCACCGCCTTATCGGTGGAGATCATCACGAAACGCTCCACGTTATACCTGCCGGCGAGCGTGGCGATGTTCCAGGTGCCATAGGCGTTGACGCGCAGCGCCTCGCGCGGGTTGTCCTCCATCAGCGGCACATGTTTGTGCGCCCCCGCGTGGAACACAACCTGCGGCGCGAACCGCTCGAATATTGATTTCATCGTAGTTTCGTCAGCAATATCGGCAATTATCGGGATCACCGGCACGGTGTTGCCACACTCGGCGAGGGATTCCATCAGCAGATAGATCGACTGTTCACCGTGGCCAAGGGCCAGGAGCTTTTCCGGCCGGCGCGCAAGCAGCTGGCGGCATATCTCGGAGCCGATGGAGCCCCCAGCGCCGGTGACAAGCACGGTTTTGCCGCCTATCAGCGATTTGATGTTTTCGTCGTCAAGTTTTATCGGCTCACGGCGCAGCAGGTCCTCCAAGTTGACTGAGCGCAGGCGGCTGACGTTCACCTGCCCGTCCGCAAGGGTAAGCAGACTGGGAAGCACACGCACCGTCACCTTTTCTTTACTCAGTATCTCGACATATTCTTTCATCTGCGCGCCGGTCGCCGAAGGGATCGCGATCAGCACCGTATCGACCGCGCAGCGCTTTATGAGGGTGGAGATATCCTGTTTGCCGCCCAGCACCTTAAGCGAGGCCACGGTCATGTTGCGCAGATTCGGGTCGTCGTCGATGAAGCCGACGGGACACATCACCGAGGAGTTCCGCAGAAGGTCGCGAGCAAGTATAGTTCCGGCCTCGCCGGCTCCCACAATGAGCACGCGCTGTTCGGGCATATTGTGGGCGTTGCGGCTGACAAGCGCCAGACGCCAGACAGCCCGCGTTCCCGTTAGGAGGATGAAAGCGATCAGTATAAAGATGAGGAAAGACGACCGCGGCACACCAACCACCCGAAATGTGCTGTTGACGGCGAGGAATATGCAGACGCCGATCCAGTACCAGCTGGAAAACCGCGCATATTCTTCGATGCTGGCCCGCGGCCACATCACCGTATATGTCTGTCCCGCGAAGAGCGCGGCAAGTATTATGAGAGAAAATACCGCCGCCGTGACCAGAAAATCGTTCACATACCGCCCCTCAAGCAGGTATGAGAGACGCAGCGCGTAACCGGTGAAGACGGCAACTACTAAAGATAAAAAGTCGACCAGCAGCACGCGCCTGTTGCGCATGCCGAACCATAATACTATTGAGAGTATCTTTCGGTAGAGCGACCCTGTCGTTGCCATCTTTATCCTCCTCTTAAATTAGGAACGCAGCAGCATCCTCAGGCGTTTCTTTTTCTCCGCCGTGGCGGCGTCTTCGTCAGAGGATTTCCAGAAATGACGCGCAAAGGCGAGCATCGCGGCGCAGAATAGCCCTAACAGCGCTGATAATGCTACAATCTTACCCCGTCCCTGCGGCGCCTTTTCGTCAGGCAGCGAGGCGGGCGAAATAAGCTGTATCACCATCGGGCTTTTGTCTTTTATTTTACGGTTCACGTCATATTGGGTCAGCATCGTATATAGGTCCAGCAGCGAAGTGATCCTTGAGTTGCCGCCTCCGTCAGAGGAGTTTTTCTCAATTTCATTGATTTTTTTCTTGATTACCCCTTCAAGATAGGCGTCCTTGTTGGAAATCGTCGCGGTAATCCCCATCTCTTCGAGCGTGCCGACCGTCCTGTCGTAGATGAAACCGGCCATCTTCATCGCCGTCTCCGGTTCGGCGGCATCTACCTTGAGCGTGATAACGCTGTTGTTTTTATCAATGTCCACTTTTATATCTTTTTCGAGCTCTCTTATCGCGGTGATCCGTGACTGTGAGCCGCCGTCCTTCGTCTTCAGCAGACCGAATTCGTCGATTACGGCGTCAAACGTGGCGTTGCTCATGATCACGCCGCTGACGATGTTGCCCGGCATCTGGACGGCGAAGTCTCCGTTGTCCAAGACAGAGGAGGTAAGCGGCATCATCTGGACCTCGCTGCTGTATTTTGGTTCTGTGAGGAAGAACGCGTAAAGAAGTCCCGCCAGGGTAAAGAGCAGCACCGTCCCGATGATCAGCTTTTTCTGTTCGGCAAGGACTATAAGTATATCCAGTATGGACATTTCCTCGTCACAATTATCAGGATAGAACTCCTGTTCGCTAGAATAATTACTCATATCAGACCTCCGCAAGATGTTATGTCAGCCAGCACGTTGCAATGACTTGATAATTTAATTTTTGTCACGGTAAATACGCATCTCAAGTATTGTAGCACACTATATGCAGATATTGTAGGTTATATAATCTAATCTATCAGGAAAAGTATCTATCCCGATAGGTAGCCGCACGTTTCTTATCATTGCAATGCTTTTATCAGATACTGGAACTTTTCAAATGCGTCACGCTGCAGCATTGTACGCGTTTCCCCCTCCGTACCGATAAATGACGCGATATCAACAGGACCGACATGATTAGGAGAGGCAAATTTTTCAGATAGAGACATACACATGGTTTTTATGATCTCTCTGCCTTTATAGGGCAGAAACTCCTGCGTAAGTCCACGTACGCCATTTTCGTAATGTTCCATGCAAAAGTACATATCATACGCATCTTTAGGTTTTCCTCGGTTAAGGGCAGCCGCTTTCATCACAAAAAAAGGGACTATTGAGACAATATTGACATGCGCTATATCAAGCGCTCCATCAGGGCGCTTCGCCTCTATTTTCTTGACTACTGGATCGGTATCAAAAGCAAAGTTACCACCGGTGGCTTTTAGTGCCTTTAATCCGCTGATATGCTGGCTGCGCTTTCCTTCAGGCGTTCCTCCATATTTACCGGCTAGAAAATCTACATCCACTTCATAATCGATACCCGCTATTTCAACACTTTTGATAAAGGAAAAATATTTATCATGATGCCTGCTATAGCCAACTCTTACTAGGATTTTCTCAATATTTTCATAACTATCTACGGCGATTTTATTATGATTCAACAAAATATCCACATCTATGCTGCCAATATGCCCGCAGCCCGGATAAAGCAGATCCGGCACCCAACCACCAATTACTCGGATATCCTCTTCATATCCGCTCAACAAATTGACTATCTCAACGAGGATTCTATGCGCAGCTTCCTTTTGTCCTTGCAGGTAATCGGTAGATTTTCGCAACTCTTCGTCACGCATTATGAGCATATTCCTTTGCCATTATAGCCGCCGCCGCCTCTTCTCCACGCCCCGAAAGCGGCAGAAGGTCAAGAACTGTCTGTACTGGCGATGTTATAAACAACCCATTTATTTCTCTAGCATACAACGTGACAATATCATCATAAGGTATCATGACGCGAACGTTTCCGCCCGATTCGACTTTCTTCAGCTCCAGCGCCTCAACCGCTTTCTCAAAATCGCTTTGCGCAACGTACATACTTATTCTATTGTAACGCACAGTAGGCGAATATCTAACAGCCGCGGCAAATTCGGTAAGGTAACATGTTATACCACTTGAAAGACGCATCTCCGCTATCCGTCTTTCCAACTGCTGAACAGAGTCTATGGAATAATATTCATATGCTATATTCTCTGCCCTATTATAGTCAGCCGCCCATTCTCTTAAAAGAGCTTCCGCTCTTTCAATGCGAAACTTTTCTTTATCTTCTACGCTCCAATCTTTTTCTATAAGGAATTGTTTTACATTTGATGCCGTCCCAGAAGCAACATCAGCTTTTTCTGCAAGCTCTTTCACCTGCCAGAATTTTAGCGGTGAATTGAGCATCTCCCTAAGCACCCTGCTGACCGCCAAAGAACTCCGGACCAGGTAATTCTTCTTCCTTTTTTTCAAAGCATATTTATTAGGGTTCCCCTCAACTCTGATATAAAACTGGCTGCACTTTAACAGGCAATTACCACTAAAGTCTATATATCCGATATTGTTCTCTTCACATATTTTAGACGAATCCGGAGAAATGTACGGAGCAATAATTATTTGATATATCGAATTTTCACCACAAACGTCATTATAAAAATTCAGCAGCTGCTCGATTTTATTTTTTACATGACGTCTTTCTCCAACAGGCAAAACCTCCGCTGCCATTCGAAATGTCCCGTCATTTATTAAGCCTACGTTAATAGCGAGATCAAAACGTTTATTTTTATTAAATTTTGTTTCAACATGTATCTCAAGATTTTTCACCACAGACACATTACCAAGGGTTCGCGTTAACAGATCTTTTGCGAACTCTACTACTTGAGGCCACGCCATGGTTGGTGAATATTCAATCATTTTCATTAAAATCGCCACTTTCACCGCAACGGTGAAATCATTATATTTAATGAAACTATGTTGGTCAAGTGATCAAACATATCAGAACATCAATCTGTGTAAGCAGATTAGATCCGCTTCAATACCGTGCGGCAATGGCAATAACTTATCGTCATATGTTATAACGAAATTACCCCAGATAGGCCAGCAGCGCGCCTCCGGCGAGCACGGAACCGATCTGCCCCGCGACGTTGGCGCCGACGGCGTGCATCAGCAGGTGGTTGCTGGGATCGGCCTTCTGCCCCAGACGCTGGATGGTGCGTGCGGACATCGGGAAGGCCGAGATCCCCGCCGCACCGATCATCGGGTTGATGCGCTTATCCTTCGGCAGGAAGAGATTCAGCAGCTTCGCGGTGAGCACGCCGCCCGCGGTGTCCAGCACGAAGGCGACAAGCCCCATCGCGATTATTACGAGAGTATTCACGTTGACGAATTTTTCACCCGTCATCGTCGCGGCGATCGCAAAGCCCAAGAGTATCGTCACGATGTTGGCAAGCTCGTTCTGCGCGGCGTTGGAGAGGCGGTCGGTGACGCCGCTGACGCGCAGCAGGTTGCCGAACATGACAAAACCGAGCAGCGAGACGGAGGCGGGGGCGACGATGCCGCCGAGAATGGTTATGAGTATCGGGAAGAGTATCAGCATGCGGCGTGACACCGGCCTGTCGGCGTAGGGCATCTTCATGCGGCGCTCGTTCTTGGTGGTGAGAGCCAAAATCACCGGCGGCTGGATGAGCGGCACAAGGGCCATATATGTATAGGCCGCCACCGATATCGGTCCCAGCAGGTTTGGCGCGAAACGCGTCGATACATATATTGATGTCGGTCCGTCCGCGGCGCCGATGATGCCGATCGAGGCCGCCTCGTAGATATCATAGCCCAAAAAGAGCGCAAGGCCCATGGTGAGGAATATCCCCATCTGCGCTGTAAGGCCGAAGAGGAACATCTTCGGGTTAGCCAGCAGCGGCGTGAAGTCACACATCGCGCCGACGGCGATCAGGATCAGCAGCGGCATGATCTCCGTGGCGATACCGATCTTGAAGAACATCGAAAGCGCCCCCTCGATGAGCTTGCCGCCCGCGATCTGGTCTATCGCGGAAGACAGCGGAAGGTTTACAAGTATCGTCCCAAATCCCATCGGCAGCAGCAGATTAGGCTCAAACTCTTTTTTGACCGCCAAATAGATCAGCAAACCGCCGACGCACATCATCACAAGGTTTTGCCACGTTACAGCCTCAAATGTGTGGATGAAGAAATCCATTCTCCGCTCACGTCTCCTTAATATTTTCTGTAACGCACACTATATCACAAAAGAGGCAAAAGTGAGCCGTCTATCTCACTCACTGTGTAAAAAAATAGTGTACAATATATCAGGTGTACAGGGAGGGTCTGCCGATGCCGTTATGGGGTTTTCTGCTCAGTTTTCTTGCCGCCGCAATGTGGGCCGCTTCGCCCATTATGGTCAATTATGGCCTTGCAATCTCAAAGTGTTCGATACACGAGGTAAATCCTTTCCGTGCCGCCGTCTTTTTTGTCACTTCGCTAATCATCGCGCTGATATACAACGGCGGACACATAACACCCATCACCTCACCGCTGATCTATTTCTATCTGTTTGCCGGCGTCTCGGCCGGTTATCTGCTTGGAGACCTCTTTTACTTCATCGCCATCCGTGAGATCGGCGTAAGTCTCGCCGTGCCGATAGCGAACGGCTATCCGATACTGGTGATCTTCACCTCCTGGATACTTCTCGGTGAGCCAGTGACGATGAAGCTCCTCTGGGGCGTCGTTGTCGTGGTCTCCGGCATATTGCTGCTCCGTTTCGGCGGAGAAAAGATCAAAGAACCGGACGACGCGGCGGACGCGCTCCATAATAAGCGCCAGCTGATGAAGGGCTTTGCTTTCGCCATCGCCACCGGATGCTTCTGGGCTCTCTCCGCGCCGATGACGAAGCTTGTGATCATCTCCTCCGGGCTCGGCCCCGTCGAGGTCACATTCTACCGTTCCTTCGCCTTTCTCGTGATTTCTATCGTCGCGCGTATCGTCACCGTAAAATACCGCACCACGGCGACGATCCCGCTGCGGAGCGTCCGGCCTGCCGCGGCCATGTATTTCGCGGCGGCGGCCTTCATCGGCCTCTGCCTCGGCTCCATCGTCTACGCGGCCTGTCTTGTCGTGATGCCGGTGGCAATCGTGACGGCGATCACGGCCACCAGCCCGCTCATCGCCGCGTTATTCGGCCACTTCGCCCTCAAAGAGCGGCTTCTGAAGCTGCAGTGGACGGGAATCGTCCTTATAATAGCCGGTTCCGTCGCAGTGGGGATATAGCAGATGATCTTCCCGAACGCGCTGCGCGCGCTTAACAGCAGAAACTACCGTCTCTTCTTCGCCGCCCAGACAGTCTCCATGACGGGGCTCTGGATGCACCGCGTCGCCGTCGGCTGGCTCGTCTTCCGCCTAACTGACTCCAACAGCGCCCTCGGCCTCATGGACTTTGTCGCGTCTCTGCCGATATGCCTGCTTTCGCCCTTCGCGGGAGCGGTCATCGAGCGGCTTGACCTGAGAAAAACTCTGTTCTATTTACAGGCAGGCTGTATGTGTATCGCCTTCATGCTCGCATTCCTCACGCTTACCGAGCTGATCTCCTTCCGGCTCGTAATAATTCTCGCAGTTTCCCGCGGCATGCTTGACGCCTTTGAGCTGCCGACGCGCTACTCCCTCGTCTCCTACATGGTAGACAGCAAGGACGACGTCGCCAACGCCGTCGCGCTGAACTCAACGCTATTCAACACCGCGCGCATGATCGGGCCGACGGTCGGCGGATTCGTTATTCACGCCTTCGGCGAGAGCTTCTGCTTCCTCTCCAACGGCTTCTGCTACCTGACGACCCTTGGGGCGCTGCGCATGATGAGGATGAAAAAGCCCCCAATCGGCAAGACCGGCGGCGAGAGCCACCCGCTGCGCGACACTTGGGAGGGCATCAAGATGGCGCGCCGCTTCGCGCCCTACCGTTACTTCCTCACGCTGATCACGATCACGGGATTCTTCTCCTTCCCGACGATCATCCTCATGCCGGCGATGGCTAAGAGTGTCCTGCACGGCAACTCTAAGACCCTTGGGCTGTTGCTGATGGGGGTCGCCATCGGCGCGCTGGCGGGCTCGCTGCTGATGGCCTCGCGCAAGACCACCGCCGACTACTCATGGTGGTGCACGCGCACCTGCCTCGGCTTCGGCCTCTCTGTGATGCTCTTTTCGCTGTCGCGCAGCATCCTCTTAGGCATCATACTGGCCGCGCCCGTCGGCTTCTGCATGGTCACCTGTACCATCGCCTGCAACACACTGATGCAGACCATGAGCAGCGACGCAAGCCGCAGCCGCATCATGGCCCTCTACACGCTCGCCATCGTCGGCATCCCGCCCTTCGGCAGCCTGCTGTCGGGCAAGCTCGGCGACATCGTCGGCACCTCCTGGGCGCTGTTCATCTGCGGGATATTCTGCACCGTGACCGCCTATTACTACATGAAAAAGATAGATAAGGTAAGCTACCAAATACTGCGTGCGCTGAAGCGCGAGGGGGCACTATGAGTTCTAATTCATCAAACTACCGGTCGGTGCTGATTGCCGACATGACGCTCGTCCTGGTCGCATTCATCTGGGGCGCTGGGATTCCGCTCTCCGCGGTGCTCGCGCGGGGACTGACCCCGCTTTGGGCCGTGGCGCTGCGAATGCTGATCGCCGCCTTTTTCCTCATCTTGATGTTTCCAAAGACGATATTGACCTCGACGCGGCGCGACTGGGGAATATCACTAATACAGACCTCGATACTGACCTGCGTATTCGTCTCGCTCACCTTCGGCCTCGTCTACAGTACGGCAAGCAAACAGGCCTTCATCGGCGGCCTCAACGTCATTCTGGTACCCGTCTTCGTCTGGATACTATATAAGGTACGCCCCTCCGGCTGGCTATTCGCGGGAGCGGGAGTCACCACCGTCGGCCTGCTCGTCATGGGCTTCACTCCGGGAATGGAATTTAACTTCGGCGACCTGCTCTCCTTCATAATGGCGATATTCTACGCGGCGCAGGTGCTCGGGGCAGACTACTGCGCGCGGCGCGTCGAACCGACACGGCTCGTGGCGCTGCACATCATCATGCTCGCGGTGATCCTCGCCGTCCTCGCGCTAATCTTTGAGCCGATCCCGAATCCGCTTACCTTCAGCAAAAAGATCTGGGCCTCGCTGCTCTGCGTCTCGCTCTGCAATACCATCCTCTGCTTCATCCTCCAGTTCCGCGCCCAGAAAAAGACCAGCGCCACCCACGCCGCGGTAATATTCTCCCTGGAGGGTCTCTTCGGCTACATCCTCGCCGTCGCCAGCGGCCAGGACCCCTTCCACCTACAGGGCGCGCTCGGCGGCGTCCTCATCATCATCGGCATGCTCATCACCGAGCTTGAGGGCTTCATAAAGGCAAGGCGTGAGCAAAGGGAGCCGGCAACGGAATAGTAAAGAGCTATAAACACAATGCGCCGCATAGGTTTCTATTACAGTGCGGCAGAATAAATTACGGTTTAGCACAGGTTTTTGGCGCCCTCTGTGAGGGAGGCTACAAAGACAACAGCTAGACCGTTTATCTTTTTCCCTATCCGAAGGAAATCGGCGTTTAGAAGTGCGAGTTG
>OHCS01000275.1_pt1 | contig 32184 bp, 32 predicted proteins | sample 1566741 | NCBI WGS metagenome assembly OHCS01 (sample SAMEA3879604, study PRJEB24766) | human gut metagenome | biome: human-associated habitat; feature: feces | place: USA | collected 1985/1987 | reverse complement strand
CTTTGCGGTTAAGCCGCGAGTTTTTTCAATGTTTTGTTGGCGTAGGGAAGCCAGATGTCGTGTACATAATGCAGAACGCTGTCGTCGGGCTTTGAGTCACGGTCGCCGTAGCATTGCAGAACGGCTTTGCGGGAAGGGGAGTATTCCACGGTGACGAAAGGCGTATCGGGGCATTCCCTTGTGCGGATAAAGAAAATGAGGGTTTCTTCGCGCACTATTCTTTGGTCGTAATTCATTCGTCCTACACAGTGGTGCAATGCGTTACCTTCCGTGATGAGGTCTGCGGGGGAACGCGCGATAATTGCCACGAACGCACTTCGCTTGTTATGTTGGAGAGCGGCGTATTTATCTGCGATTGCTTCAAAACGCGCGTAAAATTCCTTGCGTTTGTTTTCGCTTGCGATTGTCATTGCGGTGCGGTATTCGTCAATACGGATATCGTGCCAGCGCCGGAAGTCGCGGGGGAGAAGATTGCGTTCAAGCGACATATCGAGTCCCAGATAAACGCAGGCTTTCACATAGTCCGCATAGGAGCTGGCATTGGCTTTTTGCGCTGTGAGGTATTTGCAAAGGTCTTCGAGATTTCTGTCCTTGAAAAGCTCTTTAACGGTGGCGTAATTTTCCGTGCGTTGAAGGCTCTTTTTCACTTCGTGATAACGCTGTAAATCGGCAAGCGGACGACCGCTTTTGTATGCTTCCATAATGACGGGAATATAGTGATAACTGCCTGTGATTTCGGCGCGGTTTTTGATGAGCCATTTGCAGAAATTTTTGTCCTTTCCGCACCGTCTTAATATGGTCACGTTTTGAGCGATATTATCGAGTCCGAGCTTCATCAAATACTCGATTTGAGGGTATGCCGTATAGAGCCTAAGATACCCGAGAATATCGGCTCCGCGGTAATACTCGAACGCGCTGTAACGGAATTCGGGCAGAGTGCCGACGAATTGTAAATTCAACGTCGGACAGGACGGGTCATAGTATTTGTCGGCCGCCCAACACCAACCGCGTTCGTACCAGTTTCTGTATTTTTGCAAGCCTTCGTCGTACCAGCCGACGCGGAAGCCCATTCCGAAGTATCCGCAGTATTCCATATCTTTAACATAACATTTTGACGAATAAAGTCCGTGTATTGCGACTTGCTTGCAAAACCACTTCTTGCGGATGTGCTTCACCGCAACGGTGACTTTGATGAGTTCGCGGCGTGCCGTGGTAAGGTAGGAATAGAATCTTACGTGCCCGTCGGGTTGCGGGAAATTCTGTTCGTCGGCTTGCCGAATGATTGCCAAAATCCGTTTCGGGATAGGTCTGATATCGCATATTCTCATAGGTCACCTCAATACCATTTCGTCGCCGAAAATCTCTTGCAGAATGCGGAGCGCTTCGGGCTCGTAAGGGGAGACGGAAGGCTCGGATTTTTCCGCGTTCGCGGGCAGTATTTCGCCCGTTTCCATGTCGATGTTTTCGAGGTATTTCCGAGCCCCGTCTTCGCCGTCGATTTCGGCTAAAATTTCGTCGATTTCTTCGGCGCTCGGAAGGTCGTCTTCTTCCTCGTTCCCGGGTTTGTTTTCGACTGTGTTTTTGACGTCTGTTTCCGTCGTTTCGCCGTCTTCTTTTTCCATAAAATCGAAGAGCGTCATCTGCGGCGCCGGTTGCGGTTTCGCGACGGCTTTGACCGTTGTCGTCGGCTTGCTTGCGGCTGCGCGGACGGGTTTGTATTCCGTGCCGTCGGCGTTGTAAAGTGTACCGTCGATGCTGTCTTCTTCGAAATAGTGTATCGCCCAACCGAACACGACCTTGTCTTCGACGCATGCCGATGATGCGCCTTTTGCCGCGAACTTTCTCGCTTCGTCGCAGGCGTATCGCATAAAGCCGTCCAGCGTTTTGCGGTTGATAAGATGCTTGCCGTCTTTCTCAATGGGCGTGCCGTTGTTTATCTTCTCGGCAAGCGTTTCGCTTGCGTTGTCTTCGAGATATGCTTTTACGATTTCATGTTCTCTCGAAGTCGCTTCCAAATTCAGTTTTGTCATTTTGTTCTCCTTCGGTGTGAAAGAGAGTGCCCGCTAAAACGGACACTCTCTCCATATACCGCGTTTGGTTTCTTTTTCCGATACGGGAATGACTTTCCATTTCGGGTTGACGAGTTCTTTGTCGCCGTCCCGTGCGGTTGGGGGATAGCGTATGTAACTTCGCATCGCGTTGAAAGCCTGCCTTCGGGTGTGCGTCAGGAAGTAGCGGACGTATTCTTTCGCACCTTCTTCGCGGTAGCACACTTTGTAGCCGTAATTCGGTTTCCGGCGTGCAGGCATATCAGCACTCCAACCAGAGCACTACGTCGAGCGTATCGTGAAAGTTCTGTTGGGCGATTTGCACTTCAAGCTCGTACAGAGCGTCGTCATCAAGTTCGTTGACGGCGCGATAAAGTCTGCCGTAAAAGCCCTGCGACGACATGAGGGAAATAACCGTATCGGCGAAAAGTTTGCAGTTTCTGTTATCGTGGGTTGCGAGTTTTTGTATGTTGTTCATTGTCTGTCCTCCTTGGCGATGGTATAAAGGTCGTCCGCATAATACTCGCAGACGAAGGGGTTGAAAATCGCGTGACATTTCACGCCTTTGTAATCGACCAGATAGTCGTTGTCGCCGACTTGTTGCAAGACGGTTATTTCGTCCGTCTGCCCGTCGAGACTGTTGATGTGCGCGTATGTTTTCAGGGGAGTCATTTCGTCGTCCTCCTCACGCTATGCGTTTCAGGCCGCCGCCGAAACTTCTGACGCCGACGTTTCCGAATTCGCTGCACCATTCGTCGTCTTTGTTCCATACATAGGCGAACGCACAGAACATATTCCCGTTCTTGTAAACGAGGCCGTTCCACTCTTCGGGGTATGCCGTGACAATGAGATAGTCCCAGCATTCGCCGAATTCGGTGAATTCGTGGGTTACGGCGTAAACCTTACAGCCGTGCTTCTGTTCGATTTCTTGCATTTTCCTGTAGGCTTCGGGCTCTTGGTCAATCCAGAATCCGGCGAATTCTTCGAAGAAGCACACTTTGTCCTCTTCGCGGAAGCCGTCGATATAAGGCTTGTATATGTCCAGTTGTTTCAAAATCTCGATTGCTTTTTCCTTGCTTGTCATAATTGTTTCTCCTCAGATGTACTGTTCAAGTTGCTCGAAGTTGTAGCCGATGTTCCGAAGCGTTTCTTCAAATCCGAACCACGCGAGAAGGTTTTGATTGGTAATTTCTTGTGCGAGCGGATCTTCTTTGTCCCACTTGTTGCCGAACAGTTCGGAGGGAGCGTAAAGTCCCGTTCCGTTCATCGCGTCGTACAAAAGGTCGTTGATTTCTTGTCGATATTGTTTGTAGAAACGCACGGTGTCCGAGTAGTAGATGAGTTCTGTTACGACGCCCGATTGACAGCCGTGATTGAGCACATCGGTGAATATGTACTTCTTGTCGTTGTAGTCGCCCCATCTGTCAATGACATAATTGCAAACCCGCTTGAACAGCGGGCTTGACGAGTTGCGTTTCAGTTCCTTGACATTTGAAAGAGTCAGTTTCATTAAGCCGCCTCCTCAAAGTCGTCGATGTAAATTCTGTCGAACATAAAGCCGTATTCGAAATACCGTCTGCCGGTTTTGTCGGTCAGTATGTCATAAGTGACAAGGCTGATTTTTCCTCTGTCCGTCACCGCGACGAGGATTTCGGATTGGTCTAAACTGTATCCGATGATGTTGAATGTGACGAAATCGTCACCGTCGAAAAAGTCGAATTCGGCAAGATAGCCTCTTTCGGCTTTGCAAGAGTTGGAAACTTTGTTTTCCATAGAGTTCACCTCCGAATTTTGATTTTGCCTTTCGGCAAAAGCGGAGGAGCGCAGGCGGAGAAGAACGCAAATTGCGTATTCAGCCTCGGCAGTCAACGGAGCAGAGCGGAAATTGTTGAGAGAAAATAGGGCAGTCTGGTTGGTGAACGCTTGTGCCTAAACAACAGGGCAGTCCGCTGAATATGCAAGGTGCACAAGTGACACAGCAGAGCGGTCATATAGAAAATAAAGCGGTATGTAAAAACAGGGTTGGTTTACAAATAAAAACCGCCTCGGGATAATCCCGAAGCGGTGATAAGACATTGGATTTTTCAGCGACAATTTACGCCCGTTGACTACGCTCCGCCGGTGCTACACCCCGCCCCCCCGAAACGGCAAAATCATTTTTATTGCGACAATATTCTCGCAGCTTAGCACGAGAATTTGCAAAAAAAATGCAAAAGTACGGCATAAGCGCTTGTTTTTTAGCATATGATATGATAGATTATAACTGTCGCAAAGAAAGATGTTGTCTGGAGGAAAACAAGATGCTTATAGGTTTTAGATTTAAAAATTGCAGATCTTTTTATCAAGAGAATTACTTGAGTATGGAAGCAACAAGCGACAAGGAATTGAGGGGAATAAATACGTTTACCGTTGATTCGAAAGTCGTTTTAGAGGGGGAAAATGAATTCATAAAGTCTGCCATTATATTCGGGGCTAATGCATCTGGTAAGTCGAATGTGATTAAGGCTATTTCATATATGAGAAATTGTCTTATGCAATCGGCTGCACAATTACCTATCATAGCAAACAATGAGCCGTTTTTGTTTTATGATGGTGCTTCCGATGAAGAAAGCGTATATGAAGTAGAAATTATACAAAACGAAACCTATTATAGATATGGTTTTGCTCTTCTGCACGGTCGTGTGGAGCGAGAATGGCTGGAGCGTAGAAAAGAGAGAATTACGAAAGTATTCGAGAGAAATCGGCAAAATTTGGAAATAACGGGATTATCCAGGGATGCTGTGAAGCTTTTAAATATCACACCTAATACCTTGTTTTTGTCTGTTGGCAATAATTTTAAGTTAGATATTGCTCCTTACTTAAATGATGTGATGAAGTGGTTTTTGAATCTGCTGATAGTGTTTGAAAATAATGCTAATAGTTTCGACATTTACACACTCGCGGGGGGGAAATATAAGGATCAAGCGGTTGAAATTTTGAAGAGAGCAGATATTGGGATACGCGATATAAGAGTAATTAAAGACAAAGTTGCTAATATGTCAAATTTCAATGATGTACTGCGTTTTAATACACAAATACAGATTAATCCCAATGGATATGGTCAGCTGAAACAAGAGAATGCCGATTTGTTTAACATTGACCTCGAAACTTCCTTTCAAGCATATGACAAAGATAATAACGAAACATCATTAAAAAAAGTCCGGCTGTTTAAAAATCGCGGTTTTAATTCTGAGGGAACAGAACGGTTACTTTATTATATGGGGTGGATTTTAGCTGCACTTGACCAAGGTAGGGTAATTTTTGTCGATGAAGTAGATTCAAAATTACATTTTTTGGTTGCAGATTATATCATTAATCTTTTTAATTCGATCGATGTTAATTCGAAAAATGCTCAATTGATTTGTACTGCACACAATGTTATGCTTATGGATGGAGATATAAGGAGAGATCAAATATATTTTACAAGCAAGGATAAGTATGGTGTGAGCACTCTTCAGTCGCTTTCAGATTATAAAAATGTGCGCAAATCAGATCTTTTTAGTAAAAAATATTTGGCTGGGTTTTATACGGAACTGCCTAATATGAGGTATTGGAACTAAGGAGGGAAGATTTATGCCTAAAAGGAAAGCTGACGTAAGAAAGGTAAGAAATGATTTTTATGTAATAACGAACGGACAGCAAACAGAGAAAGTTTATTTTGAGTTATTAAGGCGAAAGCATAGCATTTATTCCGTGCATGTTAAATTTGACAATGCGGATCCTCTGCGTCTTGTAGAATATGCAGGTAGTTTTTTAGCAGATGCCAATCAGGTGTGGTGTGTATTTGATATTGATAACAGTTATGCAGATGGTAGATTGATTCCAGCGTTAGAACTTGCAGACAGAACTGGAGTAAAAATTGCATACTCAAACAAATGCTTTGAAGTTTGGATGCTGGCGCATTTCGAACCATATAGGAAGACTACTTCTGTTCAAAGTTATATCAGCGATTTAACGGCGCATTTAGCAAAAGTAGGTTACACACAAGGGTATGATAAAACGGATCAAGCTCTTATTAGGCAGTATTTTGTCCCACGCTATAAAGACGCGATAGATAATGCTAAAATGGTTTATCAGCAGTATGTTAAACAGTTTGTTAAAGAAAACACCTCGGCGCAGAGACACCCTATTTGGGAGTGGGATGCAAGTACTACGGTGTTCCAACTTATACAAGCTATGGGTTTAAAAGATTAGCAGATAGTTGAAAACCGGACTTCTTGCCGTGCGAGTTAAATATCGGTAATAATAGATATCAATCGTGATGAAAAATATGATGAAGTCTGAAACTCGTCATTTTATGCAAAACTTGCATTCTTTAAAGTTATAAGATCGTGTGAAGTGATATCGTCTCTAGATACATATAAATTTAATTATGGTTTGATTTCGGGGCATGAGCATATACGTCGCTTATAATATATATAGTCAATATTTGATTTAAACTACAATTGTGCAAGCAATTAACTTAAACTAGTGAAAACGCCGTCGGCAATATGATAGGGAAGTTCACGAAGAACGACGTTATGGAACGCGTGCCGTCTATAGGAAAAACCTCCGTCGAAAACGCTTTGAGAACGTTGTTGGAGGAGGGGGTAATAGGCAGGGAAGGCAAGGGAAAAGCTACATTTTATTTCCGAAAAAACTGAGGGAATTTTCTTTGTAAAACTGCCTAAAAACGTGCTGATTTTTCTCATTGTTGTATTTGACCGTCAAAATCGGGAACGGGTTGACAGCCAATAAATTTTGAGTGGCGGAAAGTTATTTCTATTGACTAGTATGCTAATCATGCGGACATATAGCCTGCATTGAGCACCTCCGACCAAAGTGAGGAGAGATGGGTGCCGTTGATGTGGGCTTTTTCGTAGAAGTCGGTGACGGAAGGATATATCTGATAGGTTTCGAGTGAGTGGAATAGATAAAAGTGTACGGAGTCGTTGTCTCTTATCAGCACGCCGTAAGTTTTGCCGTTGTAATCGAACTGCATTTCCTTGTAGAATTTTAAGCCTTCTATGAAATCTTCAAAAGAGGGAGAGAGAGATTTTCCTTCCGCGAAAAGCTGTTTTGCTTTGTTGAAAGAAACGATGTTCGGGTAGCGGACATCGTCGGGGCATTTGTCATACTCCCTGTTTTGAACCCAGCCGCAGTTTTCGCAAAAGCCGTTGCCGTACGGGTCGACAAGGACGTTTTTGCCGCACACTTGGCAGGGCGCTTGAATTTTGGAATTCGTATTATTCATTTTTTAGTGTCGCTGTTGTCCGGGATAAACTCGTGTTCGGAAAGTTCGATAAAGTCTTCTTCCTCCGATGTCATAAAACAGCGCCGAAGATAATCGTGACCGCCGTCTACGGCGCATTTGCCGCACGAACAGTATTTAAAATCGTGAACGTGGCACGACTCAATTATGTCGCCGCAATGTTTGCATTGTATGACATTCCGCTTGATTACGCATTTCATAGGCAAGGTATGTTTTGAGATAATCTGGCATTGCCGATTTTGGGGTATGGGGTTGATTTTTTACATAAACAGTTTAATATATGGAGGTGAGAAAAGCAATGGGTGAGTCGTTATGTGTTGGCAAATTTCGACTATAAAAACCTCGTAAGAGCGGGGCAGAAACAGTCAGTTCGAAAGGCGGGGAAAGTCGCGGAAAAACGGTGTGAAATCGAGATTGGCTGTATTTGGCTGTCAAATCGGGAAAAGGGCTGACAGCCAGAGAAATTTTGGGGAAGAAAAAGCACAAGATATTGTGGTGTTTCGGAGATTTGGAAGGGGTATATTGCGGCGGGCAATGCCCCTTTTGTTTCGGGTTGTACCTTGGTAAGGAAAAGGTCGCGGATTAACTATAACGTTAGGCTTAAACAGACAGTTTCCATATGGAAACTGTCTGTTTAGGTCATTTTGAATTTTTAAATAGTTTTATAGTTTTGTTATAAATTTTCACATAATATAGATGTTTTGCATTGTCTTTTATAAGCCGTGCTCAATGTTTTATGGCAAATTGCACGAAGAATTTGGTTGAGATTTCGTTCATGGTTACCGTTGTGTTTATTTCGTGTCCCACATATTCACCATTTCGGAATATAAGATAAACTTCGGATATTATTTTTTCCGTGGTTATGCCGTCGCCTCCGTTGTCCCCTTTGATTTTGATAAAGGTGCAGTTGCCGTAGTTGGAATATGCGAAGGTAATATTCTCGCTTTGGACGGTTTCTCTGCAATCTATTTTAGCGACTGAGAAGAAAGCAATGTCGTAATCCGTGATAGACGGTATTGTAATAGAACCGTCTTCGTCAAATATCTGAGAGTTGACGCCTGCAGAACTTACATCGGCGTTGCCGTTGTAATAGTGCGGGGTGGATTTATCGGTGATATCCATAATATCGAAAGACATATTGTATGTGCCGAAATTGTCGTTGCTGTGTATATTTGACACCGTGCCGATATATTGTGCTTTCCCTTCATAGCCTTGAAATACCGTAAAATAGACCGTCGCGTTGTATCGGCTGTAATCGCTTTCGATTTTGCCCGCTCCATCGGTGCCGAACCATTCGTTCATCAATTGTACTGCTTCGACATCGTCGGTAGGCTGAAACTCTGTGTAATTTGATTGCACTTTCAACCCAGGGAAGAAAGTGCTGCCGCCGTTGACTTTGCAGACATATTCCCAGGGTGTAACGGAGCCGTCGATCCAAGTGTATTCGGAATCGGGTGTGAGACTCACAGTAATTATTCCTTTTCCGGTGCTTATGTCAATAATTTGCGCGATTTCATCTGCTTGTAGAATGTAAAACGCATGATTGTTCTGATCTACTACGGGATAACACGATTCTCCGTTAAAATTTGTGATTATTGCATTTTCCGTAAAGTTGGTGAAGCTAATATAATGCGCAACGCCGTCATATGTGACAAAGTCCACTCCGTCGGGGTCCGTTGCGCTGTCCTGCAAACGTACGGTTGGGATGGATATTGCTTTCTTATCCTTAATTTCGAAAGTGAACACTACATCGTCTGTACTGGTTGTTCCGTCTGCCGTGCCGTCGTGCCAAACGAAATTAGTTTTGTCTTTGAGAGAAAGCGTGACGGTGTATTTGCCGGTTTGTTTGAAAAGCCAGTTAAGGAAGTAATCGGAATTTAAGTCTTGCATTACCCTTGTAAATGTAGGGTTACCGTCATTGGCCGTTACATGCAATTGCATTGTGTTTTCGTCCCAGTCACTGATGTACACGTTGTAGCCGAGGCCGTTATCGATTACATAAGGGAGCGAATTATCGGGATAAGGTCCGAACCCCTCGTTTTCATTGTGGAATTTATCGGTGCGAACGCTGAGAGAAGGTTGATACACAGATCCTTTGGTTACTTGCAAAACGACATCGATGCTACTGTCTTCAACGGTGTAAAATGCTTCGTTGCCAGAGTAGAGTTGATAGCGAGCAGGGAAGTAGTCGCCGTCGTTGTCTGCGCTGACGAAAGTAGATGAATCTGCCCAGACATAGTCGCCACCTATTTCGGCTCCTGTCCTGCCTTTGAGTGCTGTATCTATCGAGAAATCAATTGTAATAATGGATATATCGCCGAGATTTACTCCGCCCGAAATACCGCTGCGGTAGTTGAAAACAGCTTGAAGATTCGAGGATATTGCGGAATCGTAACGCAACACAGCCTTATTTACGGTAAAAGCTGCCGCGGATGTGATGTCGGAATAAGAAGTCATGTAGTTGTCGGTTTGGGGAATTTCGGCATAAACGTAGTATTCGCCCACAGGAATACTGCGAGGTTCTGTTCCGAAACTATAAAGCGGAGTTGTGTATAACCAGTACTCTTCTTTTTCTTCGTCTGAGAGTACATCGTATGCCTCTTTCGATATACAAAGATAAACTGGTTCGACATCGGAAGTGGTGTAGTCACCGAGAGTTACTTCGGCGGGAACTTCGTCGTATTCCCATTCGTTGTGCGATAATGCAAGCGTGCAATCGGCACGCACCGCTTGTGTTATCGAGAATATCATTCTCGCTTGAAACTCATCTTTATCAAACACTATCTGATAGTAGCCGACCTCCGGAATGACGGGAATTGAAGAAATGGGAACCTCTTCGGCTTCTATTTTGAAATACGACACGGTATATTCGCTTGCAGCGAGAATCTTTGTCGATCCGTCGGAATAGTGTAGATTGACCGTGTAGGATGGCAAAATATCGGCGTATTTTGTGCCATATTCGAATGTGCCGAGGTCCCAGAAAGTGGAACGGTCGACGCCGTCCGTGTCGACAAATTGAATGCTTTGTGGGGTGGCTTGATTTCCGCTGTCTGAATTGCATGCGACAAGCGAAATCATGCAAACAGTAAGTGCGACGAGAACTGTAATCAACCCTAAAAACTTCTTCATAATCTCCTCCTTGACGGAAAATGCCTGACGATATTGTGTGCTTAATGAAAATAATGGGGTTTATTTTCGCCGCACGGTTTTACATTTCAAGGTCATAAGGGAAAAACCTTGCTCTGCTGCCGAAAAATACAGCACAATAAAGCACAAAACAATAAGTTGTAAATCTTTCATTTGATTTAAAGATATCATGTATAACGGATGTTGTCAATGTTGGCCGTAAAAGCGTAAAAACTGATTGATTAGTTATATTTTTGTTGCAGGCGACGAATTGCGGTAAATTGCGGTCAGATGCGGGTGTCTTTTGCAAAAACACTTGCGGACAATCGTATAATGCTGTTGCAATGTGAATGTGTTTTGTAATGGCGCGCGGTGTGATGCAATTAAATGTGTGGAAGAACGAGTTCAAAAGATTTGACGTGCGAGCGTGGGAGTTATTGACAAAAGCGCTATGAAACAATATAATATCTTTAATAACAAACGTTAAGGAGCGTCACTATGAAAAGAATCGTTACCCTGAACACCCGCAATCTCGAAAAGAGCAAACAGAACGGCGGCTGCGGCGAATGCCAAACATCTTGCCAATCTGCATGCAAGACTTCCTGCGGCGTTGCAAACCAAAAGTGCGAAAAAGCGGCGAAGTAATCCGTTTTTGATTCAACTTGCGACCGCTCGGGATAACTCTCGGGTGGTCTTTGTCTATTATGGTACATACTTTTACTGAATGTGGATATAACATAGCCGTTGATTGCGCCAGCGGCTCGGTGCATGTCGTTGACGAAGTTGCGCTCGAACTCATTGACAATTACGAAAAAGCGGGTGATGACGGCTATCTCAAAGAAGTCGCGGCAAAACACTCCGTAAGTCTTGAAGAAATAAAAGAATGCGTTGACGATTTGAAAGAACTTGAAAGGCAGGGCAAACTGTTTTCCGAAGACAAGTTCCGTCCCGATGTCGACAAGCTTGCAAAAAGGTCGACCGTCGTTAAGGCACTTTGTCTTCACGTTGCCCACACCTGCAACCTTGATTGTGAGTACTGCTTTGCATCGCAGGGCAAATATCACGGTGAGCGTGCGCTCATGTCGTTCGAAGTCGGCAAACGCGCGCTTGATTTTCTCGTCGAAAATTCGGGTGACCGTCACAATCTCGAAGTTGACTTTTTCGGCGGCGAACCTTTGATGAACTGGCAGGTAGTCAAGGACCTTGTCGCTTATGCCCGTAGCATTGAACAACAACACGATAAGTGTTTCAGATTTACGCTGACGACAAACGGCATGCTTGTTGATGACGACGTCATAGAGTTCAGTAACCGTGAAATGGACAATGTCGTCATGAGTCTGGACGGTCGAAAGGAAATCAATGACCACTTCCGTAAGACAGCAGGCGGTGTCGGCAGTTTTGATATAATCGTTCCGAAATTCGTCAAGTTCGCAAAAGCCCGCAGTGAAAAAGATTACTACATTCGCGGTACTTTTACGCATAACAATCCCGATTTCATGAAGGATATAGAGGTTATGCTGGACCTTGGTTTTGACAGGCTGAGCATGGAACCCGTCGTATGTCCGCCCGATTCGCCTTATGCGTTGACGGAAGAGGACAAGAAAATCGTGTGCAGGCAATACGAACTTCTCGCGGAGAAAATGATAGAGCGCAGACGAGCGGGAACACCTTTCGTGTTCTATCATTACATGCTCGATCTTGAACACGGACCGTGTATTTATAAACGTTTGTCGGGTTGCGGCTCCGGAACGGAGTATATGGCAGTTACCCCGACGGGTGAGCTTTATCCTTGTCATCAGTTTGTCGGAGATAAAGATTATCTTATGGGTGATGTGTTCAACGGCGTAACAAATACCGCCGTGCGCGACAAATTCAAGCGCTGCAATGTTTATTCCAAACCCGAATGTGCCGATTGCTGGGCAAGGTTGTATTGCTCGGGCGGTTGTGCCGCGAATTCCTATCACGCGACGGGCGACATAAACGGTATATACTCATACGGATGCGAACTTTTCAAAAAACGTATGCAATGCGCGATAGCGGTAAATGCGTCGGCGCTTATAGAAGAATGACAAAAACTCCCATCAGGGAGTTTTTTCATACATAAGTTGCAATTTCTTTGAGATATATTTTAATCGCGGCGTGCACGTGATATAATTGTAGAGCAATGCAGAGAATTCAAAGAGCAATGTTGGATACATCGGTTATGCAAATTGTAATCGGTATGTCTTATAATCCGACAGTTATCAGCGTAATAAGGGAGAAAATTCAATGAAAAACAGAATTATCACAATCGGCAGACAGTTTGGAAGCGGAGGACGCACAATCGGAAAAGAAGTCGCGGCAAAACTCGGTATTCCGTGTTATGACAGCGAACTTATCGAGCGCGCCTCGGAAGAAAGCGGACTGAGCAAGGAATACGTTGCCGAAAGAGGTGAATATACCGCTCACGACGGTTGGTTTTCCAGTGTGTTTGCGGCGGGGCATTCCTATCACGGAATGTCCAATCAGGATTACCTCTGGGCTGTTCAGAAAAAAATCATACTCGATTTGGCGGAACAGGGACCTTGCGTTATAGTCGGAAGATGTGCCGACTATATCTTGCGTGACGTTGCCGATTGCCTTAAAGTTTTTGTACGTGCCGATATGGACAAACGCGCGGAAAGGATTGTGAATCTGTACGGCGAAACGTCGGATGCTCCTTTGAAAAGACTCAAAGAAAAGGACAAACGGCGCGCGGCATATTACAAGTTTTATACGGAAACCGAATGGGGTGACATCAACAACTATCATATTGTTTTGGACAGCGGCGTTATCGGCATAGAAAAGTGCGTTGACATAATAGCCGATTTGTATCGCAACATTCCCGCGGACGAAAACAGCGGGCAATGAGCGTGAAAATCGGAGATGGAAACTTAACAGAAAACGAGCTGCCGCGTAATGAATGCACGGCGGGCGATGTGGTATGCACGCCCGAGAGCGCACAGTGTGATTGCCGAGCAACCGAAACGACGGCTGACAGTACGTCTCCTTAGGTTGCAATCAACGAGTTGTTGGTTTGCCCTAAGGAAAGAAAGCGCAACGCGCTGTTTGACGTGTTGCGTATCATTGCGATGTTGTTTATTGTTTTGCATCACCTTACGATAAACAACATAGGGTTGTCGGCGATTGAAACGCACATCGACCCGTCGCTCACCAGTCAGTATCTCGGCACATCTTTTCTCGATTGCTTTTTCATAATAGGTGTCAACGTCTTCTTCCTTTTATCGGGATATTTCGGAATAAAATTAAAACTGGGCAAAATATTCAGATTGCTTTTCAAACTTTATGTTTTCTGGATTCTATCCGCGTTAATTGCTCAAGCGGCGGGCGTTTCCGACTTTGAATCGTGGACGGATTGTATTATCAAATGCCTCATTTCACCGTCGGAATATTGGTTCGTACTGGCGTATATAGCGCTGTGTCCGTTGAACAAAGACTGAAAGAAAAAGACAAACGCCGTGCGGCATATCACAGATTTTATACGGATATGAAGTGGGGACACGCTCAGAACTACGACATAACCTTGAACAGCGGAACTCTGGGCATTGACAAGTGCTCGGAAATAATTGTCGGATTGTATAATTCCAAGATTTAATAATCGGATTTCAGTGTTGCACACGCGAAAGCAGTCGCTTTTCGCGTGTGTTGCATTATATTTGTTTACAGCCGATTTTCAGCTGTTTGCAGGCGTTGATTATCATAAAAGAGCCGATGCCGACGGAAACGGAACATACGATAAGTCCCGAAACTATAATCAACATGCGGAAAGTGTAAGTCAGTTCGCCGAAAGTCGTGACAAGAGTGTTTTCCAACATTATTATTGACGTCAACGCATCGACAAAGGATATGTTGCGAATTGTCTGAATTATGGGGTCGCGGTAAGATTTTGCTTTTACGAGGTTGCCAATTGCCATTGCGATTTTCAAAAAAGCGTACGTGGCTGTCATAATGGCGATTATGTTGTTTGTCGCGCCGTGGTCATCGGATGACAAAATAGCCGAAATTATAACCGTAAGGGCTATCGTCAAAGGTACGAATACGGCTCCGTTTGCAAGATAGATTTTCAGTTTGTCGTTGAAAAGTTCTTCATTGTCGTCGCCGCGTTTTTTCACTGCCGCCCATCGTAAAATCAATACAAGAATTCGTTGAAAGGCAAGTATAATCAGGTATCCTGCGAATGCGCCATACCATAAAGACCCGTTCAGAATGCCGAAAACCCCGTTGTAAATTGCAAACAGGGCAGTTGTGACGGCACCTATTACCGCAAAGAACAAAGTGCGGTATCCGTAATCGTTCCGATAAGAACGGTACCAACCGTATTTGTCGAGTTCGGTGTTTACGCGCGATATGATTTCTTTAATCGGGTTCATTTCAGTTGTGGTTGATGCAATTCACTATGAGTTCGGCAATGAAAGCGATTTCGTCTTTGCAACCTTGTTTTATCCATTCGATGATTATGGCGTGTATTCCGTTCATATAGAACGCAAGCATATACCTTTTCGCCTTGTCGGGAACGGAGTATCTTTGCAGTATGGGTTTGAATATGCTTTCGTACATTTTGTTGAACGTTTGGTTTACGCCGAACAATTCCGGTTTCGATATCGCCGCCATAAACGCCGTCTTGTGTTCTTTCAGAAATTCGAGATAGGGCACGGAGTATTCGGGTTTGAAAAGCAACAGGTCGTCAAGGGAACCGCCGTCGACATTTATTTTGTTGTCGCGGTATTTGTTCCGAAGTTCTTTGTTCAGATATTCGATGCTTTCCCGAAGCAAGTCCGTCGTCGTTTCGTAATGCAGGTAGAAGGTCGAACGGTTGACGCCCGCCTTTTCGCAGATTTCCTTTACCGTGATATATTCGAAATCCTTCTTTTCGAGCAGCAACAGCAACGCCTCGTCCATCAGACGGGCAGTATTATAATATTTGCTTTCGGATTTGTTCATAATACCGCCCTCCGATGTACGGTGTTATTATTCCTCGTCGGTGATTTCTTTTGCAAGACGAATGATGTCGCCGGCATACTTTTGTTTTCTGCGTTCGAGGATTTTTCTGTATACGGGGTAGTTGATGCCTATACCTGCAATTCCTATAATGCCGAGTATAACTCCCACAACCATGGGTACCGTGCCGCCGCCTCCGAGAGTACCGAGGCAAAAGCACATTCCGAGCCCCAGAACGAGAGTGGATAAGATGCCTATGGTGTACGCCGAAACGGTGGGTGCAAGTTTAACCTTGCTGTCGAGTTTTTTCAGTGCAACAACCTTGCTTGTGTTTTTCACCGAATATTCGTTTGCTATTGCTTCCGCATAAATTTTGTCAGTGTCCATTTTCAGTTCCTCCTTTTGAACTGACTACAGTTTATCAGCCGCAGAAGAGAAACTGAACAACAACAAAATGCCGAAATGTCGATTTGAAACACCGTTGGCTCACTCTGTTGAAATTTTATCACCAAACCTAATTTATATCAACTGACATATAATCACGTAGGTTTGAAAATGTATTACGCAAAATAAAAACAGCCAAACAATAAGTTGTGCGGAGGCGGAGGAATTCGTAAGGAGCGAAGAGACGGAAAGCGCGTTTTGGGACATTTGTTCTGCGTGCGGAAGTCACGCAGGTCGCAAAACCGCGTCAGCGACAGGTAAGAATCACTCCGCAAATAAAAGAAAAGCACCGATTTACTCGGTGCTTTTCGGTGGCGGAGGCGGAGGGTTCGTAAGGAACGTAGTGACGGAATAGCGAGTTTTTGGACATCTGTTCTGCGTGCGGAAGTCACGCAGGTCGCAAAACCGCGTCAACAACAGGTGAGAATCGCACCGCAAAGATAAGAAAAGCACCGATTTTATTCGGTGCTTTTCGGTGGCGGAGGCGGAGGGATTCGAACCCCCGTGCCCTTTCAGGCAAACGGTTTTCAAGACCGCCTCGTTATGACCGCTTCGATACGCCTCCGTGCGTTGTTTGCTGTCTGCGGGCGGGTGACCTTACCGCATAATTATATCAACTGCAAGGCACAGTGTCAACAAAGTGCGCGTCAAGGTTTGTCGGGAGTTTGCAGCTGAATTCGCAAAAATATCTTGCCGTTTTGCATAAAAACAGCAAAAAATGAGGCGTTTTTTGATAATTTCGGTATTATACGGTCGAAATATCGTTTGTCAATCCTTGATATGTGTTTTATAATATACAACTGAAATGAAAGACAATATGATATTTGACAATCAACATACGTCGCGGAACTGGTCGAGCAGATTCGGTTTCCTGATGGCGGCTGTCGGTTCCGCTGTGGGACTCGGCAACATCTGGCGTTTCCCTTATCTTGCGGGACAGCAGGGCGGAGCGTTGTTCCTGCTTGCCTACGTGGTTATGGTTCTGCTTATCGGATTTTCGCTGATGATTGCGGAGTTTGCAATAGGAAGGCACGCGGCAAAGAACGTAATCGACGCGTACGGAGTCAAAAAAAGACGCTGGGGCGTTGTCGGCGTGTTCAGTTGTATAGCGTCTTTTATCATAGTTTCCTATTACAGCGTAATCGGCGGCTGGATTATAAGATATGCGGCAGGTTATTTTGACGGCGGCAGTTTTGTGGCGAGCGGCGATTATGCGGGAGTGTTCTCCTCGTTTATAGGCAACTCGTGGCAACCCATACTTTGTCTGTTGGCGTTTATGGGTGTTTGCCTTGTCGTTATTCTGCTCGGCGTCAAGAAGGGCATAGAACGCATCAACAAGGTGCTCATGCCGCTGTTGTTCGTGATGTTGGTTTTCGTCATGATTGTTTCGCTCACGATGGAAGGAGCACTCGAAGGCGTGAAATTCTTTATCGTCCCCGATTTCGGACGTGTCGACGCGTCGGGCGGCGTGCTCGGAATATTCCTTGCCGCGCTCGGACAGGCGTTTTATTCGCTGTCTATCGGTCTCGGTATAGGCACGACATACGGAAGTTACGCAAACAAGAGTATAAGCCTTACCAAAAACACCGTTCTTATATGCGTGTCGGATACATTGGTGGCAATGATAGCGGGCTTTGCCATTCTGCCCGCGGTTTTTGCGGCGGGTCAGTCGCCCGCACAAGGCGCAGGTCTTGTCTTTGTAACGTTGCCCGCGGTCTTCCATACTTTGCCGCCCGTTCTCGGAAGCATTGTAGGTGTGGTGTTCTTCCTGTTGGTTCTTTTTGCGGCAATAACTTCGGCAATCGCGCTTATTGAAGTCAACGTAGCAGTAATTTCCGAAAAGTTCAACATCAAGCGCAGATGGGCGGCAATTCTCGTCGTGTCCGCGGCGACGTTGTTCGGCGTTATGGTTTCGCTGTCGCAGGGCGGAAGAATAGGCGGAATGGACTTGCTTGACATATTCGACAAGTTCTCCAACACCTTCCTGTTGCCGTTGGTCGGAATTTGCACCTGCATTTACGTCGGTTACGTGTGGAAACCCAAAAACGCTATGGAAGAACTCACGGCTCACGCTCAACAGGGTCAAGGCGCTATGAAATTCGGCAAAGTGTGGGGCTTAAACATCAGATTTGTGTGTCCCGTCCTTATAGCGGTTCTGTTCGTGTACGGAATAGTGCAGTTGTTCCTGCCCGTGTAAAAGGATTGCGGAATTTTGAATGTGTTTTGAAACGGCACAGCAGTCGTTCATATAAAGAGGTGAAATATGCTTAAACACGTTGTATGCTACAAACTTGCCGATTGCAATAAAGAGGCGCTCGAAGAATGCAAGCGCGTTCTGACTTCGATGGTGGGCATTGTCCCCGAAATCAGAAGTCTGGAAGTCGGTTTTGACGCGCTCGGCAGTCCGCGCAGTTACGATATGATACTGATTGTCGTGCTTGACGACTTCGACGCACTCAAAACCTATCAGAGCAACGAGTATCACGTAACCGTGGTAAAGAAACATATGCATTCCGTCGTGGAGAAAAGCGTATCTGTTGACTTTGAATTCTGAGCGACACAGTCCCGAAGTTTTTTTGTTGTTCGGACGTTTTCGTCGTGGCAATGAGTTATAGCGGCAATTTTACGTCCGCTTTTGCGCCCGCTCTGCGGAGCAAAGCGTCGGCAGAGACATCGGTGTAACGTAAGGAAAAGTCGGACATATGTCATAAAAACAGATTATGAGCATTGAAAAAGCGTCACGGTTGTGACGCTTTTTTGTTGCCGCCGAAGCGGAGAAATCGGTTTGTTTGAAGTGCCTTATTGCAGCTTTATTTAACAGAAAAAAACTTTTATCGTGTCAAAACGCAACAATCAAGCACCGCTGCTGACGGTAAAGCCGTTGCCTTTGACTTCGCGCGCTTTGGTGATGAATGTAAAAGCGTTGGGGTCGCAGTCCTGAATGATTTTCTTTACTACGTTGATTTGTTTTTTGCGGACGACGCAGATAAGAACTTTGTGGTCGTAGCCCGTATAGTATCCGACGCCTTCCATAACGGTTACGCCGCGGTGCATCTGGTGGGTAATCTGTTCGGCGATTTTTTCGTGTTCGTCGGATATGATGTTGAACACCAACGACGACTGCATACCGGATTGTATGACGTCGGCAACCTGCGACGTTGCAAGCAGAGAAAGGAAGGAGTAAAGCATAGGCGACAGAACGGCTGTTATGATTGCGTTGGCACCTGCGTTCATGTCAAGTCCGATAAAGCCGAGGCCGCCGGAGGCAACGACGATTACGCAGTCGCACATGAAGATGAGCCATTGAACGTCGGATATGGGGTTCTTTGCGTAGATGAGTTTACCGATGACGTCAGTTCCGCCGAGCGAAGTGTTGTAACGGAGCATAAGACCGAGGCTTATACCTGCGCCGGCGCCGCCTGCAAGAGAGGCGAGCAGCATATATCCGCTTTCGGAGTTTGACGCAACGTACTGTGGAAAGTCCACCAGACTGAATATACCCATGAAGAGCGAATATACGGAAACGCAATAAAAAGTGTTGAACGCGAACTTCTTGTCAAGGATTATGAACGCTGCTATGAAAAGAGGAATGTTCATTACCATACCGGTGACGGCGGGGTTGAACACGGTGTCGGCAAGTTTGGCATTGAAGGGCAACACGGCGTTGTAAAGCAGTGAAGAAAGACCGTTTATGCCGCCGGGCGCGAATGCGTTGGGGACGATAAACACGTAAGTTGCCAGAGCTCTGATGAATGCGAGAACAGTTATGAAGACGAAAAATTTGGTGACACGCAGAACTGTTTTAGCGGAAGGCTTGTTAAATTTTTTCATAGTTTTTCCGAGCCGCGATGCGGTTGCCGATACGTCCTTATCGGCGGTGTAATGTTTATCTTTGATATTGCAAGCAATATATACACTTTCGCGCGAGCAAAGTCAAGGGAAAACACTTGCTGTTTTCATATAATTTTATGCGGTTGGCACATAACCGCACAAGGGTGGTTTATTGTAAAGTTATATTCTCGATAAAAGTATGATTATATACTTCTAGCGCGCGTGTATTACGCGTGTGCAAGCGAGGGTTAGAGCGACAGACGGAACACACGACCGAGATTGCGAGCGGGTTCGCGGACGGCGGCAAGTTGCAAGCATACGTTGGCAAGCCGAAAAAACAAAACAACAGCCCGCTATGCGGGCTGACGTTTATTTTTTGGATTTGCCTTTGATTTTGAGACTGTACGCGTCGAGGGTCTTGTCGTGCTTGAAGCCTTTGCAGAAACGTTTGAAACCGCCGCGTTTGCCGTTGCACATGTCGACCAGTCCCAGAACGGATTCGGTGGAGAGTATTCCGCCCGTAAATCCCATAAAGGAACGCAGGGGCATATAAGTTATGGATTTGACGACCATATCCCTGTTTTCGGTATGTCCCGCGACGAGTTTCGCGCCCGTTGTAAGCAGCCCGTAAAGGAATTTGCCAGTAGGCGACACGGATACGTCACCGAGACTGCAGTTGCAGTCGAATTCGCCTTTTGCATACGGCGTGTTGTCGACTATCGAAGCGCCGTACAGAGCCGCAAACTGTTCGATGGGAATTGTGCGTTTCTGTTCGTTTTCTTCGGTGAGGTCGTAGTAGTAAGGCGCTGACGTGCGGTAGTCGGGGATAGGTGCCGCAGGGTTTGCGGACGTGACGTTGACGGTTGCCGAAAGTCTGATATCTCTCGAAGACGCGCCGACGAGAATTTCGAAATCGCCGCTTTCGATGTGCCAGTCTTTGATGATGACGTTGTAGTACGCAAAGGAACGTTTGTCGAGCGTGACGGAAACTTCTTTTTCTTCACCCGCTTTCAGGAAGACTTTCACGAAGCCTTTGAGTTCCTTTTCGGGACGGAAGATGGAGGATTTGACGTCTTTGACGTAAACCTGCGCGATTTCCGCTCCGTCGACGTTTCCCGTGTTCTTGATTTTGAAGGTGGCAACGAGTTCTTCACCCTCTTTGATGTCGGACGCGGAAAGTCTGAGGTCGGAGTATTCGAAATCGGTGTAAGAAAGACCGTAACCGAAAGGATACATAACCGCTTTCTTTGCGGCGTCGAAATATCTGTAACCGACGTAAATGCTTTCGCGGTATTGCACCGTACGGGGACCCATCGGGAAATAACGCGCCACGACGTTGTCGCTGTTTTTGAGGGGGAATGTTTCGGCAAGTTTACCGGAGGGATTGACTTTGCCGTAAAGCAGTCTGTATGTAGCTTCGCCGACAGCCTGTCCGCCGAGATACATATTGAGTATTGCTTTGGATACGGGTTCGACGGAAGAGAGTTGCACGGGCGAGCCGCAGGAGAGAACGACGACGACGTTGGGGTTGACCTTTGCGATTTCCTCGGCGAGAATGACGTGGGAGTCGGGCATATTGATATGCTTGCGGTCGAACCCTTCGGATTCGTAGTCGGGCGTAAGTCCGATGAAGAGCAGAACGACGTCTTTACCTTTTGCGGCTTCGACTGCTTTTTTCACGAGAGCGGGTTTGTAGCCGTCGCCCTTGAATGTATAACCGTCGGCGTATTCGTATTCCTGACCCGCGGCGTCCATGGCTTGCAGGAAGGAAGTCGTTTTGACGGGGTTGATGTGGCTTGAACCCGAACCCTGATAACGGGGAGTTTTGGCAAGAGCACCGATGACGGCGACTTTCTGGGATTTGCGCAGAGGAAGAATTCCGTCCTCGTTTTTGAGCAGAACCGCGCTTTCGGCTGCGATTTTTGCCGCGAGCGCGTTGTTTGCATCAAAATCGACTTTCGCGTCTGCAACTTCGTTGGCTTTGCATTCGAAGGCGAACTTAATCATTCTGAGCGCAACCTTGTCGAGGTCGGCTTCGGACAGAACGCCGTCCTTTACCGCTTTGACTATGACTTTGTCGTTTGCACCGTTGTTGCCGGGCATTTCGAGGTCAAGACCCGCTTTGATGCCTTCGACACGGTCGTTTACCGCGCCCCAGTCGCTGACGACGATGCCTTTGAAACCCCATTCGTCACGGAGTATGTCGGTGAGCATGCGTTTGTTGTCGGAAAGGTAAGTGCCGGCAAGTCTGTTGTAAGAGCACATGACGGTCGACGGCTGTTCGGTCTTTACGACGTGCTCGAACGCGGGCAGATAGATTTCGCGGAGCGCGCGCTCGTCGATTATGCTGTCAATGCTCATGCGGAGATATTCCTGATTGTTTGCGCAGAAGTGTTTGAGTGATACGCCGATACCGTTTTTCTGAACGCCGTGAACCCACGCCGCGCCCATTCTTCCCGCGAGGAAGGGGTCTTCCGAAAAATATTCGAAGTTTCTGCCGCAGAGAGGGCTGCGCTTGATGTTGACGCCGGGACCGAGAACGGTGGTGACACCGAGTCCTTTGGCTTCCTGCGCAATCGCCGCGCCCATTTCTTCGAGCAGGGCGGGGTCCCACGAGCTTGCCGTCGTTACGGCGGTGGGGAAGCAGGTTGCGGGATAGGATTCGCGCATAATGTTGGTTCCCGCGCTTTCCTGTTCTTTACGCAGTCCGTGAGGGCCGTCCGTCATGCATACGGACGGAATGCCCGCGCTTTCGACGGGGAAAGTTTTCCAGAACGTAAGTCCGGAGCACAGAGCGGCTTTTTCTTCGAGTGAAAGTTTTTTCAGAATATCGGTGTAATCTTGTTCTTTCATAGAACACCTCCGTTATTAGCACGCGGGCGAACGCGCCCGCATACATATCAAATCTTAACACTAATTTAATATTTTATCAATACTTTTGTTCCAAATTTGCGGTTTGAGCATATGAAACGGCACTTAAAACCGCCTTTCGCGGCGGTCGGAAACCCCGAAATCACAAAATCGTTGATATGTCCCGCAAAAATGATAAAATAAGTGTAACCGCAATGCGGATTTGTCGTATATTAAGTGAACAAGGGACGAAATGAAGAACGAAGCACTTGAAAATCTTTTCAAAAAATACTACAACGAGGCGAAACTCTACGTTGTGACTTTATGCCACGATGCAGGTCTTGCCGAGGACATAGTATCCGAGTCTTTCTACAAGGCGTTCACCAAGATAGACGAGGAAAAGGACAGTTTCAAGTACTGGCTTCTGAAAGTGTGCAGAAACGCGTATTTCGACCACTTGAAAAAGGCGAAGAAAGTCACGGAACTCAACGACAATCTGCGAGCGGACGAAGAAGACCTTGCGTCGCGGATAATCAAAAAGGAAGAGTATCAGGCTCTGTACCGTGCGATTTCTTTGCTGAAAGACAACTACCGTGAAATTATCCTGCTGTACTACTTCGACGAACTGTCGGTGTCGGAAATAGCGGGAATAACCGAGCAGAGCATCGAAAACGTAAAAGTGCAGATGTATCGCGCGAGAATGAAACTGAAAGAAATTCTGGAGGATTGAATATGAACTACGAAGATGCGTTCAGACATTACAAGGAAGGAACCGCGACCGAAGAGGAAAAGGCGTTCGTGCAGGACGAACTTGCAAGAGCGCGCGCTCTGTCGACGTTGCTTGACGACCAGTCGCTCAACGTAAAAGCCGAACCCATCAAAGAAGCGGACGCGAAAGAAGTCAGGGAAGCAAAACAGCAATTCCTGTGGAAAAGAGTACTTGCGGGCGTTCTGTCCATAACCATACTGCTCGTTATACTGGCGGCGGTACTGGGCGGCGTGTTCGGAGCGGCGGCGGGATACGCGAAAAAGTCCGTAGTCGTTGGCGTTGACGAAGCAAGAGCTCTTGCCGAACAGTACGCATGGGACAGAGCGACGACCGAAGGCGTGTACGTACTCCGCAACGGTCAGCGCGTTCAGATGCTGTTCGAAGGCGACGCGATGTATTCGGAAACCGCAAGAGACATCGACGAGAAATTCCAGTTTGAAAACAACCTTGTCGACAGCTACTACGTTTACCGCATAGAGGTAAAGGGTTTTGACAGCGTGAACCATTACGAATGGGAATACGAAATCGACGTCAATTCAAAGACAGGCACTTGCACCGTTCACAAAACGGAAGTGGAATACGAAGACGATTATCGACGTTATTAAAAATTTCTCCTTATCAACGTGCGTCATAATCGAAAACCCGACCTGCAAAGGTCGGGTTTTCACTTTTTTTGCAATTCGGTATTTTGCAATTTAGGCTTCCGTCACAACCCGCGCAATGTGTTTCAGCGTGTTGTTCATAGGCTGTGACAGGGCAACGTTTTTCAGCAGAATTTCACAGGGGCGTTCGCCGATTATAGCCGAAATGAGGTTGAGTTCCGGTTTGTCAAACAGGTCTATTATTTCGACTGGCTGTCTTTCCGTGAGGTTGACAAGGCTGTCGGGGGAGAGCGAGAGTCGGCATTTTGCGCCGTCCGTTCCCGTAATGAAAGAGGCTATGTCGTAAATGTCGCCGCCCGTTCCCGAACCGATAAGACGCGTCGCGAGTTCGGCGAGTTCTTCCCAGTTTTCGCGGAGCGGACGCAGTCTGAAATTGAGCAGTCCGTCCACGGTGTAGTCTATCGTTTCGGACAAAACTTTGCGAACGACGTTGCTTTCGTATTCTCTGTCAAAGTGCACCAAAGAGCAGATTAACGCGCAATTTGCGTGGTTTAACTCCATGTTATGCAGACTTGTGAGAAAAAAACGCAGTTTCATAAACACGAGCAGAACGGTTTGAAGAATGTCTTCAACCTGCGCTTCGACCTCTTCCTGCAACTCGCATATAGACGCCAGATAAACAAACACTCTGTCCTTGCTTTCTTCCATTGCGTACGACAAATGTTTGACTTTTTTCAGCTTGTCGAGCATAAAATCTATTTCTCTGTCGAAAGTCTTATCAATGCTGATGACGTTAGACCACATAAACACCTCGGCTATATTCTATGCAATTAGCCCGAAATAATTAAGCCCGACGGCAAAAACAAAAAATCATTCGGAAGAAAGTTCAAAAAGTAAAAGGAAGAGGACAAGCGAAAAGGCAGAATAAGTGATAAGTGCAAGGGCAATGTAAAGGCAACCGGAGAGGTAAGGGAAAGGAAAAAGCAGAGTTGAGTAAAGGGGGAAAGAGAGGTGAGAAAAAGGGAAGGGGGAGCTAACAAGAAAGAGAAAATAAGGTAGGGATAACGGAAAGAAAACAGAAAGAAAAGGCGCCGCTTGCGGCGACGCCCGAATTCAAATGTATTGTTGTTTTCCGAGGGCTGTTTCCCTGCGGATTGAACTTTGTGTTTTATGTTTTGTTTTTTGCGGATTGTTTTTTGCCGCTTTGCGGTTTCAATTCAATCCGACCGCAATGTTTTATGTTTTAGAATTTGACGCTCAGTAAACTCTGCGGACTTTGATTACGCCGTCGATTGCGGAGAGTGCGTTTTCGTTTGCGGGAACTTCGCTGTCGATAATTGTGTAGGTGTAACCTTTACCCGTTGCGGAAACGCCTTCGACTCCGAGGACGGTGCCTTCTTTTGCGATTACGGTAGTGCGGTGCGCCGCGCTCTTTTCGACTTTGAGGTTGGGCAGGTTGACGGAGTTGACGATGTTGCCGTTTTCAATGTAATCTTTGAGTTCGTTTGCCGCCATTACCGCGCAGTTGTCTTCGGCTTCTTCCGTGGACGCTCCGAGGTGAGGAACGGCGATAATTCCGTCGCTGTTGTTGGTTTCGGCGGTGGGGAAGTCGCACACGTACTTGTGAACTTTGCCGCTCTTTATGGCTTCTTTGACGTCGTCCACTGCGACGAGTTCGCCGCGTGCCGCGTTGATAATCACGACGCCGTCTTTCATTTCCGCGATGGACTGGGCGTTAATCATGCCTTTGGTTTCGTCGGTTGCGGGCATGTGAAGCGTTACGAAATCCGCGCCTGCGATTGCCGCCGCCATAGTGTCGAACACCGTAACAAAGGGGATTTCCTGTTTTGCCGCCTGAGAGAGGTAGGGGTCATAACCCACGACTTCCATTCCGAGGGCGTTTGCCGCGACTGCGACTTTTCTGCCGATTGCGCCGAGACCGAGAACGCAAAGCGTCTTGCCCGTGATTTCGTGACCGACAAACTGTTTCTTGCCTTTTTCAACCTGTTTTGCCACGTCGTCGCCTTGAAGAGTACGCGCCCATTCCACGCCTTCGACAATGTTGCGAGCGGCAAGGAAAAGTTCGCAGATGACCATTTCTTTGACGGCGTTGGCATTTGCGCCGGGGGTGTTGAATACGCACACGCCCTGTTTTGCATAGTCGGCATGGGGAATGTTGTTGACGCCTGCGCCCGCTCTTGCAACCGCGATGAGGGAAGAGGGCACCGCATATTCCGCCATATTCGCGCTTCTCACAAGAATGCCTGCGGGAGCCGCGCTTTCGTCCACGAGATTGTAGCCTTGAAGTATTTTGCCTGCGAGAGGAGAAATAGCGTTGAGTTTGAGAATGTCCATAATTTTTCCTTTAAGCCTTATTTATTTTTTCACCCGCGGAAGCAACCGCGGGTGAACGAGTTATCATATGCGATTATTTGTTTTCGGTTTCGAACTTCTTCATGAAGTCGATGAGCGCTTTCACGCCTTCGACGGGCATTGCGTTGTAGATGGACGCGCGCATACCGCCGGCAAGACGGTGTCCTTTGAGGGACACGAGCCCGTGGCCTTCCGCCTCTTTGATGAACTTCGCGTCAAGCTCCGCGGAGGGAGTGACGAAGGGCACGTTCATAAGAGAACGGTCCTCGGGGTTCACCTTGTTGGTGTAGAAAGATGAATTGTCGATGAAATTGTAAAGCATTGCCGCCTTTTCGCGGTTCACCTTTTCCACCGCTTCGACGCCGCCCGTCTTTTTGAGATAGCGCAGGTTGAGCATCATCATATATATCGACCAGCAGGGAGGGGTGTTGTAAAGGCTGTTGTTCGCCGCGTGAACGGAATACTTGAACATCGTGGGGCAGACCGCCATTTCGCCGCCAAGCATATCCTTGCGCACGATGACGAGCGTGACGCCCGCGGGAGCGAGGTTTTTCTGTGCGCCGGCGTAAATCAGGGCATACTTGTTCACGTCCGCGACTTCGCTCATTATGCAGGAAGACATATCGGACACGAGGGGCGCGCCGCAGTCGGGCACATAGTTCCACTTCGTGCCGAAGATGGTGTTGTTCTCGGTGATGTGGACATAGTCTATGTCATCCCTGAAATCCTTGCGCGTGAGCTTGGGGATGTAGGTGTAGCCCGCCTCTTCGGAGGAGGCGACAAGACGGATGTCGCCGTATTTTATCGCTTCTTTGTACGCTTTTTTGGAGAAGTTGCCCGTCACCACATAATCCGCGCGGCCCTTTTTCAGGAGATTGAGCGGCACGGACTCGAATTGCGTCGACGCGCCGCCTTGCAGCAGCAGAACTTCGTATTCGTCGGATACGTTCATCAGCTCGCGGACGAGAGAGATGCACTCGTTGTGGATGGGTTCGTACCACTTGCCGCGGTGGCTGAGTTCCATAACGCTCATGCCCGAACCTTCGTAATCGGTGATTTGTTTGCCTGCCTCTTGCAGAACTTCCAGCGGAAGCATGCCGGGACCTGCGGAAAAGTTGTAAACTCGCATTTGTGCCTCCTTAAACGGCGTTGCCGGGATGATACGCGTTGAATTATACAACATTTCGCCGCCGCGTGTAAAGAATTTAACCGGGTAAATCATTCTCCCGTTCAATTTTTTACGGGGGCGTATCCCGCTTGCCTAATCGGTTTATATTTTGTATAATAAAGTTTAATTTGAGAAAATATGCAGATTGTGCGCGGCGCCGCCGCGCGTGCGGAGCGGATCCGGACTGAGGACTTAAACGCGCTCCGCAAAGGAGAGTTATGGCAAAATCCGTAAAAGTAGTTTTTCTGGGCGGGGTCGGAGAGATAGGCAAGAATATGACCGCGCTCGAATTCGGCGACGACATCGTCATCGTGGACTGCGGCGTGGAATTCCCGCGCGAGGACAGTCCCGGCATCGACGCAATCATCCCCGACATCACCTATATCCGCGACAACATCAAAAAGCTGCGCGGCATAGTGCTCACTCACGGGCACGAGGACCACATCGGCGCGCTGCCTTATTACGCTGACGAGCTCAAAGTGCCCATCTACGGCACCGCGCTCACCTTGGGGCTGCTCGAACGCAAACTGTCCGAACGCGGGCTGAAAGCCAAGACGGTGAAAGTGAACGAGGGCGACACGGTCAAACTCGGCTGTTTCGAAGTGGAGTTCATCAAAGTGGCGCATTCGATGGCGGGCGCGTGCGCGCTGTCCGTCACCACGCCTCTCGGCATAATTTTCGTCACCGGCGATTTCAAAATCGACAACACCCCCATCGACGGCAAGAAGACGGACCTGCAACGTATAGCCGAAATAGGCGCGAAAGGCGTTATGCTTATGCTCGGCGAGTCCACCAACGTGGAGCGCAAAGGGTCTTCCACTTCCGAACGTATGGTGGGGCAGGGGCTGGAAAGCATTTTCGTCGCCAATGCGGACAAGCGTATAGTCGTGGCGTGCTTCGCTTCTTCCAATTACCGCGTGCAGCAGATACTCTGGCTTGCGGAGAAGTACGGCAGAAAGGTCGTGCTTGCGGGAAGAAGTATGAAAGGCATAGTGGAAGTCGCGTCCCGCGTGGGCGAGCTGCAAGTGCCCAAGGGAATTATCGCCGACGGCGTGGGCAAACTCCCGCCCGAGAAGCTCGTCGTCATCGCGACGGGGTCGCAGGGAGAGCCGTCCAGCGCTCTCAACAGGATGAGCCGCGGGGATTTCAACAAAGTGTCGATAGGTCCCGACGACGTGGTCGTGCTGTCGTCCACCCCCATACCCGGCAACGAAAAGTCCGTCTACGACGTCATCAACAATCTCTTCCGCAAGGGAGCCAACGTGATTTACGAGGCGATGAACGAAGTGCACGTTTCGGGGCACGCATACGAAGAGGAGTTGAAGATAATGCTTTCCCTCGTGCGTCCGAAATTCTTCATCCCCGTGCACGGTGAATACCGCCATCAGTTCAAGCACGCGGAAATCGCGAAGTCGCTCGGCATAAAGGAGAGCAACATCGTCATCCCCAACATCGGGGAGGTGTACGGTGTGAATATGCACTCGCTGAAACAGCACTCCAACGTGTCCGCAGGCAACGTGTATGTGGACGGAGTGGTGCTCGAAGACGGCAATGCCGTCGTGTCCGACCGCAGGTCGCTTGCCGAATACGGAATGTTGCTCGTGCTGGCGTCCGTAAACAGCGAAAAGGGCGTCATTGCGGGTGACGCCGACGTCATCGCCCGCGGCTTCAATCTCACCGACGAGATAGAACAGGAAATCAAGGACGTCGTGCGCGACACGGTGAACGGCGCCGATTTCGACGAAAATTCGATGAGCGAACTCGCCCGTGCGGTAAAGAAAGCCGTGCGCAAACTCTTCTACCGTGACAGGCAGTTCCCGATAATCATCCCGATAATAGTGGAGGACTGATGCAGCGCAAACCCGTCGTACTCATTCTCACTTCTTCGCACGAACCCGGCAGCGCGGCGCTTGCCGAGGCTGTCCGCGCGCTCGGAACGCACAGGGCGGTCGTGCTCGACGAGGAAAAGTACGGCGTGAGAGGATGCTTCGGCAAACTCGGCGCGCTTGCGTCCGCCCGCGACGAGCGCAGGCTTCCGTCGGGCGGCGGGAGGCACGGCGCGGTGGCGCGCAGAAGAAACGCCAGGGTGGCGAGCGCCGTCAGGCGTTATGCGCCCGAGGTCGTGGTCACGATGACGCCTTACGCGCAGTCCGCGTTTGCGGAGGCGAAGAGGAAGAAAGGTTTTTCCGTGCCGTCCGTGAACATCGTGTCCTCTTTCGTGCTGCCGGAAGGGAATTTCACTTCCGACGCCGCAGACGCTTACATAGTCGAAAACGCGGATGTCAAAGCCGCGCTGGCAAAGAGGGGCATTCCGTCCCGCAGAGTGATGATAATGGGGCTTCCCTACGACGAAGAGAGGCTCACGCCCATCGAGGCGGAGGACGGAAAACAGGAGCTCGGTCTGCCGCGCACACCCACCGTGTTTCTGAACGAGGACGCGAAAAGGGAGATTGTTGAACTGCTAGGTCTGCTTGTCGACCAGGGGAGCATCATCAACGTCGTATGCTGCGCCGCGGACGTGCGCCGTCTCGGCGCTCTTCGCGCGAAAGCGGACGGAGCGGAAGCGAGGAGCAACGTCGTCATAGTCACGAGGAAGGAGCTTTTTTACGACTATATGCGCGTGAGCGACATTGTCGTCACACGCTACGACCCCGTCGTCATATACAAGTGTTTCAAGGCGGGCAAGCCCGTCATCGCGTTCGGCAGGAGCGCGGAAGAGATGAGAAATCTGGAATATCTTGCCGCAAACGGGCTCATTATGCTTGCGCGCTCCGACATCGACGTCGTCGCGCTGATTTACAAGCTGATGCAGACGGACACCGCCTCCGAATTCGTCGAAAAGGGGACGGAACGGACGGAGATGTATTCCTTGGAAAACACCGTCGGTTATCTGACGAGTTTCACGGGGGTGTGATATGGCGCGCATAACGTCTGTCGGCAAATACGGAAGGAAAGCGGGTTTCCGCGAAGGGGACGAACTCGTGTCCCTCGGCGGCGTGCCCGTCGGGGACGTGCTCGACTGTCTTTATTTCGACGGGGAAGAGCGGTTCGACGCGGAGATTGTCCGCGGAGGAAAGCGCCGCACCCTGCACGTCCGCAAACACGCCGACGAAAGTCTGGAAATCGAACTCGACGCCGAAATGCGTCCCATGCGCTGCCTGAACAAGTGCGTGTTCTGCTTCGTCGACCAGCTTCCGAAGGGAATGCGCGACACTCTTTACGTCAAGGACGACGATTACAGGTTCAGTTTCGTCAGCGGCAGTTACGTCACGCTGACCAATCTCTCGGACGAGGAAACGGAGAGGATAATCCGCCTCCGCCTCAGCCCTCTTTACATATCCGTGCACGCGTATTCGGACGACGTCCGGAAGAGGCTGGTGGCAAATCCCGCCACCGTGAAACTGATTGAGAGGATGCGCAGGCTTGGCGAGCACGGCATAAAGATGCACACGCAGCTCGTCATAGTGCCGGGCATAAACGACGGGGAGGAACTGACGCGGAGCATACGCGGACTGCACGGCATACCCGGCGTGCTCACGGTCGCGGTGGTCCCCGTGGGGCTCACCGCCCACCGCGAAGGGCTTGCGGACATACGCACGGCGACAGCGGAAGAGAGCGCGGCGACCGTCGCGCAGGTGGAAGCGTTGAATTCGGAATTCGGCGGGTTCTGCTGGTGTTCGGACGAGTACTACGTCAAGGCGGGTCTGCCGCCCCGCGAATACGCCTATTACGGGGAATTCGAACAGATAGAAAACGGGGTGGGGCTGTTTGCGGAGTTCTACGACAACGTGGATTTCGAGCTTTCGACCCTGCCGGATATGCGCCTCGGCAAGAAGGTCGGCTTTATCACGGGAGTGGATTTCGCGCCTTTCCTCAGAAAGAAGCTGGAAGAGGTGGACGCCAAAATCGGCATTTCAAGCACCGTTTTCGGTGTGGTAAACAACTTTTTCGGGCAGACAATCACCGTTGCGGGGCTTGTCACGGCGGGTGATATAACTGCGCAGGTGGACGCGAGCGGGCTTGACGCCGCGGTCATTCCCGACAATATGCTGAAAGAGTTCGGCGACGTGTTTCTGGACAACGTCACGGCGGCGGAGGTTGAGCGCGCACTCGGTGTGCCGCTCATCGTCGTGTCGCACAGCGGTTCGGACCTCGTCGGACGCATCGCGGAGTTTTTCCGCGGGGAGGATATATGAACAAACCGCTTATCGCAATAGTGGGACGCCCGAATGTGGGCAAATCCACGCTGTTCAACCGTATCGCGGGGGAACGTATCGCCATCGTCGAGGACACCCCCGGCGTCACCCGCGACAGGATTTACGCCGACTGCGAGTGGTGCGGTCACGCGTTCACTCTCATCGATACGGGCGGGCTGGAACTCAAAAGCGAGGACGAGATGTGGGTGCACATCCGCGCGCAGGTGGAAATCGCCGTGGACGCGGCGGACGCGATAATTTACGTCGTGGACGGAAAGACGGGGCTGACGCTGGACGACGAAGCCATTGCGGGTTATCTGCGCAAGGCGAAAGTGCCCGTAATTCTTGCGGTCAACAAGATTGACAACAACGAAATTCACGAAGCCTACCGCTTTTTCTCCCTCGGTTTCGGCGAGCCTTACGCGGTGTCCGCCGCGCAGGGGAAAGGCATAGGCGAACTGCTCGACGCCGTTACGGAAGCGGTGCCCGCCGTCGCGCCCGACGAGGACG
>OHCS01000269.1_pt1 | contig 32757 bp, 32 predicted proteins | sample 1566741 | NCBI WGS metagenome assembly OHCS01 (sample SAMEA3879604, study PRJEB24766) | human gut metagenome | biome: human-associated habitat; feature: feces | place: USA | collected 1985/1987 | reverse complement strand
AATGTGCGGCTTTCCGGCAAACCGGCTGGAGCAGGTTGTGGAACAGCTGCGGGATAAGCATGATGTGACCATTTCCGCTGTCCCGAAGGGCGGCAGGGAGCGGCAGGAGTATTCCATGCCCTCTATCGACCATGAGGCGGAACAGCACATCAATGCCCAGGAAGCGGAGTTTGGCGCAGACGGGACCAGAGTATTTCAGGAGACCGAAGCAGCCGCAGCCCCTACGATTCGAGAACTGCATGAGCAATACAAGCCCATTGTACTTGCCGCTGTTATGGAAGATGTGCCATATCGCAATGCCTGCGGTCACAGTGACCATGAGAACGCCGTGATCGAGGGCAATGCCGCTATTCGCCGTGCTGTCCTGGGATCTGGCAACATGGAGCTGCTCCGCCTCTATTCCGACACACCGGAGTTCCGCCAGCGCCTTCATCGAGAAATCATCGACGAGACCTATCCCAAGCTCCATGAGCTGCTGCACCCTCTCACGGACAATGACATCGACAAGGCTATCCAGGACTGGAACGGCAAAATCGAAAGTAAACACGCCGTTGTCCGTTACATGGAGAAACATGGGCGGGAAAAAGATACCGCTGCATGGCTGGCCCATGAGTTTGACGGCGGCGATGGCAAAACCCCGTTTTCGGTTCGCCCGGAAAGCCCCGAAGGAACGGTGCTGCCCTGGCCCAAGGTACAGCGCCGGATCGCTCAGCTTATCAAGGAGGACCGGTTCTACACCGAAGCGGAACAGGACCGGTTCGACAACATCGACCCCATCGCCATTCGGGAGGCTTTGGCCGAGCGCGGCATTGTGAATGGTGAACTGGTGGATGAGGAAAAACTGGATAATGACCCATTCATCCAGCGTGTTATGGCGGATGTGGAGGCCATATCCAGAGAGAGCGTCCCGGCAGATGAGCCGGAACAGCCTTCTCCCCATAATTTGCGTGTTCTGGTTTCAGATGAGGAATACGCTGCGGCTCGTGGCACACTCCGGGAGCGAACCTCCTACGATCCAGCGGTTCCTCCTTACAATGTGGGTGATATTGTCTATCTGGATGACCGGCCCCATCAGATCACAGAGCTGCGGGATGACACGGTGCAGCTGCTGCCCACCGGCATGAGCTATCCCATCTACCGGGCTGAGAGCCGGGAACGGTTTGAGCAGCTTTTGCGGGAGGATAACCGCAACGACTTCTATACCGAATTCCTGCCTGCAAATCTGGATACGGTGGACCAGGACCTTCGGGATGTGCTGGCCCATGGCCTGATTGGTGAGGCGGACAAGGCGGAGCTTTCCGAGCTTCTTCGCAACGGCAAGAGTAACCAGGAGGTAGCCTTGTGGCTGAGCCGGGCCTATCCCAACATCGTGGAAACGATGGAGCTGGAGACCGGCGAGACCGCCGATTACCGCACGATGCCGGAAGGTATCGAGCTGGAAGTGCTGGATGCAGATGAAAAGCGTCTGGCCATGCTGTTCTTCCAGTGGAGCGAGGTTGCGCCTTTGCTGCGCGGGATGTATGCCCGTCAGTTGGACGGTTTTGAGCAGGAACGCCCCGAACCGGCTGCCGAAACCCCGGCCTTCCAAGCCGAGACTGTGGCTGTCTATCCGGGCGATAAGAACAATCTGCCCTATGATGTGGTTGTTCAGACCCTGCGAACCAATGAGCCGGAGCCGCCCACGCCTGCTGTCGAGCCGGAAAAGACTCTGGATGAGGTACTGGACGAACACCCCGTTTCCATTCAGGTAAACGGCGAGTGGCAGACCTTCCCCAATGTCAAAGCTGCCGAGGAAGCCTCTTATGAGGAATACAAGGCCAATCTGCGTCGCACCGCCGAGAATTTCCGTATCACTGACGATCACCTGGGCGAAGGCGGCCCCAAGGCTAAGTTCCAGGCCAATGTCGAGGCAATCAAGCTGCTGAAATACCTGGAGGAAACCACCGAGCAGGCAACGCCGGAACAGCAGAAAATCCTTTCTCGGTATGTGGGCTGGGGCGGCCTTGCCGATGCCTTTGACCCCGACAAGGAAAGCTGGAGCAAGGAATATGCCCAGCTGAAGGAACTGCTGACCCCGGAGGAATACGCTGCTGCCAGAGGTTCCACCCTCAACGCGCACTACACCAGCCCTACGGTCATCAAAGCGATTTACGAGGCTGTGGGCCGCATGGGATTTGAGACCGGCAACATCCTGGAGCCGTCCTGTGGTGTAGGCAATTTCTTCGGTATGCTGCCGGAGGAAATGCGAAACAGCCGTCTTTACGGCGTGGAGCTGGATTCCATCAGCGGGCGTATTGCCCAGCAGCTCTACCCCAAGGCCGACATCACCGTGGCAGGGTTTGAGACCACCGACAGGCGGGATTTCTACGATCTGGCGGTGGGTAATGTACCGTTTGGCCAGTATCAGGTTCGGGATAAAGCCTATGACAAGCTGAATTTCAGCATTCACAACTACTTTTTCGCCAAGGCTCTGGATCAGGTTCGTCCCGGTGGCGTGGTGGCCTTTGTCACCAGCCGCTACACGATGGACGCCAAGGATTCCACCGTGCGCCGGTATCTTGCTCAGCGCGCCGAACTGCTGGGGGCCATCCGTCTGCCCAATGACGCTTTCAAAAAGAACGCAGGTGCCGAGGTCGTTTCGGACATCATCTTCCTGCAAAAGCGTGACCGTCCGTTGGACATCGTGCCGGAGTGGACGCAGACCGGGCAGACCGAGGACGGCTTTGCCATCAACCGCTATTTCCTGGACCACCCGGAAATGGTGCTGGGCCGACAGGAACCGGAAAGCACCGCCCACGGCATGGACTACACCGTGAACCCCATCGAGGGGCTGGAGCTTGCCGATCAGCTGCATGATGCCGTGAAGTACATTCGCGGCACCTACCAGGAGGCCGAGCTGCCGGAGCTGGGCGAGGGCGAAGCCATCGACACTTCTATCCCTGCTGACCCCAATGTGAAAAATTACTCCTACACCGTTGTGGACGGCGATGTGTATTACCGTGAAAACAGCTGTATGGTACGGCCTGACCTGAATGCCACCGCCGAAGCCCGTGTGAAAGGACTGGTGGGTCTGCGAGAATGTGTCCAGCAGCTCATTGATCTGCAAATGGACGCCGCCACACCGGACAGCGCCATCCAGGACAAACAGGCCGAACTGAACCGGCTCTATGACAGCTTCTCTGCAAAATATGGTCTTATCAATGACCGGGCGAACCGGCTGGCCTTTGCTGATGATTCCAGCTACTATCTGCTCTGCGCGCTGGAAGTCATTGACGAGGACGGCAAGCTGGAGCGCAAGGCGGATATGTTCACCAAGCGCACCATCAAGCCCCACAAGGCGGTGGACACTGTGGATACCGCAAGTGAAGCTCTGGCCGTATCAATTTCCGAAAAAGCCTTTGTCGATATGGCGTATATGGCGGAGTTGACCGGCAAGACCGGCGACGAACTGGCCGCCGAGCTAAAAGGCGTGATCTTCCGTGTACCTGGGCAGTTGGAGAAAGACGGCACTCCCCATTATGTAACAGCCGACGAATACCTGTCCGGCAATGTGCGGCGCAAGCTGCGTCAGGCACAGCGGGCCGCACAGCAGGACCCTTCCTTTGCAGTCAATGTGGAGGCCCTTACCGCTGCCCAGCCCAAAGACCTGGATGCGTCGGAGATTGAGGTGCGCCTGGGCGCTACCTGGATCGACAAAGAGTACATCCAGCAGTTTATGTATGAGACCTTCGACACGCCGTTTTATCTCCAGCGCAATATCGAGGTCAACTATTCTTCTTTCACCGCTGAGTGGCAGATCACCGGCAAAAGCTCTGTAAGCCAGAACAATGTGGCAGCCTATACCACCTACGGAACCAGCCGTGCCAATGCCTACAAGATTCTGGAGGACAGCCTGAACCTGCGGGATGTCCGTATCTACGACACCATAGAGGATGCAGACGGCAAAGAGCGCCGGGTGTTGAATGCCAAAGAGACCACCCTGGCCGCCCAAAAGCAGCAAGCGATCCGGGACGCTTTCAAAGACTGGATTTGGAAAGACCCGGACCGCCGCCAAGCTCTGGTCCGCCAGTACAATGAGGAAATGAACTCCACCCGTCCCCGTGAATACGACGGCGGACACATTACTTTCGGTGGTATGAACCCGGCCATCACCTTGCGGGAACACCAGAAAAACGCTATCGCTCATGTGCTGTACGGCGGCAATACGCTGCTGGCACACGAGGTAGGCGCTGGCAAAACCTTTGAAATGGTGGCTGCCGCCATGGAGAGTAAGCGCCTGGGCTTGTGTCAGAAATCCCTCTTTGTGGTGCCGAACCATCTGACCGAACAATGGGCGTCGGAGTTTCTGCGGCTCTATCCTTCCGCCAACATTCTTGTCACCACCAAAAAGGACTTTGAGACCCACAACCGCAAGAAGTTCTGCGCCCGCATTGCCACCGGCGATTATGACGCCATCATCATGGGACACAGCCAGTTTGAGAAAATCCCCATCAGCCGAGAGCGTCAGGAACGGCTCCTTCAGGAGCAGATCGACGAGATCACCGAGGGCATTGCCGAGGTGAAGTACAGCGGCGGTGAGCGTTTCACGGTCAAGCAGTTGGAACGCACCAAGAAGTCCCTGGAAGCCCGGCTGGAGAAATTGCAGGCCGAGAGCCGCAAGGACGATGTGGTAACATTCGAGCAGTTGGGTGTGGACCGCCTGTTCGTCGATGAGGCGCATAACTATAAAAACCTGTTTTTATACACCAAGATGCGGAATGTGGCAGGTCTCTCCACAAGCGATGCCCAAAAGTCCAGCGATATGTTTGCAAAGTGTCGCTATATGGATGAACTGACCGGAAACCGTGGTGTGATTTTCGCCACTGGCACCCCCGTATCGAACAGCATGACCGAACTTTACACCATGCAGCGGTATCTCCAGTATGACCGCCTGCAAGAGCTGAACATGACCCACTTCGACTGCTGGGCCAGCCGCTTCGGAGAAACCGTCACGGCGCTGGAGCTGGCACCGGAAGGCACCGGCTACCGGGCAAGAACGAGATTCAGCAAGTTTTTCAACCTCCCGGAGCTGATGAACTTGTTCCGTGAAGTTGCCGACATCAAAACCGCCGATCAGCTGAACTTGCCCACCCCGGAGGTGGAATACCACAACATCGTGGCCCAGCCTACTGAACACCAAAAAGAGATGGTGCAGGTTCTCTCCGAGCGCGCCTCCAGGGTACACAGCGGCAGCGTTGACCCCTCAGAGGACAATATGCTCAAGATTACCGGCGATGGCCGCAAGCTGGGTCTGGACCAGCGTATCATCAACCAGCTGCTGCCGGATGAACCCGGCACCAAGGTCAATCAGTGTGTGGGTAATATCATGCAGATCTGGCGGGACGGCGAGGCTGACAAGCTGACCCAGCTGGTATTCTGCGACATTTCCACGCCCCAGGCAGCCCCCTCCAAAAAGGCAGCCAAACAGCTGGATAATCCCACACTTCATGCGCTGGAACAGGCTGTGCCGTTGGATGAGCCTGAGCCTGCCTTTACCATCTATGAGGACATCCGCCAGAAGCTCATCGCCCAGGGAATGCCCGCCGAGCAGATTGCTTTTATCCACGAAGCCAAGACCGAGGTGCAGAAGAAAGAACTGTTTTCCAAGGTTCGCACTGGGCAGGTGCGCGTCCTGCTGGGCAGCACCTCCAAAATGGGCGCTGGCACCAATGTGCAGGACCGGCTTGTGGCGCTCCATGACCTGGATTGTCCGTGGCGTCCGGGAGACCTTGCCCAGCGCAAGGGCCGTATCGAGCGCCAGGGCAACCAGAATCCGCTGGTCCATGTGTACCGCTATGTTACCGAGGGAACTTTCGATGCCTACCTGTGGCAGACGGTGGAGAACAAACAGAAATTCATTTCGCAAATCATGACCAGCAAAAGCCCGGTCCGCTCCTGCGATGATGTGGACGAAACGGCGCTGTCCTTTGCCGAGATCAAGGCCCTGTGCGCCGGAGACCCCCGTATCAAGGAGCGCATGGATTTGGATGTGGAGGTTGCGCGTCTGAAGCTGATGAAAGCTGACCATCAGAGCAAGCAGTACCGCCTGGAGGATCAGTTGCTCAAATACTTCCCCCAGGAAATCGAAACTAACAAGGGGTTTATTAAAGGCTTTGAAGCGGATCTGGAGACCCTGGCCGCCCATCCTCACCCGGAGGATGGCTTTGCTGGAATGGAGATCCGGGGCGATGTGCTGACTGACAAAGAAAACGCCGGTGCAGCCTTGCTAGACGCCTGTAAGGAGGTCAAAGGCTCCGAACCGGTGCAGATCGGCAGCTATCGGGGCTTTACTATGTCCGTGGAGTTTTCCGCTTGGAAACAGGAATATACGCTCCTGTTGAAAGGCCAGATGACCCACCGGGCAAGCCTCGGCACAGACCCGCGCGGAAACCTCACCCGTATCGACAATGCACTGGCTCAAATGCCTCAGCGTTTGGAAGCCGTGAAAAACCAGCTGGACAACCTTTACCAACAGCAGGCCGCAGCCAAAGAGGAAATCGGAAAGCCGTTTCCCTTTGAGGATGATCTGCGAGTCAAGTCCGCCCGTCTGGTGGAACTGGACACGCTGCTGAACATTGACGGCAAGGGCCATGCCCAGCCGGAAACTGTGGTTGCCAAGAGCGCACGGCCTTCGGTGCTGGACAGCTTGAAGCGCCCGGTGCCACCCCGTAGCCCTGAAAAGAAACCGAAACAACATGAGGAGGTGCGATAACATGAATACCAACGATCTGAATACGGCCCTTTATGAGAAGATGGCCGCTGAACAGGACAAATACCGGGACTGGCTGAAAAGCCAGCCCCCGGAGGAAATCCTGCACCATACCTATGAGTACACCGTCCGGGAGGACATTGTGATGGCGATGGAGGACTTGGAGCTGACCGATGCCCAGGCCCAGGCGCTTTTGGATTCGCCTACACCGCTGGCCGATGTGTACCGTCACTTTGAGAAGCTGGAGACCGGCTACATGGATGTGATCCGGGACAGCATTGAAAACCGAGCGGATGATGTGTGTAAGGTTTTGGAAGAACAGCGGTCCATCCCTCTCTATCTCCATTCTGCCGCCTATGCGTCCCAGCATGGGGAGATGGCACAATATAACCGCTCTTATCAGGCAAACTTTGACTGTAAAGAGGCCATTGAACACGCCATCAGCGCCCACTATGCGGATAACCGACTGGATACGGAGTCTGCGGTTAAGGCGGTGCTGGAAAAGTTCGGGTCGGAACGAGTACAGTTCATCCTTGCCAACACCATCCAGCATAAGGACAGCGACGGTCGCGTTTCCCGTGACAACAAAGCCTGGGCAAAGACCATTCCCATGCCGGAGGACAGCGGCACTTCGCGCCACTGTGCTTATCTGGTTGTGGATGAGGTCAATCTTGGTCTGACCGATCTGTTTACACGGCAGGCACGAAAAACGCTTCAGGAACCGGAGAAAGGCTCTGTCTTGCAAAAGCTCAAACAGGAGCCTACCACCCACAAGCCTGCTTTATCGAAGAAACAGGAGCCGGAACGATGAGCGCCAAAAAGCGTAAACGGGATGTGCCGGTCCTGTTTTGGGTTTCCGATGCGGAGATGGAAGCGATCCAGCAGAAAATGGCACAGTTCGGAACAAAAAACCTGAGCGCCTATCTGCGGAAGATGGCTGTGGACGGCTATGTGGTACAGCTGGACTTGCCGGAGCTGAAGGAACTGGTATCCCTGTTGCGCCGAAGCAGCAATAACCTGAACCAGCTCACCCGACGGGTACATGAAACGGGGCGGATTTATGATGCTGACCTGGAGGATATAGCCCAACGGCAGGAGCAGTTATGGGAGGGCGTGAAAGAAATCCTAACCCAGCTTTCCAGGCTTTCGTAACAGGGATATATGCCCCAACTGCGGAGGGAGGAACGGCGTTCTTTTCGCCGCGCCTTCCTCCGTTTTTTCTTTTGCCCATATCCTTGTCTTTTTGAAATGTTGGAAGGATAATATGGGTAGAAAACAGATTGCCGCAAAGGAGTTGAGAATAGATGAAAACCTTTGAGAAGGTGTTGGAGATTTTTCGTGAGTATTTGGACTGTGATCTAGAGGAAGAAGTCCTCCCTTGTCGAGAAGGTTATCTCCGCGTCACATGGAATGGAGATTCCCGCTACTGTGTGGATGGACTTCTCAGCCGGACACCGGACGAACTATTCGAGGTGCTGTTATCTGATTATCGCAGCTATGAGGAACTGCGGCTAACCAAAGGATGCCGAGAAGTGACGGAAGAAGATGAAAGACAGGCAGAAATTCTCTGTCAGAGCTTTCGGGAACGATGGAAGGAGGAAGAAAAATGAGGGCGATCTGGTTCATTCTGAAACTGCCGTTGAAGATTTTAATGGCTCCGGTGATTCTGTCGCTGACCCTGTTCGTCTGGATTTGTGTGGGGATTGTCTATGTCTCCGGTTTGGTGCTGGGGCTTATCAGCATGGTGGTTGCCCTGCTGGGTGTGGCAGTTCTGATTACTTACTCCTTGCAAAACGGCATTATCCTGCTGGTGATAGCATTTCTCATTAGTCCCTATGGTTTGCCAATGGCTGCAATCTGGCTACTGGGCAAGGTACAGGACTTGAAGTTTATCATTCAAGATTTGGTTTATGGATAATATGAAAACCTCCGACGAATTTCGTCGGAGGTTTTATGGTTCTAGGTTATCTTCTTGAAAAAGCGGCGATGCAAAAAAGGTATCTATCCCAATCCCCATTCCTTGGCACATCTCATGAATGATCCGTAGCTTAACCGAATCATACGAGCAGTTGATGACATTTCCAATCGTAGACTTGGGAACACCGCTTTTCATATACAGTTGATATTGTGTCATTTTTCTTTCATCTAGTAATTCTAACAGACGTTTGCTTACCGCCTCGTTTAGCTTCATTCTATACACCGCCCCTGTGACTGTACTATATTTAGTATATGGGCAGTTTTGCTAAAATTGGTCCCTGTACCTGTACTAATAGAGCTATTTGCAGTATGATGGTAATAGGGGTGCCATCGTATGAACGTAACTTTTTGTGGCCATTCGCAAATCACAAAGGCAGACAATATTGCGAATTGGCTTCGCAATGTAACACAAGACCTAATTGAGCAAGGAGCAACAACTTTTTATCTTGGAGGATATGGAGAGTTCGACAGTTTAGCAGCGTCTATTTTACGGGAACAAAAGAAAAAGTATCCGCAAATCGAGCTGGTTCTTGTATTGGCATATTTGAACACTGGCCGGGATGTTTCTGGCTATGACAGTACCGTGTATCCACCGCTGGAAAACGTACCGCGCCGTTTTTCGATTTCTCATAGAAATCGCTGGATGGTAGAGTCCGCCGATGTAGTGGTGGCCTATGTTCTCCATGATTGGGGCGGAGCAGCCACAACGTTACGGTGTGCCAAACAGAAAAAGAAGCAGATTATTTCATATCGTGATGAAATGGGCAGCTGAGGTTGTCTATTTTGCTGCCACTTCATATTTCCAAAACTGTTGAACGTTAAGCTGTCGGTAAAATTATGCCGAATTTTCATCACTTTACTTTTGAACTAATATTGCTTATAATATTAGTGTGAAAGGAAGTGGTACGGTGGGACAATTTGAACAGCTGGATCAGCTGCTGGAAACACAGGATGGGATGCTGCGAACAGCTCAAGTAGTATCTGCTGGTATTTCTAAGCCTGTTTTTTATGATTATGTGCACTCACGGGAATTGGAGCGGGTCGCGCATGGAATTTATCTTTCCAAGGATGCCTGGGTCGATGCCATGTACTTACTTCATCTGCGGGTCGAACAGGCAGTGTTTTCCCATGAGACAGCTTTATTTTTTCACGATCTGACAGACCGCGAGCCGCTGGAATATACGGTCACAGTCAAGACCGGATATAATCCCTCCAAGCTGAAAGCAGAGGGCGTACAGGTATTCACCATTAAGGCGGAACTGCATGGGGTGGGCCTGACAACGGCTCAGACACCATTTGGGCATACAGTTCCTGTCTATGACCTGGAGCGCACCATCTGCGACCTGCTCCGCAGCAGGAACAACATGGAGATGCAGACTTTTCAAGGGGCATTAAAGATGTATGCCAGAAGAAAAGACAAAGACCTGCGGACATTGATGCGGTATGCCGGTATGTTCCGGGTAGAAAAAATTCTGCGGCAGTATTTGGAGGTGCTTTTATGATAAAAACAGCAAGGCAGTTGAAGGATCTGATCCGCAATCTTTCCAGAAAAAAATCTGCGGACGCCCAGCTCTTGATGCGGAACTACATGATGGAGCGTTTTCTGGAGCGTATCTCCCTTTCTGAATATCGTGACAAATTTATTCTGAAAGGCGGTATGCTGGTAGCGGCTATGGTTGGTCTGGATGCCCGTTCCACGATGGATTTGGACGCTACTGTAAAAGGAGCCAATGTCAATGTGGAGGACATAGAGAATTTGATTTCCGCTATTGTGAGTGTCCCGCTTGATGATGGCGTCAAATTCCAGCTGAAAAGTATTTCGGAGATTATGGATGAGGCGGAATATCCGGGGATTCGCGTAAATATGACTACAACCTTTGACGGTGTGGTGACGCCTTTGAAGATTGACATTTCCACAGGGGATGCCATTACCCCCAGGGAGATCCGCTACTCTTTCAAGCTGATGCTGGAAGATCGCTCCATTGATATTTGGGCGTACAATCTGGAAACGGTTCTGGCCGAAAAGCTGGAAACGATCATTACCAGAACTACCACCAACACCCGCATGAGAGATTTCTATGACATTTATATTCTGGAACAGCTGCATGGGAATACATTGGACCCTCAGATTCTCCATGATGCGCTGCGGGCCACTGCTCACAAACGCGGGACAGAACGACATCTTGCAGAAGCTGCCGAAGTTTTTGAGGAAGTGGAGAACAGCTCGGTTATGCAGAAACTTTGGGAATCGTACCGCAAAAAATTTTCCTATGCGGCAGATCTGGAGTGGAACATCATCATGGGGGCGGTGCGCAGTTTATACGCTCTCAGTGAAAAGGAATCGAGCCTATGAAGAAGCACGGCCATTATTGTAAAGTCTGCGGAGAATATAAGGCTAATGAAAAATTTTCCGGCAAAGGTCATGCGGCGCACGTCTGTAAATCCTGTGCTTCTTTGCCGCCGGAGAAGCAAGCGGAGCAAATGACAATAAACCGCTTGCTGAATCTCCCATGGAGATTATCAAAGGAGCAGATTTCCTGGCTGAAGAACCGAATGAAAGATAAGCGCCGGGAAGTTCGTGCGCTGGCAAAAGAACAATACGAGATGAGGTTTCCTCCGAAGCGGTTAGAGGACATCGAGGACAATTTTGATTTTCTCGATGAGGACGATTTAATAGAATAACAAAAGCGGTCTGCACCATGCAGGCCGTTTCTTTTTTGGAAAGGAGGTCTCCCTTATGGCAACCACACGCATCATGCCGCTGCATATCGGCAAGGGTCGGACTGAGAGCCGTGCCATCAGCGATATTATTGACTATGTGGCAAATCCCCAAAAGACCGACAACGGAAAATTGATTACCAGCTATGGATGTGACAGCCGCACTGCTGATGCAGAGTTTCTGTTGGCAAAGCGGCAGTATATTGCCGCCACCGGACGAGTGCGCGGTACAGATGATGTGATCGCCTACCATGTGCGCCAGTCGTTCAGGCCCGGAGAGATCACACCGGAGGAAGCCAACCGGCTGGGCATAGAATTTGCCAGGCGGTTCACCAAAGGCAATCATTCCTTTGTGGTCTGCACCCACATCGACAAATCGCATATTCATAATCACATCATCTGGTCGGCGGTCAATATGGATTGTGACCGGAAGTTCCGTAACTTTTGGGGAAGCACCAGAGCTGTTCGACGTTTAAGTGACACCATTTGTATCGAGAACGGACTATCCATTGTGGAGAACCCCAAGCCCCACGGAAAAAGCTACAACAAGTGGCTGGGCGAACAAGCCAAGCCCTCCCATCGGGAACAGCTACGGGTGATGATTGACCGGGCGCTGGAGCAAAAGCCAGCAGACTTTGACACACTTCTGCAACTGCTTTCCGAGATGGGCTGCGAGGTATCTCGGCGCGGGAAAGCAATCCGCCTTAAAGCTCCCGGCTGGAAGAATGTAGCCCGTATGGATGACAAGCTGGGAGCCGGGTACAGCGAAACAGAAATCCGTGCGGTGCTGGCTGGAGAAAAGCAGCACACGCCCCGCAAGAAATCCACCGTGCAGCCGGAGCCACCCAAGGTCAATTTGCTGGTGGATATTCAGGCAAAATTGCAGGCCGGGAAAGGTGCTGGATATGCACGCTGGGCCAAGGTTTTTAACTTAAAACAGATGGCGCAGACCGTGAATTTTCTTACCGAACATCACCTACTGGACTATACAGAGCTGGAAGAAAAAGCGGTGGCGGCTACCGCCCATCACAATGAGCTGTCAGCGCAGATTAAGGCGACGGAGAAACGCATGGCAGAGATCGCCGTCCTGCGTACCCATATCGTTAATTATGCCAAGACCCGCGAGACCTATGTTGCCTATCGCAAGGCCGGTTATTCCCGAAAATTTCGGGAGGAACATGAGCAAGAAATTCTGCTCCATCAGGCGGCAAAAAATGCCTTTGATGAGATGGGAGTGAAGAAGCTGCCCAAGGTCAAAGACCTGCAATCTGAGTATGCCAAACTGCTGGAGGAAAAGAAGAAAACCTACGCCGAGTACCGGCGTTCCCGTGAGGAAATGCGGGAACTTTTGACGGCAAAGGCCAATGTGGATCGGCTGCTGAAAATGGATGAGGAACAGAAAAAAGAACAAGAAAAAGACCACGGCCAGCGGTAAGCCGGTCATGGTCATAAGCGTCCATCGGACGCGTAGCCGCAGAATGAAATTCTGCGTTCAAAGGGGCTTGGGGGCGCTGCCCTCAACAAGCAAAGCAGAGGGGGAAATCACGTCAGGATTTTTCCCTCTGTGGGCCGAGTGTATTAACACCGGCATTGCTTGCCACTTTTGTTCGCAAACAATATCCGTATCCTTTACACGATGATTTACTTTTATTATCATAGTCGTAATAAGTATATAAACTACTTACATATAAGCACCTAAAATATGAAAGGGCTGATAAAATGATGACCTTTGAAAAGGTTTTAGAAGTATTCAACGATTACCTAAATAAAGATAGTGTTTTGGAGGTGGTGAACACTAAGCGAGGATACACCGTTATGATTTGGGATGAAAAAGATGAGCAATGGTTTGGTGTGGAACATTGCAAAGCCCCCGAGCTTTTACGGGATGCCTTACTTGATGGCTATCGTGATTTTTTAGAGCAACAACTTACTCATAACCGCAGGAGTTTAACCGAAACAGAAATCTTAGATATTCAAAACCGATGTGAACAGCTTTATGATTTGTGTGGAGAATAAAAAAATAACCTAAAAAGTGCGATAGCCTGTGTAGGTGTCGCACTTTTTTCAGTTGGCTTGGCTTACGAAAACAGCGTTAATTATTCCGCAGTTTCTCTTGCCTTTTTCAAGCCTTGAGCCGTAGCTTCCATCACGATAAGCTCCTTTTCTTCCATATCATTCAACAGTACATCAACTTGTTTGCGGCGATTGTTGTCGCCATCTTCATTGCATGGAAAAAAGAACTGGTCTACAGAGATGTCAAGCAAGGTAGTAATGAGATAAAATTTGTTAAGCCTTGGGTGCTGCCCCCTGTTCTCTATATACATAATAGAGCGTGGCGTAAGGTCTACCAGTTGGGCAAGATATTCCTGTGTCCACCCTTTTGCTTCCCGAGCTTTTTTTATCGCTATACCTAACGGCTTAAAATCAAGTTTTCTTTCATCTTGGTACATTTTAATATCATCCTATATCATTGTACATTTCGGGTGATGATATTTGAACGAAGTATGATTTTATGTTTAGTAGTGTATAATTTCGTATTAGTGGAGAGAAACTTGCTATTATTCGTCATTCCGTATATAATAATTATATACTCTTTGCGAAAGGAAGTTGATATTATGAATTACATTTCTGTGAAAGCCGCTTCTGAAAAATGGGGCATATCGGAAAGACGGATACAAAAATTATGTGAGGAAAATCGCATTGACGGAACTGAAAAATTTGGTCGTGCATGGATGATACCAAAAGATGCAGAAAAACCCGTTGATGGACGTATGAAAACAAGGAACAAACAGGAGGAGAATCATGGAATTTAATGAAAAGCTACAACAGCTTAGGACTGGAAAGAACTTAACGCAGGAACAACTTGCGGAGCAATTATATGTATCAAGAACAGCCATTTCAAAATGGGAAAGCGGCAAGGGTTACCCTAACATTGAGTCGCTCAAGTGTATTTCTAAATTCTTTTCTGTGACCATAGATGAACTGCTATCGGGCGAAGAACTGATTACACTTGCCGAAACTGAAAATCGTTCCAACTTGAAAAAAATTTACAGTTTCATTTATGGAATATTAGATATGATGGCGGTTACTTTTATACTTTTGCCGTTGTATGGTAACCTTGTTGACGGATATATTTATTCTGTCAATCTACTTTCATTTACAGACACTACCCCAATATATCTTGCAATCTATTGGATTGTTTTTATTGTTTTGATTGCACTTGGGATAGCGAAACTGATGTGTGTTTGTTTTGAAAAGGAATCATGGAGCAACATAATCACAAAATGCTCTCTCGTGCTGAGTACGCTTTTTATCTGCTTCTTCGCTGCGGCAAGACAACCCTATGTAACCGCCCTTATGTTTCTGCTATTTGTTGCTAAAATATTTGTCTGGATAAAGCAAACCCAAACAAAGTAAAATGCCATAAACCCTTTAAAATAGGCTCTGACACGATAAGTGTCGGAGCTTTTTTCGTGCTGACATCTATTGTGTCGGCATTGTGACGGTAGATTTCTTGGCTTCTATGCAATACTCGTGGATAATAAGATTGTGGTCAGCGAAAACAAGAACAGCAACCCACGGAAAGGAGAATCAAATATGGATTATATCATTGAAACAGAAAATCTTACGAAGCGATACGGAACAGCCACCGTTGTCGATAAGGTAAATCTTCATGTGCCAAAGGGCAAAATTTATGGTTTGCTCGGCAGAAACGGAGCAGGCAAAACCACAGCAATGAAAATGATGTTGCAGCTTGCTTTCCCAACGGAGGGAACGGTACGCTTGTTTGGCACAAACTATAAGGAAAATATCCATACCCTTTATAGCAAAGTAGGCTCTATTATCGAAACACCGGGATTTTACAGTAATTTAACAGGGTATGAGAATTTGCAAATTCTCGCTAAACTGCGAGGGGGAGTATCTAAAAGTGGAGTAGAAAAAGCTCTTGAAGTTGTGGGGCTGCATAAGGAGAAAAGAAAAGTCTTTTCCGATTATTCCCTCGGAATGAAGCAACGGCTTGGTATTGCCGCCGCCATTATGCACGAGCCGGAGCTTTTAATACTTGACGAACCGATTAACGGACTTGACCCCATTGGAATAGTTGAAATACGCTCATTTTTATCTGAACTTAGTCACAATCATGGCATTACCATTTTTATCTCAAGCCATGTTTTAAGCGAGATTGAACAGATAGCAGATATTATCGGCGTTATGCACGAGGGGCATTTAGTAGAGGAAGTGAATATATCCGAGCTTCACAAAAGGAATCGAAAATACATTCAATTTGATTTATCTGACAGTGAGATAGCCGGAAAGATTTTAGAAAACCACTACCACATGACGGATTTTACAGTGCAGGACGGTACGGTGAGAATTTATGACTTTAGCCAAAGTGTTGGAGAAATCAATCGAGAATTTGCACGAAATGGACTGCTCGTGACAAGGATAAATGATAGTGAGGAAAACTTAGAGGACTACTTTTCTAAACTGATTGGAGGTGGCGGTATTGCTTAATCTTATTTCTTGTGAATTATTAAAACTAAAGCGTTCAAAAATGGTGCTAATTAGTGTGGCAGGGGTATTATCTACCCCACTTTTGATGTTAATAGAAGCCTTGCAAACACATTTTGATAAGCCGGAGATTATCTTTACCTTGTCTGACATATACAGCGACAGTGTACTGTATATCATGCTGCTGGTAAACATTATGATATATGTGGCAATTGCAGCTTACTTGTTTAGCAGAGAGTACACAGAAAGCACCCTCAAAACCATATTGCCCATACCCATTTCAAGGACAAAACTATTAATTGGAAAATTTTGCACCCTGCTTCTTTGGATTGTTATGCTAACCCTTGTAACATGGGCAGGTATATTTATCGTTTGTGGGCTATATGACGCTGTCTTTACATTGGAGGGATATAGCTTACTAGTGGCAATAGTATGGCTCCCCAAGTTTTTGTTTGGCAGTATCCTGATGTTTTTAACAGTTTCTCCTTTTGTGTTTGTTGCTATGAAAACAAAAGGATTTGTCGCCCCGATGATTGGCTCTGCCGTGATTGTCATGGGAAGTGCCGCACTTTCAAATCAAGAATGGGGAGCGTTGTATCCGTGGACAGCCACCTATTTCTTGGTGCAGGGTAAACTTCAGAGTACCGGCTATCCTACACTGCTGTCTGTATCTATTATTATTCTTGTATCAGCAGTTGGTTTTCTTATGACCTTTCATCATTTTAAAAAGGAGGATTTGAAATAATGGTACTTGATTTTATAGAAATTTTAAAAGTTATTTTTCTTGGAATTGTTGAGGGTATTACTGAGTGGCTACCTATCAGCAGCACAGGACATATGATTCTTGTGGACGAATTTATCACACTTAATATGAGCGAAGCATTTAAAGAAATGTTTTTTGTTGTTATTCAACTTGGAGCTATACTCGCAGTGGTTGTAATGTTTTGGAACAAGATGTTTCCCTTTCAATTTAAGAACAAAGCACAGTCAATTGTTAAAAAGGATACTTTCTCGTTGTGGTTCAAGGTTGCGGTAGCTTGTGTACCGTCAGCTATTATGGGGATTCTATTTGATGATTATTTGGATGCTTACCTCCAAACCCCCATTGTGATTTCAATCATGTTAATCTTTTATGGTTTGTTATTCATTCTCATAGAAAATTGGAATAAAAAGCGTACTCCTACTACTATGGCACTTTCTGACATCAGCTATAAAACAGCAATCTTGATAGGGGCATTTCAAGTGTTATCACTTATACCCGGCACATCACGGTCGGGAGCAACGATTATAGGTGCTTTACTCATAGGAGTTTCACGAGTGGCAGCAGCAGAGTTTACTTTTTTCCTCGCAGTACCTACTATGCTTGGAGCAAGTGCTTTTAAGCTGTTAAAATTCGGGTTTGAATTTACAAGTGCAGAACTGCTCGCTCTTGTTCTCGGTATGGCTGTGGCATTTGCGGTATCTGTCTTAGTAATTAAATTCCTAATGAACTTTATCAAAAAACATGATTTTAAGGTGTTTGGTTGGTATCGAATTGTGCTTGGTATACTTGTTGTACTTATAAAATCTTAATAATGCGTTTTCTTTGTGCGCGAATAAAAATGCCAGTTGGTCCTTAAGATCAGCTGGCATTTTTGTTTCTGGGGATGGAAAACAACCCAGAGATTCTCGTTGTCGATCTCCTCCTGATTTTAGTTTGCATGGTGAATTTTGCAAATTGAATCTACAGGAGGTTAATAATGGGATTTAATTATGGATATGAGAAAAAGAAGTTTGATAGTAGATGGAAGCGTTTAGAAGTTGAGTATTGTGATGCAGGGATGAGCGAAGAACAGATTGCTGCCATGAAAGAATATGACTGGGCATGGTTTTGCAGTCAAAGGGTTTTTCAAAACCATACGCAACCAATACCTTGTGAACAATATGATGAAGTATGTGGTCAATCACAGCTGTTCCGAAAGTTTGCATCGTTATCTTATCAATGGGATGTTGATAAGATTGATCAAACGCGATATGGATGGTTGGCTTCGGTGGAAAACGAACAACTACTGTTGAGATTGAAGAAGCTGTCGAAGAAAGATTTGGAGCTATTGACATTACTTTTTGTGGATGGTTATCGTCAAATTGATGTAGCACGTCTTTGGCATTGTTCCAGAAGTGCTGTTGCACAAAGATTTAAAAAAATAAAAAAATTTTTGAATAACACTTAACAAATGAAGCGTATCAGTGCCTACCCATTGAGGGAAGAACATTCTCCCAATGTGGAGCTTGACAATTTCATAGACGGCATTTCCGGTACATAACCTATGTACGAGCGAATCAGGCACGCCGCGAAGATGGACAGCCCCAGGAGGTGATGAATAGGACTGTTCCGAGCGATCCACGTCAGCCTGATACCCGAAAGTGGCATTTCAGGGCGCGATGACTGCATAGGGGTTAAAGATACTTCCTCACGGCCTCCTAAAGACTTGGGGGGAACTCTGCGGCGCACGAGTAAAACGACGCTGTGGAGTTATGACAGCCGCGCCAGCGGAGACCGGAATGTCCCCATCGCCAGGGGTGCGTGGCAAATGTGGCGAGTAAATTTTTCAAAGTCAGATACCATGCGCTGGCAGCTTCGGTTGCCAGCGCATTCATGTGATTTTGAAAGCAACAACCACATCTTTGACAGAAAGGGGGACCACCTATGGAAAAATTGATTTCGCGGAAAGAGGCTGCCAAATTACTGGGGATTAGCATTGCCACTTTGGATGCAGCTCGAAACAGTGGGCTAATTTCCTATGTTCAGTATGTGCAAAATGGTTGCGTGTACTTTACAGATGCTGGCCTTCAGGAGTATATCGCAAAATGCACCCATCGTGCAAAGCCAGTGGAAAAAAGCGCTACATACCGCAAGCTGCGAAGTGTCCGAGCTTGAGCTGTTCCGTATCCTTGCTGGAACCTAATATGTCTGATAAAACAAAGGTACAGCGCTGGACATTATTCTTAGGAGGTGACGGAATTGGCAAAAAGAAAAAGGGCAATTCCTCAATATGGTACGGTCGTGCTTAACGGCATTGAATATTATAGAACCAGAGTCGAAGATTCGGATGGAAACAGAGTGGCGCTTTATGCAAAGACGCCCGAAAAGCTTTATGACAAGGAACTGGAGGCGTTAGAGCAGATTGACAGTACTACGTTTCGTCGAAGATCGCCTACGGTTGCTGAGTACTGTGAGAAGTGGCTGCTGATGCAGTCCGTCCATGTTCGGGCCACCACCTTGACAGATTATACCTCTAAGGTGCGGCGGCACATTATTGGAGGGCTGGGAGACAAGAGAATGGCTGATGTATCCCTGGATGACATCCAACTTGCCCTCGTACCTGTTTCCAAGAAGTCGGCTTCGGTTTATAAGTCTGTGGTGATTCTCTGCAAGTCCATTTTCCGGGCGGCCAAGGAGAGCCATGTGATTGACGAGGACCCGACCATATACCTGGATGCAAAGGGAGGAGTTCCCCAGGAAGAAAGACAGGCATTGACGGATGAACAGGTTGAGCGGCTTTTGGACACGATCCGGGATTTGCCGCCCTATGTATTTGTGATGATCGGTTTATATGCCGGTCTGCGCCGGGAAGAAATCCTGGCGCTGCAATGGGATTCTGTGTATCTGGATGCAGAGGCTCCGTACTTAACGGTACGGCGGGCATGGCACACAGAACATAACAGGCCGGTCATTCTTACCGAGCTAAAGACCAAAGCGGCACAAAGAAACATTCCTCTCCCGGTCTGTCTGGTTGAATGTCTGAAAGATGCAAAGAAAAAATCCACTTCGGATTATGTGATTGCCAATCGGGACGGTGATCCGCTATCCTATACACAGTTTAAGCGGCTGTGGCAGTATATTGTGACGCGGACTGCAAAGCCGAGAATGGCCAGAAAACTTGTGGACGGAAAGTATGTAAAATATATGCTTTACCCGAAACTTGGAGAAAAAGCCAGGAATAACGGCCATGTGGTATATAGCCTGGATTTTGAAGTGACACCGCATCAGCTGCGGCACACCTACATCACCAATCTGATTCATTCTTCGGTGGACCCCAAAACGGTACAATATTTGGCGGGCCATGAAAGCAGCAAAATCACGATGGACATTTACGCAAAGGTCAAATACAACAGGCCGGATGATCTTGTCAAAGCAATGGGCTGTGCCTTTGACTTATGGGACGCTGTGTAAGTTCCGAACAATTCAGAAAATGAAGTAAGAGCGAGACAAGGATGTCTCGCTCTTAGTTTTTCCTTGGCCGTATCTTTGATTCAATTTGAAATCTCTGATAAAAAGGAGGTGTAGATACATCACCACGCGAGAAAGGAAATTAATTATGGCAAAGAAGAAAAAAAACATACCTCAATATGGAACCGTCACACGAAAGGGTGTCCTGTATTACAGAACCCGGATTCTGGACGCAGACGGCAAGCAGGTGAGCTTGTATGGGACTACCTGCGAGGAACTGTACGATAAAGAGCAGGAGGCGAGACGCCAGGTAGCGGAGATCATCTTCCACCGGGAGCATCCTACTGTGGCCGAGTATTGTGAGAAGTGGCTGTTGATGCAATCCGCAAAAGTGTCGCCGGCTACACTGAAGGGCTACGCCTCCAATATGAAGAACTACATTATCAAGCCTTTGGGAGATATGTATATGGAGGAAGTAACAGCGGATGATATTCGTCTGGCGCTGATCCCATTGTCCAATAAGTCCGAGAGCCTGCACAATACGGTGAATATGCTCCTCAAGTGCATTTTTTACTCGGCAGAGCGGAGCCAGTTGCTGGAATACAATCCGTGTGAGGGGATTTCGGCAAAAGGAGGGAAACCGACCCAAAAGAAAGATTCGCTGACAGACCAGCAGGTGGAAGTGCTGCTGGAAACCGTCAAAGGACTTCCGCCGTATCTGTTTACCATGATCGGCTTATATGCCGGTCTGCGCCGAGAAGAAGCTCTCGCCTTGCAATGGGATTGTGTGTTCCTCGATGCACCCACTCCATATATCTCTGTGCGGCGCGCATGGCGATCAGAGCATAACAGACCGGTTATCTCTACAACGCTTAAGACGAAAGCAGCAAGAAGGGATATTCCCATTCCCAAATGCCTTGTGAATTGTCTGCGGGAAGCCAAGGCTGCCTCCAAATCGGAATATGTGATTGCCGATAGTGAGGGACAGCCCTTGTCATATTCGCAGTTCAAACGTGTCTGGCAGTACATCGTTGTTCGGTCTACCAAGGAGCGTACCTATTATAAGTATGTGAACGGACAGAGCATCAAGTACACTGTTCAGCCGAGTCTGGGAGGACATCAGAAAAACAATCCCAACATTGTGTATAGCCTGGACTTCGATGTGACACCGCACCTGCTGCGGCATACCTACATCACCAATCTTCTGTATGCAGGTGTTGACCCCAAGACGGTCCAGTACCTTGCCGGACATGAGAACAGCAAGACAACTATGGACATCTATGCAAGAGTAAAGTATAATAAACCAGAACAGCTATTCGATGTAGTAAATTCTGCATTTCATCAAGCTGTCCCCTCGTAAAAGTGGCCTGTTTTTTGGTTAAGGAATAGGACAACCGAGGGGCCGAGGCTCAAAAAAGCCCGGAATATCAAGGAAAATCATCGCTCAGACGATTGAAATACGGCCTCAAGGCTGCTCGTCGCGCTCCTCAGTTCAGCAAGCGCTAAACGTCATACGAGACAAGCCAAATCCCCCGAAGCCTGTGGGCTTCGGGGGATTTTTGTATTCCGTTTTAATTTTGCCGTATATTTTTGACTCCAATCGTCATATACTTAAGTACGATTTAAAAATATAGTTGTTTTTTAATCCGAAATATGCTATGTTGAATTGACGATGAACGGATTTGAGGTGAGCTCATGCCCTACGAACTGCTGGGAAAACTGTATTACGGGGACCAGAATGCATACGCGCAGGCGTACAGGGCGCGCTTTGACTCTGAAGACGCCGTCAGGCTTGATTTTTCCGTGGCCGGGAATCAGGCCTTTTTCGTCCAGAACACCGAGGTGCTGAAGCTGGCCTATGAGATCGTGAAGCTGGACAAGGTCGTATCGGCGCTCAGCTCGCGGCTGCCGGGGGTCGCAAAGGACCAGTACTCGAAAAAATGCCTCATAGACGAGATAGTCCTGACCAATAAGATCGAGGGCGTCTACAGCAGCCGCAAGGAAATAGACGAAGCCCTGGACATACTGGAAAAGCAGTCGGACGAAAAGGGCCGGCGCCACCGTTTCGTCGGCCTTGTGAACAGATACCTCAAGCTGCTGACCGGGGAGGAGATCCCGCTCGGGAGCTGCCAGGACATCCGCAGAATATACGACGAGGTGTTCCTGGAGGAGGTCGTCGCGGAGGAGCCGAAGCACGCGCCTGACGGGAAGATATTCAGAAAGGATACCTCCGCCGTACACAGCGAGGCCGACAGGGTCATCCACCAGGGCCTTTACCCGGAGTCTAAGATAATTGCAGCCATGGAACAGGCCCTGGCCTTTCTGGGCGACGACTCCGTTGACCGGCTCTGCCGCATCTGCATTTTCCACTACCTCATCGAGTATATCCATCCTTTTTACGACGGGAATGGGCGTTTAGGCCGCCTTATTCTCAGCTACTGCATATCCGAGACCCTGGAGCCCCTGCTCTCCTACCGGATATCCGAGACCATCAAGGAGAATATCAAAGAGTATTACAGGGCCTTCAAGGACTGCAACGACCCTCACAATCTGGGCGACCTGACCCCGTTTCTGCTGATGATGCTGCGCATGATACTGGCCGCGCTCACGGAGCTGTCGGGCTCGCTGAGCAGGCGGCTGAAGAGCTGGGGAAGATACGAGACCCTGGTCTCCACTTTCCCGGAGGCTGAGGATGTAAACGTGCGCAATATGTACAGCTATCTCATACAGGCGGCGCTGTTCAGCGAGAAGGGCATCTCCACGGACGAGCTGAAAGCCTGCTTCCAGGAGAGCTATTATACGGTCCGGAAACTCCTTGGAAGCATCCGCCCTGAAATGCTCGTCTCCGGGCTGAAGGGCAAGTCCAAATACTATCAGCTCGATCTGAACGCGCTGGACGCCATGCTGCTCAAAATAGAGATGGATGGCAGTCCCTCAAATGCCTGAACACGAAGCAAAAGCCCCGGGACCGGCTGGTCCCGGGGCTTATTCAGCTCCCGCGGGGGGTTCTATTTTTCCGTGCTCGGCCTCGAAAGCCTCTATGGCCTTGCGGATGAGGTAGATGACCTCCCCGTTGGCCGAGCGGCCGTAGTACTTTGAAATGTAGTGGAGCTTGTAGTGCAGCTCGTTGTCGATGCGCAGTCCCAAATGCTTGCCCTTTTCCGGCTTCTTGAAGTCCATTTCCTCGCCCCAATCTTAATATGTACTCATTTTTCTGAAATTATGAGTTCATATTAAGGACATCGTATGGTACAATGGGGTGAATGTACTTAATTTAAGTACGTCAAATTTGGGGAAGTGATAAAATGAAGACAGCATATTTTGTAAGGCGGCCCAGGGTGCTTGGGGACCTGCTCGTGCCCCATCCCGTGGAGGCGGAGCGGGAGTACGAGGTGGCGGCGCGGGTGCTGCTTTCGGGCCTGGACTTTGAGAACTTCGCCACGGACATGCTGGCGGACAGGGCCTTCATCGAGGAGCACGCCGCGCTCTGCGGCGTGGGCGAGGTGCTGCGCTGCCTGCTGGTGCGGCGGCGCGGCGGTGACGGCGGGGTGCTCGTCCTGCCGGAGCGCGGCGCCTTCGTCGGCTGGGCCGCGCTGGAAAACTGAAAAGCGCGGAGCCCGAGGGCTCCGCGTTTTTTATCTCCAGAGTTTCCGTGGGTATACCCCTTCCTCCGTCAGCCTGCTTATGGCGGCGACGACGCCGGGCTTATCCTCGCGGTAGGTCATGCCGTACCAGACATCCGAGCTGCGCATGACGTCCACGCTGCACAGGCCCTCGCGCAGCAGGCGGCCGACGAGGTTGGGGATGAGCATCTCCGCCTGCGGGTTTTCCCGGAGGCCCTCGGCCAGGAAGTCCGGAAAACGGCGCTCGATCTCGTCGAATATAGCGGGAGTGAAGCCCCAGAAGTTCATGGACACGGTGCTGTCCTCCGCCAGGGGGATGAGCGTGCGCCCGCCGTCGAGGCTGTAGGCCGGTCCGGTCTCCGTCAGGACGACATAGGTGCGCTCCTGGATGCTCAGCAGCCTGCCGCCCTCGGTGCTGCACACGCCGCGGCAGACCTTGCCGCTGGGCGTAACGGTCTTGCCCAGCTCGTAGCCGACCATGGAAAAGCGCATGGGCCTCTCCCGCTCGTCCACGCTGCGGAGCGCGTCGTAAATGAGGCGGAAGGCCCCGCGGCCGTAAAAATCGTCCGCGTTTATCATGGCGAAGGGGCCGTCCACCACCTCGCGGCAGCAGAGGACGGCGTGGGCCGTACCCCAGGGCCGGACCCGGCCCGCAGGGACCTCATATCCCGGCGGCAGCAGCCTGTCGAGGCTCTGGAAGGCGTAAGCCGTCTCCACAGACCCGGCGACCCGTCTGCCTATGGCCGCCTCGAAATCCTCCAGCATACCAGGGGCGATGAGGAAGACCACGCGCTTAAAGCCGGCGCGCACGGCGTCGTATACTGAATAGTCGATGATAAACTCGCCGTTCGGCCCCACGGGGTCTATCTGCTTGGGGCTTCCGTAGCGGGTGCTCAGGCCTGCGGCGAGTATTACAAGCGTCGGTTCTGACACGTTTTGGCGCCTCCTCTCGGACAATAACAGCTTGGGTAAAGTGTATTTTACCAAAGACGGACGAAAAAGTCACCACATTTGTGCGCATCGGGAATTTTTTTGACGCGGCGTGGGATGCTATATCGGGCGTTTGGCGCCCGGAAAGGAGTGCGTTTCATTTGTCAAGGCGCATAGGTACGCAGACGGTGGCCCTGGACAGGCCGCCAAGCCTGCTGGAGGGTGCCTCCGTCGCTGGCAGGCGCGAGGGCGAGGGCCCGCTGCGGCGGAGCTTCGACTACATCAGCCAGGACCCCTATTTCGGCGGTTCCAGCTGGGAGAAAGCGGAGAGCGCCATGCTCAGGCAGTGCTTCGACCTCGCCTGCGACAAGGCGGGGACCGCGCCGTCGGAGCTGGACTTCATACTCTCCGGCGACCTGCTGAACCAGTGCGCGGGTTCGGCCTACGCGCTCCGGGGCCTGAGCCCGGCCTATCTGGGTCTCTACGGAGCCTGCTCCACGATGGCGGAGTCGCTCCTGCTGGCCTCACTTTTGATAGACGGAGGCTGCGCTAAAAAAGTTGCAGCTCTGACGAGCTCGCATTTCTGCTCTGCGGAGCGGCAGTTCCGTTTTCCGCTGGAATACGGCAGCGTGCGCCCGCCGACGAGCCAGTGGACGGTGACGGGCGCGGGCGCGCTCATCCTGGGCGACACCGGGCCGGGCCCCTATGTCACCTTTGTGACGCCCGGGCGCATAGTGGACGCGGGCATAACGGACGCGAACAACATGGGCGCGGCCATGGCGCCCGCGGCCTGCGACACGCTCACGGCGCATTTCCGGGACACGGGCCGGGCCCCCTCCTATTACGACGCCGTCATAACGGGCGACCTCGGCCTCATAGGCCGGGACATCGTGCGGGAGCTCATGGGCATGCGGGGCATAGACCTGGGCCCTGCCTACACGGACTGCGGCGTGCTCATATACGACAGCGCGGCGCAGGACACGCACGCGGGCGGCTCGGGCTGCGGCTGTTCAGCCTCGGTGCTGGCTGGACACATACTCCGCTGTCTGCGCGAGGGCGTGTGGAAGCGGGTGCTTTTTGCGGCCACGGGCGCGCTGATGAGCCCGACGACCACGCTGCAGGGCGAGAGCATACCCGGCATCTGCCACGCGGTCGCCCTTGAGAATGTGAGGTGCTGAAATGGACTTTCTCATTTCCTGCCTGAAGGCTTTCTTTGTCGGCGGGGTCTTCTGCGTCATCGGCCAGCTGCTCATAGACAAGACGCGGCTGACCCCGGCGCGGATACTCACAAGCTACGTCGTCGCCGGCGTCATTCTCGGCGCGGTGGGGGTCTATCAGCCCCTGGCCGACTGGGCGGGGGCCGGGGCCTGCGTGCCGCTGACGGGCTTCGGCAACACGCTGGCGCGCGGCGTGCGCGAGGCCGTTGCCGAGGAGGGCGTGCTCGGGGCCTTCACCGGGGGCCTGACCGCCTCCGCCGCCGGCATCGCCGCCGCCATCTTCTTCGGCTTCCTCGTCGCATTATTGTTCAAATCTAAAGACAAATCCTGACCCCAAAGAGTAAAATATTCGTCCAGCATTACAACGGTGAAACGCCGCCCAAGAGGCGGCGTTTCGTTTAATTTCAGGGGCGGCAAAAAGCGGGGCAGCAGCTTTAGAACTCTTTGGCTCGCGATTACCGTTTCCCCTTGTCGTAGGGTATGCCCTCGGCCTTGGGGGCGCGGGAGTTCTTGCTGGTGAAGGCCAGGACTATGAGGGTGATGAGGTAGGGCAGCATGCGGTAGAAGTTCGCGCTGACGCCTATGTTCGCCAGGGTGAACACGCCGTCGCCGTTTATATCTATGGTCGAGTACGCCGCCGCAATGCATTTGAACAGGCCGAAGAGCAGCGCGCCTCCCGCTATGTTCAGCGGCTTCCAGTTGCCGAAGATCATGACGGCCAGGGCCAGGAAGCCGAAGCCCGCCACGTCGCCGTTCGAGGTGCAGTTCGCCGTGGTGAGCGCGTAGACGAAGCCGCCCATGCCCGCCAGCGCGCCGGAGATGGTCGTGCCGGCGTAGCGCATCTTGTAGACGTTGATGCCCAGCGAGTCCGCCGCCTGCGGGTTCTCGCCGCAGGCCCGCAGCCTCAGGCCGAAGCGGGTCTTGTACAGGATTATGGACAGTATGACGAAGAGCAGGATGCATACATAGGTGGCAAGATAGGTCTTGTCAATGAAGGTGGAGCCCAAAAAGCCCATCTTGTCCGTGCGTCCGTAGCCAAACATGGCCTTCTTGATCATGAACCAACTGGCAGAGTCGCCGGAGGCCATGGTCATGGTGTTCTGGTTGGCGATGATGCGGATGAAGAAGAGGACGATGGCCGGGGCCATGAGGTTCAGGGCCGTGCCGCCGATGGTCTGGTCGGCGCGGAGGTTGACGCTGGCAAAGCTGAGCAGCAGGGAGAAGATGGCGCCCATCACCGCCGCGGCGGCCATGGCCATGAGCTCCAGGCCCTGGAGGGCCAGGTAGTTGTCCATCTCCTTGGCGAGCTGGAACACCTCCAGCTGCTGCACCTCGCGCACGAAGAGCACGCCTATGAACGCGCCGAAGATCATGATGCCTTCGAGAGCCAGGTTGATGATACCGCTTCGCTCGGCAAAGACGCCGGCCAGCGCGACTATCATTAGCGGGATGGCGTAGATGAGGGTCTGCTGGATGAGGAATGTCATTCCGCCTCGCCTCCTTTCCCGGATTCGACCTGCGCGGGCGCTTCCCCGGGCTCGGGCTCAGGCGGCGAGGGCTCGGCAGTCGTGGCGGCGCTCTCGGCGGCGCGGCGCTTTTTCCGCCCCGTTATCAGCATCTTGATGACCAGCGAGAAGGCGCTCAGGTACACGATGACGGCGATGATGACGTCCGTCAGGTACTCGTTGTAGGGCGTGAGGCTCGTGAGCTGCTGGCCGGAGATGTCGAGCATCGACATGAAGATGCCCGTAAAGATGACGCCGATGGGGTTGTTGGCAGCGAGCAGGGCGACGGGGATGCCGTTGAAGCCCGTGGCGGGCAGGGACTGGTAGGTCTGCCAGTAGAACTCCGTGTTGCCGGAGAGGTAGTAGAGCGCGGCGCCCGCGCCGGAGAGCGCGCCGGCTATGGCCATGGACAGGACGATGTTGCGCTTGTCCTTGATGCCGGCGTAGCGCGCGGCGTGGCGGTTGCTGCCGCAGGCCTTGAGCTGGTAGCCCAGGGTGGTCTTGTTTATGAGGATGTACATGAGCACGGCGATGACGATGGCAATGATGATGCCGCCGTTGACCTGGCTGCCGGGGAGGAGCTGGTCAAGGCCCATCTTGGAGGTGGCCACGCCGTTGAAGCTGGTCTTGTAGATGTAGTTGGTCTTGGTGTTCTCGACGACGTTTTTGAAGTTGCTGACCTCGAAGGCCCAGGTGACAGCGTTGGCGGCTATCCAGTTCGTCATGATGGAGGCCAGGACCTCGTTAATATTGAGGTAGGCCTTGACGAGGCCGGGGATGCAGCCCCAGATGGCGCCGGCGGCCGCGCCGCCGAGGAAGGCGAGCAGCCAGATGATGGCGGGAGGCACCACGTCGCTGGGTATGCCGAGGGCTATCATGAGGCTGGCCATGGTGCCCATGAGGTACTGGCCGGGCGCGCCGATGTTGAAAAGGCCGGTCTTGAAGGCGACGGCGACGGAGAGACCCGTCATGATGAGCGGCGTGGCACGGAAAAGCATGTTGCCCGTGCTGACGGGGTTGAAGCCGAAGGTCAGCGCGCCCTCGGAGCGGCCGGTGGAGAAGATGCTGGCGAGGACTATGCGCACGCCCTCCCACGCGCTCTTGCCGGAGAGGTTGTCGCTGGTGTAGCCGACCACGAGGATGACGACGCAGCCGACCAGAAGTCCGATGACGATGGAGGCCAGGCTCGCGAGCACCGTCTTGGTGGCGTCCTTGGCCCAAAAGCTGTCGAGGCGGTCTCTCATGCCTTCTCCCCCTTTCCGTCGCGCTTGGCGCCGGCCATGTAGAGGCCGAGCTCCTGGACCGTGGTCTTCTTCGGGTCGAGCTCGCCGACTATCTCGCCCTCGTACATGACGAGGATGCGGTCGGAAAGGCTCATGACCTCCTCCAGCTCCAGGGAGACGAGCAGGATGGCCTTGCCGGCGTCGCGCTCCGCCACGAGCTGGCCGTGGATGTACTCAATGGCGCCGACGTCAAGGCCGCGCGTGGGCTGGACGGCGACGACGAGGGCCTTCTCCCTGTCAAGCTCGCGGGCGATGATGGCCTTCTGCTGGTTGCCGCCGGACATGCTGCGCGCAACGGTGACCGGCCCCTGGCCGGAGCGGACGTCGAACTTGTCGATGAGCCGCTCGGCATAGCTGCGGACGCTGGCGCGGTCTATGAAGCCCGCGTGCTGGAACTGCTTTTCATTGAAGCGCTGGAGCACCATGTTCTGCTCAAGCGTGAAGTCCAGAACGAGGCCGTGCTTGTGCCGGTCCTCGGGGATGTGGCTCATGTTCTCGCCGCGGGCCTTTATGGAGGCGTGGGCGATGTCCTGTCCGCAGAGCCTTATCTTGCCGGACTCCGGCTTTTCCAGGCCGGTTATGCCGTAGACCAGCTCCGTCTGGCCGTTGCCGTCGATGCCTGCGATACAGACTATCTCGCCCGCGCGGACCTGGAAGCTGACGCCGCGCACCGCGTCCTTCTTGTGTACGCGGGAACGGACGCGCAGGTCCTCGACCTCAAGCACGGTCTCCCCCGGCCTGGCCTCTTCCTTCTGTACCTCGAGCTGGACCGGGCGGCCGACCATCATGTTGGAGAGCTCCTGCTTATTCGTGTCCGCGGTGTTGACGGTGCCTATGCACTTGCCCTTGCGCAGGACGGTGACCCTGTCGGAGACTTCCATTATCTCGTTGAGCTTGTGGGAGATGAAGAGGATGCTCTTGCCCTCCTTGGCGAAGCCGCGCATGGTGTGCATGAGCTCTTCTATCTCCTGAGGCGTGAGGACTGCGGTCGGCTCGTCGAAGATGAGTATCTCGTTGTCGCGGTAGAGCATCTTTAGGATCTCCACGCGCTGCTGCATGCCGACGGTGATGTCCTCGACCTTGGCGTCCAGGTCCACCTTGAGGCCGTATTTCTGGGAGAGCTCCTCAACCTTTTTGCGTGCCTCGCGCTTCTGGAGGAAGCCGAGCTTCGTCGTCTCCGCGCCGAGTATGATGTTGTCGAGGACAGTGAAGACCTCGATGAGCTTGAAGTGCTGGTGGACCATGCCTATGCCGAGCCTGGTCGCATCGTTGGGGTCGTTTATTTTTACGACCTCGCCGTTTTTCTTGATAACGCCCTCCTCCGGCTGGTACATTCCGAAAAGCACGCTCATGAGCGTGCTCTTGCCCGCGCCGTTCTCGCCCAGAAGCGCGTGGATCTCGCCCTTCCTGAGCTGGAGGGTGATGTTGTCGTTGGCTACAATTCCGGGAAAGCGCTTAGTGATGCCCTGCATCTCAATTATGTATTCCGGCTGCGCTGCCACCGCCCCGCCCCCTTTTTTACGTAGTATACTATATTATAGTGGACGAAGGAGCAAAAAACAAGAAAATTATACAACCTTCCGCAGCCTTCTGTCGTTTTTTTCCGCGGCGTGGCTCACAGCTCCATGAACCGCTCCTCGCTTCGGCAGAGTTTCAGATACAGCAGCGCGCAGGTGACGAGCAGCGCCGCGCCGCAGATTCCGAGATAGGCGGTCATGCCGATAACGTCGCTCAGGAGGAAGACATAGAGCAGCGTCGGCGCGATGAGTATGCCCCAGGAGGAGAAAAGACAGACGCAGACGCTCAGGCTGTTCTTCACCACGTTGACCTCGTTAATGTAGTCGAACTTCGGGAAGCGCAGGTTTATCACCACGCCGTAGAGCGAGATGAACACCGCGACGACGGCCGGCAGCAGCACGACCAGCACCCGCTCCAGCGCCGTCATTGGCAGGGCTACCGCCACGCAGACGGAGGCGACGAGCGTAGCGGGCAGTGCGATTACGACGTTCAGCAGCACCTTGGCCATGAGTATCGTCCGCACCGGCACCGGGATGGTCTTGGGTATCCACAGGCTCTTGCCTTCGAGCGAAACGGCGGCTGCGGAGATATAGTCCATGGCGCCCATAAAGGACAGGGCCAGCACGGCCATGCCGGCCAGCATACCCTCGCCGGGCATCAGTCCCAAGACCTGCAGCAGGTCTTCGCGGTAGATGAGCGCCGCGACGCCCATGATGACGAGGAAGATGCTGCCCAGGGCGGAGTTGAGGATTATCATGCTGTTTGAGGCAAAGCGCCTCAGCTCCTTGCCGAGCAGGGCGCGCAGCGCGCCCGCGGCCTTGAGCTGCGTGCGGCGGTACTTGATGCGCACGGAGGCGCGCTTCGTCGTCACGCTGGAGAAAAACCTTGAAAGCAGCGTGCAGACTACGGCGAAAGGCACTATGCAGCAGGCTGCAAAGCCGAGGAGGCTCAAAAGGTCGCCCCCTGCGACGGCCTTGCCGAGCGCATAGGCAGGGTATGCGTAGGCCTCGACGGAGCCTGCAAGCTGCGCGCTGCTCTGCAGCAGGGCGGCGAGGTAGTTCTGCAGGTTCATCGCGGCGTACATATACGCGCCGAGGAAGGCCAGGGAGAGCACAAGGGTGATGAGGGTCTTGTACCTCATCCGCGCGGAGATGAGCGCGAGCACCCAGGCGAAAAGGCAGGTGAAGCTGAGGATGAGGAAGGGCAGCAGCAGGCAGACGAGCACAAAGCAGACGACGCCCATGGCCGTCACTGGCAGCTTCATGCACCAGACTACGCCCGCGGGGATGAACACCAGCAGCTCAAAGGCGTAGTTCACGAGCAGCAGCGCCGCCATGCGTGAACCGAGGATGCGCGAGGCGGGTATGGGCATGGCGAGGAGCAGTTCGTTATCCCGCGCGTTAAAAAGCTGCTGCTGGGCCATGAAGACGCTGCCGATGAAGCAGAGCGCGGCGGCGACTATGCCCGCGAGGGCGAAGTAGAACCAGCCGAGGCCGAGCATGGACAACGGTTCGGCGAGGGCATAGAACATGCCGCCGAACATGACGACGAAGCAGCCGAGGATGTAGACGAACAGTATAGCCACGAGCACGGCCTTGCCGGTGCTCTTTTTCTTCTTGCCGGTGGTGTTCCGCGTGAGCGAGGCCCAGAGCGAGGCGAACTGGACCCTGAGAAGCGCCTTGAACATGGCTCAGTCCTCCTCCAGCTCGAGGAAGACCTCCTCGAGGGAATCGTCGCCGCGCACTTCCTCCATGGTACCGGACACGACGAGCTTGCCGCCCTTTATGATGGCCACCATATCGCAGAGCTTTTCCGCGACCTCAAGCACGTGGGTGGAGAAGAAGATGGCGCCGCCTCTGTCACAGTGCTCGCGCATGATGGTCTTGAGCTTGTGGGAGGCGATGGGGTCGAGGCCGACGAAGGGTTCGTCCATGATTATGAGCTTAGGCTCGTGGATGAGGGCGGAGATGAGGGCCAGCTTCTGCTTCATGCCGTGGGAATAGGCGGAGATGGGCTGGGCGAGGTCGTCGGTGAGCTCGAACTCGTCGGCGTAACGGTGTATGCGCTCGTTGCGCGCGTCGGCGGACACGCCGTAGACGTCGGCGATGAAGTTGAGGTATTTGATACCGGATAGGAAATCGTACAGGTCGGGGTTATCGGGGATGTATGCCATCTCGCGCTTACATTCTAGGGCCTGGGTCTTGATGCTTTTGCCGTCGATGCAGATCTCTCCGGCGTCGAACTTGAGTATGCCGCAGCAGGCCTTGATGGTCGTGGTCTTGCCCGCGCCGTTATGGCCGATGAAGCCGTATATCTGTCCCGGCTCGATGTGCAGCGAAAGGTCGTCCACGGCCTTCTTCTCGCCGTAGGTTTTGGTGAGGTGTTCGATTCTGAGCATGGTTGGTTGACCTCCTGGTTGGTTGGTTTGGTTGGTTTGGTTGGTTGTTGTATTTGGGTTTGGAGGAACTCGCCGTTTTGTCCTGCTGGACTTTACGTTGGTGCTGCCTGTTCCACCC
>OHCS01000268.1_pt1 | contig 32764 bp, 25 predicted proteins | sample 1566741 | NCBI WGS metagenome assembly OHCS01 (sample SAMEA3879604, study PRJEB24766) | human gut metagenome | biome: human-associated habitat; feature: feces | place: USA | collected 1985/1987 | reverse complement strand
AGGTTAACAAAGTTTGGTTAGGGCTTGTCGTGAGACAGGCTTTAATTGTTTATAGGGGTTTGCTTTATGCGAGCCTTATTATATCAAACTAACAGACAATAAAAAAGGGAACATCAGGTCAATTGATGTTCCCTTTTCTTTTATATAAGAACGGATTAAGTTGTACCGGCAACTTCGGCTGTCCGCTCTACTACTTCAATTTCAAAAACTAAAGTAGAGTAGGCAGGGATAGTAACATTCCCGGCGCTGTCTTTTTTGTCAACCGAACCATAACCTAGTCTTTGAGGAATCCAGACTTCCCATTTCTCGCCTACTTTCATATTTTGCAGAGCGATAGTCCATCCTGATATGGGACTGGGAATTCCTGTTCCATAGTAACTATTGTAGTTTGAAGAGGCTGTACTGACAGCCCATTCGGAAGGTGATCCGTCTTCTAATTCTTTCTTATCGAAATATTCACCATCCTCGCTGTTAGGGAACCATCCTTTGTAATAAACAGTGACACGACTGTTGTAATAGATTGGAATTTCAGGTTTATCTGCTTCTTTGAGCCTTTTAGCATAAATGAAATCTTCTCCGGCTCCCTGTATGCTTACCTTAAAGAAATCCGGGTCATTAGCCTTCGCCGCGAAAGCCTGTTCGTTTTCCAGCTTGTAGGCTTCAACGGCTACATCATCACTATCATCGTCATCTTTACAGGAAGTAAAGACGGCAGACATACAAAAAATCATCAACGCGAATTGCAGGTACTTCTTCATTTAATTATTCAGTTATCTTTTTTAATAAAGTCTTCAGGCTTACCTTTTCAGAGATAATATCGTGCAGCTTGTCGATGCTTACACGTTCCTGTTCCATGGTGTCACGGAAACGGATCGTTACACAATTATCCTTCAAAGTATCATGGTCAACTGTAATACAGTACGGAGTTCCAATAGCATCCTGACGGCGGTAACGTTTACCGATAGAGTCTTTTTCATCATACTGGCAACGGAAGTCGAACTTCAGCATGTTGACGATCTCTTCAGCCTTTTCAGGAAGCCCGTCTTTTTTCACCAGTGGCAATACGGCGAGTTTGATAGGAGCCAGGGCTGCCGGCAATTTCAAAACAACGCGTGTTTCACCGTTTTCAAGTGTCTCTTCGCAGTATGAACCTGCCATAACGCTCAGGAATACGCGGTCAACACCGATAGATGTTTCAATAACGTACGGAGTATAGCTTTTATTTAATTCCGGATCGAAATATTGTATTTTCTTTCCTGAGAACTTTTCGTGCTGGCTCAGGTCGAAGTCTGTACGGCTATGGATACCTTCCACTTCCTTGAAACCGAACGGCATTTCATATTCGATGTCGGTAGCGGCATTGGCATAGTGGGCGAGCTTTTCGTGATCGTGGTAACGATATTTTTCATCACCTAATCCCATAGCCTTATGCCATTTCAAGCGGGTAGACTTCCACATCTTGAACCATTCCATTTCTTCGCCCGGACGAACGAAGAACTGCATTTCCATCTGTTCGAACTCACGCATACGGAAGATGAACTGACGGGCAACGATCTCGTTACGGAACGCTTTACCGATCTGAGCGATACCGAAAGGAATCTTCATACGGCCGGTCTTCTGTACGTTGAGGAAGTTAACGAAAATACCCTGTGCCGTTTCCGGACGCAAATACACTTTCATTGCGCCGTCGGCAGTCGATCCCATGTCGGTTGCAAACATCAGGTTAAACTGGCGTACTTCCGTCCAATTGCGTGTACCGGAAATCGGGCAAACGATTTCGCAGTCCAGAATCAACTGGCGCAGGTCTTCGAAATTGGAATCGTTCATGTCTTTAGAGAAACGTTCGTGTATCTCGTTCCATTTGGCTTGGTATTCCAATACACGGCCATTGGTGGTACGGAACTGCGCTTCGTCGAATGCTTCGCCAAAACGTTTGGCGGCTTTTGCCACCTCTTTGTTTATCTTTTCTTCAATTTTTGCCAAGTGGTCTTCGATCAGTACGTCGGCGCGATAGCGTTTCTTTGAATCCTTGTTGTCGATCAAAGGGTCGTTGAATGCGTCCACATGGCCGGATGCTTTCCAGATGGTCGGGTGCATAAAAATAGCGGAGTCGATGCCTACCACATTTTCATGAAGCAGCGTCATGCTGTCCCACCAGTATTTCTTTATATTGTTTTTCAGCTCTACGCCATACTGTCCGTAATCATATACTGCTCCCAAACCGTCATATATTTCTGAAGAAGGAAATACAAATCCGTATTCTTTGCAGTGTGAAACTAATTTCTTGAAAACATCTTCTTGTGCCATAACTATATGTAATTATTATCAACTTGCAAAGTAAATGATTTTTTCTGTAAGTTATGGCATGTCTGACAGTTTATTCAGGGCAACCGCCCCAAAACAGTTCTCGCCCGAAAGAAAACGGATGGGGAACTGTTCTTTTTTGATAAGTACCATTTTGGCCGACACAAAACACCGTTTTACATGATTGAAATGGTAGTTTAAAGTCATGAAAGTCCGTGACGGAAACAATCCTCCCCCTCCATGATTTTCATACTTCTGCCTTCACACATGTAACACGCTGTATTATAGTTTATTGTGGTGAACCCTGCCTTTTCACTACTGCTTGGGGAACCGTAACAGAAAAACCTTCCGGTGAGTAGGCATCCGTTTAGGGACGGATAGTTATCCGTTGGGCAACCAATGCCTGTCCGTTGGGGAAGAACCACCCGCCTTCATACAGTCATGTAAGTAGTGCTGACACTACGATGCTGACCGCGGATGGGATAGTAGTACCGGCATGACGGTACACCTACCTTATAACGTACATACCAATAGGATATAGGGGACCGGACGCTACTTTACAGGGTATAATCTGCCGGAATATAGGGGAAAAACCGTACGTATTCTTGGGAAAAGCCGTACGCATTTGTTCGAACAACATTTTATCACCCTTTACTCTTTCTTCACTACAAATAACTGTTTTATAATATGTTATAGACGGTGAAAGGTGAAATTAAATTTATAAAACTCCATTGGGAGATTGATTTTTTACAAAAAACGAGGACTTTTTGAAGCTCCAAAAGTCTTTGCTGCCCTTTTTCAAACAATTTAGTGCGGTTGCCCTGCAGTTTATTAACGTGGTATCTTGATTTGAATGTTTCCTTGTATCATGATTCCCTCTTTTATTGTTTGAGAATAGATCGGGGATATTGTAAGAAGTATGAAGACTATATAAAGTAACTGTTTGAGGTTATGTCTATTCATGATTATAACACTATAAAGTTAATGTGTAGAGTCAATAACCAAAGAGAGGTGGCCATCACGGTCACCTCTCTCGTTTCACCAATCATTATGTTGAATATTTAGTTTGGAGTTTTCTAATTTTCCCACCAAACACGGCCATGTTCACTATCCAAACGACCGAAGTTAGATTCCTTTTGCATATCTTCCAAGCGTTTTACTTGGTTAGCATAGTTAGGAGAACCATCTGCCGGCATAGTGAATTTTTTGCGACGCGGAACTTGTTGTAATTCGCCGTACACATGGATCGGTTCCCAAGTAACCAAAGTAGAGGTTGTACTCGGATAGCCTACACGTTTGTACATCGCCCACGATTCATTGTTGTTCTTGAAGTGTTCTATCCAAGTCTGGCAATAAATCTGTTCTTTAGCCATAGCGCTGTTCCAAGCAATTCCTTCCTGTGCCATGTATTCGTCGATTTCAGCTTCTGTAATGGCTTCGTAGTTGTTGATTTTGCAGTAGTCGGCAATCTTGCTCCAGAATTTCAAAGAAGCTCTTACACCCTCTTCGTACCATTCCTGTGCGCTTTTCGTATTAGCCACACCTTCCAATGTAAATTCGGCAGCCATAAAGCAGAAGTCTGCATAAGTCACCAATGGCACCCAGCCGCCTGCTGTACCTTCATCCTGTGCCCCTTTCCACAGACGAGTCTGTGGTCTGTTCATCGGGCGCATATCGATATCATCCAGATAACGCGAAGTACGACAAACATCTTCTGCCTGCAAATCATAGCTTACGTGACCACCTTCCCAACGGCTCAAATTGGTAGGAATGATTTGTTTGGGAGTTGTTGTTTCCAGTGCGTTGAATGCAGCGACATTTTCCGGAGTCAGGTTGTTGATCTGGAAGAAAAGACGTTTACGTGGGTCGTTGTATTTTTTCAGATAATTCATGAAGCAGACAGAAGCACGGTCCATGTCAATGACTGAATGCCAGTCGCCCAATGTAGTCCAGTGATTATCGAAATAAAGGACGAAACTATCGTCAATGTTGTCGAATATATTACCGGATGACAATATTTCTCGTGCAATGGCTTTAGCCTCTTCCGGTTTCCGGTTCAACAGACGTAATGCCAAGCGCAGGCGTACAGCGTTAACGGCTTTCACCCATTTAGTCATATCGCCATTATACGCCAGGTCGTAATTTTTGAAAGAAATCTGGTTCGTAGCGGTAGCCAGCTTATTAGCAGCTTCTTTCAGTTCCTGATTCCAGATGGTGTACAACTCTTCTTGTGTTTGAAATGCCGGTTCGAGGATTTCCGGACGTCCGTTACGTGTTCCCCAGGCATCTGTATAAGCCAATGAACCGTATACATCGGAGGTCTGGATACCTTTGGTGATCAGCAGGACACGAGCCACTTCTATCAAGTTGCTATAAGCAGCTTCCTGTTCCGGTAAATTTGTTTGGATGTAATAAGGGATATGTGTTGCGTACTTTCCGGCAGTATTATAGTTGCCATAGACTGTACCACCCCATCCGGCACACTCTGTAAAGTTTGTCGTTCCGTACCCCCAGATACCTGTACAATACTGCATCCAGCGTAAACGACAGGCATAAGAATCTGCCCAGGTTTCTCCGGCATTGAGCATCGCATTTTCTACCTGATAGAGGTATACTTCCGGATCGACCTCATACACCGTATCGGGATTTTTATTGATTTCGGTAAAATCTGCATCGCAAGAGGTCAATGCAGCCATAGATGCTAAAGCACCGAAAATATAATATTTAATCTTTTTCATTTGACTATACGTTTGATTAGAATGAAACATTAACACTGAAGCCGATGTTACGTGAGAATACCGCACCACCACTTTCCATATATTCGGAACTGTAAGTTGTATTCAAACCTTCCGGATGAATGTTGTCGGGCAAGCTGTTATACAGGAAACCCAGGTTACGTGCCATCAAGCCTACACTGACATTCTGCATATATGCTTTTTCTACCCATTTTTTAGGTAATTGCCAATGTACGGAGACTTCACGCAGCGCAATCCATGAACATTTGTGGATACCTTCTTCGCGGATACCGCCAGACCAACTATATACATTGTCGTAATACTTGTAGGCCGACAGCGGTTCAACCAATCCTTTTTCGTAAGCAGCCTGATAGCTCATGCCGGATACATCCTGTCCCTTGATTTCTGTGCCGGGCATGAATACACCTTCCGGAATGACACCATCGTTAACGGTTCTCCCGTCGGCCAATGTACGAGGTAGACCGCCATATTGTGTATCGCGACCAGCCAGTGAAGACTTGATATTACCGGAATTCATACCATAGTAATAACTTGCAGAGAAGATGTCACCACCGAAACGGGCATCAATTACAGCATTCAACGTAACGCCCTTCCAACTTACGGAAGTATTAGCACCCCACAAGAATTTGGGTTGCAAGGAACCGATCTTTACACTTTCGTTTGAACGAGGATAAGAACCGTCTGCATTTAATAGTTTTTCGCCCTTTTCATTACGTGTGTAACCGTATGAAGTATAGATATCACCGTAAGAACCGCCAACGGTTGCCCATCCCTGCGTATCTGTACCGCCACCTACTAACTGATACTTGTCGACACCTTCAAACAGGGAAACAATTTTGTTTGTATTGCGTGTCAAGTTGAAAGACAAGTCCCAACGCCAGTCTTTTGTTTCGATCGGAGTACCGGTGATCAATAACTCGATACCCTTATTCTGGATATCACCGGCATTGATCCAGCGTTTGCCTACACCCGACTCAGATGCGATCGGTAATCCCAGGATTTGGTTCTTCGTATTGGTCTTATACCAAGCAAAGTCGAAACCTAAGCGGTTCTTCAGGAAACGCATATCCAAACCAACTTCGATAGAGTGTTGTTTTTCAGGTTTCAAATCCAGGTTAGGCAATTCATCCTTGTCAAATTTGTAATACGGATAAGTTCCGCTACTTAATTGATTATCGAATGTATTGTCGAAAGCATAGTAACCTGTACCTGTTGTTAAATACGGTGCACAGTCATTACCCACAATGGCGTAAGAAGCTCTTAACTTACCGAAAGAGATGAACTCCGGCATGTGTTCACGCAGACCTTCAACAAACAACCAAGAGGCACCTACCGACGGATAGAAGTAAGAGGTATTTCCGGTTCCGTTCTGATAGATCAATGCAGACGACCAATCGTTACGTCCGGTGATATCCAAGAAGTAAACGCCTTTGTAGTCCATATTGGTAAACGCATAGATTGAATTGATACGTTTACGGCTGGTATTGTATCTCACGCTTGTTTCGGCACGTTGCACAGAGTTGGTCATGTCGAACAGGCCGGGTACACGCAAACCGTTCTTCGAGTCGGTTTTATGGTATCCGCTGCGAGTATCCCACTGCTCAACTGCCACACTACCACTGATGTTGAAGTCTTCGAACGAATGGTTGGCCGTCAACATACCGGTAATTTTGTACTGGTCTTTCTTGTTTTCATGGATCTTGTAAGCTGCCCCATCGTACTTGCTGGCGCCTGTTGCCATTACTTTTGACTCGTTGGTAGTGTACAATTTATAGATGTCACCTTTTACTTTTACAGATAACCAATCCAACAGTTTCAGATCCAGGTTCAAGTATCCGCGCACGCTCATTTCATCTTGTGTGTAGATGTTTTCCAAGTAATCGTAGATGGTTTTAGAGTATCCGTATGGGTCCATCGAGTTGTAACCGTCGCCTGCCGGGCTGATGTATTTTTTATCTTTCAGCCAATAGTCTGTGTCATATTCGCGGGCGATGCTGTACATGAAGTCGTAGATCGGCGATCCAGCTCCACCCTGCCGAGTCGGGTTTTGTGCCGTTGATTCGATATAAGAGAAACCGCCTTCTGCTTTCAAACGAGAACTAATATCGTGTGAGGCGTTTAAGCTGAATGAATTACGTTTGAACTCATTGTTGAAAGTCAAACCATCGGAATTCAGATTTGAATAAGAAAAACGGAATGCACTTTTTTCAGAACCACCTTGCAATGCCACATTTGTGTTCATGTAACGGCCGGTCTTATACAAATTCTGCAAGTTGTTTGTTTTTGCAGAATAGATCATTTCCTGACCGTCCACATAGAACGGCTTGCCGTCGAAACGCGGTCCGAAACTACGTCCGGCCGAGGTATAACGGTTTTCAGAACCGTCATCATTCAACGCCCAAACGGGGGATGAACCGGAACCGAATTCGTTTTGCAAATCAGGGGTTGCATAGATCTTTTCCCACTGTTGCGTGTGAGAAACAGAGATACCGATACCTTCTCCTTTGCGTCCTTTCTTGGTGGTGATCAAGATCACACCGTTTGCTGCACGTGAACCGTAAAGGGCAGTAGCGGCGGCACCTTTCAAGACAGACATAGACTCGAAGTCGTCGGAGTTCAAGTTTTTCAGGTCATTACCCCAGTCTTGGCCCTGGCCGGTTTTTGTTACTTCATTGTCGATGATAATACCGTCGATAACGAAAATCGGCTGGTTGTTACCGCCCAATGAGGTGTTACCACGAATAATGATGCGTTGTGAAGATTGCGGGCCGGAGTTACCCATGTTAATCTGTACACCGGCAACCTTACCTTGCAAACCATTGATCGGGTTGGGAGAGTTTACTTTGGCGATTTCATCTCCTTTCAGTTCTGTCATGGCGTAACCCAGTGATTTTTTGTCACGCGACATACCCAGGGCTGTTACCACAACTTCATCCAGGGCTTGTGAATCTTCTTCCAGAAGAATTTTCATTGTCGTTTGTCCCGTGTAGGCGATTTCTTTTGTTTTGTATCCGACAAAAGAGATTTGCAGGACTTGACCTTTTTTGACGTTATCCAGTGTAAATTTACCGTCAAGATCAGTCATAATACCATTAGTGGTGCCTTTGATTACCACAGAAGCTCCAATTACCGGACCTAATGCGTCTTCTACGACTCCGGTTACTTTCCCACTCTGTTGGGAAATGTTTACACTTTGCCTGTCGGGCAATACGTCGGCGTAGACTCCTATCGGAGATGCTAATGCACCGGCAAGCAAAATCAAGCTTGGAAATTTCAATTTTTTAGACATAAGCGTTTGATTTATAAGTAAAAATAGATGTGTGTATAATGTGTTTCAGCATCAATTAAATTATTATCATAGTTCTAGTAGAACAATGGTTTTTAAATTTAAATCGTTATGGCTCAAAGACTTATTCAATTTCGTTTGGTAGTATGGGATCTTGATGGTAAAAAAAATCTTACCATTTTTATTCGTTCTACTCGTCGTAAGGTGCACGATAAAGTGCAAGAAATTCTCTCTATGATTTATTTTGAACGTGGCCTTGGTCACTATGTCCTTTATCAAATTTGATTTGTTATGTTAGGTGCAATTATAGCTGGTGGTGCTTCCCTTCTTGGTTCTGCTCTTGGTTTTGGTTCTCAGAAGAAAACTAACAAAGCCAATATGGAGTTGGCTAAATACCAAAATGAATGGCAGGCTCAGGAAAATGAGAAAGCATATCAGCGTAATCTTCAAATGTGGAATTTGCAAAATGCATACAATTCTCCAGCGCAGCAGATGGCTCGTTTACGCTCTGCTGGTCTTAACCCCAATCTTGTTTACGGTAGCGGTGTTACTGGTAATAGCGCTGGTTCAACTCCGCAATATCAACCCGCTGACATCAAGCGTGCTGAGCTTTCGCCCTACCGTGGTTGGAATCAAGGTCTTACAGATGCTGTTTCTAACTTTCTTGCTTTTCGGTCTAATCGTGCTCAAGTGGAAAATATGGAAGCGCAAAACTCTCTTATTCGTCAACAGACAGCTACAGAGGCTATTCGACAAGCAAATATTGCAGCTTCCACCGCTCGTAGTGAGTTTGACTTAAGTCAGGCTAATCGTCTTAAAGATGTTTCTGTTTCTATGGCAGAAGCTCAGATGTCTAAGGCTCAACATGATGCTTCTACTGCATGGTCTCAGTCTCAGCAATCTTGGATAAAGACGAATATTGATCGTGCTTTACAGGAAACTCGTATTAAGATTGGTAAGGCTGAGTATGAGCAGCTTATTCAGGCCACTCGTCGCTTGTATCAGGACAATGATATCAATCATTTTCGTAATACACTGGAACGTATGTATGGTAATTCAAGTAATGTGGTTGGTTCTGTCCGTGATTTTGTGGTTCGTTTGGCTGAATTAATTTTTGGCGGTACGGATTCTTTTGATAAAATGTTTAATCCTAAATTTTAAGTTATGGCTCGTCGTCGTCGCCGCCGTCGCGGTTTTCTTGGACGTTCTCGTAGACGTCGTATTCGTAGTTATCGTATATCCCGTGGTGGAATACGCTTGTAATTAACCTTTTAAATTCGTTTGATATGAAACCATTTTGGAAGATTTTGATCGTAGTACTCAGTACTGTTATCGAGGCTGTAAAAGACATTTTCGATAAGGATGATCCTAAAGCTTTACAATCATGAGACGTCGTCGTTACAAAAGAGGCAAGCTTCGTTCTGCTCATTGGTTCAGACGTGGTAAGTATGGTCGTCTCTTTAGAAAGTATTGGTAATGGCTAAATGTCTCCATCCTTTCAGTTTACCTGGTGTAGGTGTTGTTCCTTGTGGTCGTTGTCCGAACTGTCGCTCTAACAAGCGGCAGTCCTGGATTTACCGTTTGGAATGTGAAGCCCGACAATATCCGCTATCGTTATTTGTTACTCTCACTTACGATGATGAACATTTACCGATGGAAAGAATTGGTTCTGACTTGTTTGCTGAAGAAGTTCCCGTAGTATCCAAGCGTGATGTACAATTGTTTATGAAACGGCTTCGTCGCAAATATGAGGATTATAAAATTCGTTTCTTTCTTACTTCTGAGTATGGAACTGAAAACGGTCGTCCTCACTACCATATGATCTTGTTTGGCTTCCCCTTCACTGGTAAAAAAGCTAGCGATCTTCTTGCTGAATGTTGGCAGCAAGGTTTCGTTCAGGCTCACCCTTTGACGCAGAGAGAAATTTCTTACACTTGTAAGTATATGTATGAGAAAAGTGCTATCCCCTCTGTTTTACAGGATGTTAAGTCTGCTAAACCTTTTATGATGTGTTCTCGCCGTCCTGGCATTGGCTATGTATGGCTCTCTGAATATATCCTTGACTTCTATCGTAAGCATCCTCGTAGTTACGTTATGTCTGCATATGGATTAAAACAGGCTATGCCTCGTTACTTTGCCGATAAACTCTATGATGATGATATGAAAGAGTTTCTCAAGGAATTCCGCTCTGTCTTTTATGCCGATCTTCAGGTTAAAGGATACAATGAGTTCATTAATATGGATGCTCGTACCCGATTTCTTCATGATCGGATGATAATTGAAATGAAAGAAGAATATGAAAAGCGTGCAAACGCTCGTTTAAAAAGTAAAAAGTAATGGCAAATATTTTTAACTCGATAAGATTGAAGAGACCTAAACGCAACGTGTTTAATCTCTCGTATGAAAATAAGCTCACCATGAATATGGGTGAACTAGTCCCTATCATGTGTATGCCGATTGTCCCCGGTGATAAGTTCCGTGTTAATACAGAGGCTCTTGTTCGTCTTGCTCCTCTTGTTGCACCTATGATGCACCGTGTTAGTGTGTATACCCATTATTTTTTTGTACCTAACCGTCTTGTTTGGAATCAATGGGAAGACTTTATTACCAAAGGTATTGATGGCGAAGATGCTCCGGTTTTTCCTGCCATATCTTTAAGTCCTACTACTCCTTCTGTTTCTGGACGTGAAGGTGCTTTTAGCGATGGCTCTTTATGGGATTATCTTGGACTTCCTTCTGTTGGTTCTATCGGTGGTACGGCAGTACCTAATGCTAGTCTTAATTCTGTTGCTTTACCTGCTGGGTTTAAGGTTTCTCAGTTACCTTTCCGTGCTTATCAGATGATTTATAATGAGTATTATCGTGATCAGAATTTGACTGACCCTATTGATATTCCTTTAGGTAGTGGTTCGGATATGACTATTAGTCAGTTGACTGATCTTCTTCGTCTTCGTAGACGTGCTTGGGAAAAAGACTACTTTACTTCCGCTCTTCCTTGGCTTCAGCGTGGCCCCGAAGTAACTGTTCCTCTTAATGGAGGTCAAACTGGTCTTGATGTATATTATCAGTCTCCCGGTGCTAATAAAGGTCAGGTTTGGCGTGATCAATTAGGTCGTAATTGGGATATAGGTGCTACTTATGATCCTACTCTTATTGCTTATCCTGGTCAGCAACCTAACCAAGGTCAATATGTTGCTACCAAAAGTGGCGGTACTGCAAATGATAATCGTGCTCCCGAATTAGATCCTAATGGTACATTTAAAGTCGACATCGATGAAATGGGTGTCTCAATTCAAGATCTTCGTACATCTAATGCTCTTCAGCGTTGGTTTGAACGTAATGCTCGTGGTGGTTCTCGTTACATTGAACAAATCTTTGCTCACTTCGGTGTGCGTAGTTCTGATGCTCGTTTGCAGCGTCCTCAGTTCCTTGGTGGCGGTAAGATGCCTATTGCAGTGTCGGAAGTATTGCAGACTTCTCAGACTACGGAACTTTCTCCGCAGGCGAATATGTCTGGTCATGGTATATCTGCTGGTGTTAATCATGGTTTTAAGCATTACTTTGAAGAACATGGCTACGTTATTGGATTGATGTCTATTATGCCTCGTACTGGTTACCAGCAAGGTGTTCCCCGTGATTTTACCAAGTTCGATAATATGGATTTCTATTTTCCTGAATTCGCTCATCTTAGTGAACAGGAAATTAAGAATCAGGAGCTTTATGTCTCTAATGACCCGACTTATAATGAGGGTACTTTTGGTTATACTCCTCGTTATGCTGAGTATAAGTATCATGAAAGTGAGGCGCATGGTGATTTCCGTGGTAATATGTCATTTTGGCATTTGAATCGTATTTTTACTGATAAACCGCATTTAAATACTACATTTGTCGAGTGTAACCCGAGTAACCGTGTTTTTGCTACGTCTAAGATTAAGAGCGATAAGTTTTGGGTACAAATCTATCAGGATGTTAAAGCCTTGCGCTTGATGCCGAAATACGGTACTCCAATGCTTTAATACTATGTGTAAGTTATTGTTTGTTTTTTTATTGATGTTTGTTTTATGTTTGTTACCCCTTATAATTTTGCTTCTGTTGATCCGGAAGTGGTTCAGGAAGCGGTAAGTGATGAAGTTGTTGTAGAGCCTGCAGAAAGCTATACAGTTCGCGAATTAGTCTATCGTATTGCGATGGGTATGCCTGTTTCTGGTGGAAGTTCTGCCGGTGATTACCCGGATGAAGATGCCGATTTTGATGATGATTTACCCACTGATCGTGGCGATTTTGATTTGGCTGATTACGCTCGATTGAGAGACGAATTATCTGAGAAGTATGAAACGGTCACCCGCAAGAAGAAGGCCCCTCAGGAGTCAAAAGAAGTCTCTTCTGAGGCTAGTCAGATTGATAAGGAGATTTCATCTCCGGAGAGTTGATTAAACAATCATATCTCCTGTCTTTATAACGCTTTAAATTATAACTAACGTTGGAAGCTGTCACTTGGTTTCAGGTGATGGCTTTCCTTGTTTGGCTAGGAGCGGATTTTGGCCGATTTGCTTGCAAATCTGGTAAAATCTGCGTCGCCGCCGGCAGGGCCTTACGAGCGCGAAGCTGCTCGCCAGCCTACGGACTAAAGTCCTAGCGGTCGCGACGGATGGTAGAACCACGGTAGAAAACGTAGCGTAGCGAAGTGTCTATCGTGGTTCTACCTCGGTCGCGCCGACTTAAAGCCAGTGGAAACAAAAAGATAATTTCTGTTAATTTAATATAATCAATAGTTAAAAAAAACTGGCTTTGTCTCCCCCCCTTTCTAAGGGGGATTAAGGGGGTTAATGTACCCTCGCGCGCATAATAGGTAACTTGATTAATTATGCGCGGACTGACACCTTCACAATCGTTAACAACTCGATTTGGAAGTGTCAGGATGAAAACACTATTTTTGCGGTGTTAGTTAAACCACCATGGTTCTAGTAGAACTATGGAATTATGTCAAAAAGAAAGTATGATGAATTGCTTAAAATAGGATAAATCTATTTTAAATTAGTTAATCGCCAGCTTGTGTGCGCTAAAAGGGTTAATTTTGTCACAAATTAGTTGTAATTAATTATAAAAAAATGAGGTCAGAAATGAGATGTTAACTACTAATCTATTTTTTGATAGATATTATGAATTAGTTCTACTAGAACAATATCATTTAGAAAAATGTAAAATGCTGACTATATATTTATAGTTCATTTGTTTGCCTTAATTTTTAATTTACAGTATCGAGTCTTTTTTGAATGTTTCGATATGTTAAATATTCTATTGTCTGCTATTTTTCTCTCCTGCTGAAATGCTTTTTTTATGTAATCAATTGTTATTTAGATAATGCTGGTAATTTTAATCTAAATCTCCCTGATGTATTTTCATGGATTTGTTTAGCTTTGTGAAAGCTTATGTTTTAATACGATTTTACATTATAAAACACAATAATATGAATGACGTTTCAAAAAAAGTAGTAGTTCTTTTGGCTCATCCCAATCTGAAAGAATCACAGGCTAACAAGGCTTTAGCCGATGCGGTAAAAGATATCGATGGCGTGATGGTATACGATCTGTATGAATATCAGGATCAGTCTTTTGATGTAAATGTGTGGAGCACGATTATATCCGATGCTTCCATGGTGGTCTTTCAATTTCCTTTCCACTGGATGTCAGCACCTTCGTTGTTGAAAAGATGGCTGGACGAGGTCTTTACTTCCCTGGCAAAGACACCAGCTGTAGCCGGCAAGCCGTTGCAGATCGTCACTACAACAGGTTCGGAGTATGCCGCTTACCGTAGCGGAGGCAGGAATTGTTTCACGATGGATGAACTTCTGCGTCCTTATCAGGGATGTGCAATACATGCCGGAATGACCTGGCAGACGCCATTGGTGGTTTATGGCATGGGAAGTGCCGATGCTTCCAGGAATATAGCAACGGGTGTCGAGGTTTACAGAAAGATGGTGGAAACGGTACTGGCTGATCATACGGTGAATAATGCCTGGTAAAGTTTTCGGATAATTAATGAACTTTCTGCCTTAATTCCTTTCAAATCAACAAAAAATATCTATTTTTGCGAAGTTGATGTTTTTAATGTTTGCGCAGACAATATTAATTATCTAAATAGAATACCATGAAATCAGAAGACATCTCACGTCGCTCGTTCCTGAAACGGGCATTGGCATTATCGGCAGCTACTGCAATACCTTCGTTTTGGATCCCTTCGAAGGCTGGTGCAATGCCGGGTGTACCGTTCGTTAGTGCGAACGAGAAAGTTAATATCGCATTTATTGGTATTGGTAACCGGGGTGGTGAAATTGCCAAGGAATTGTATAAGACCGGATTGTGTAATGTTGTAGCCCTTTGCGATGTGGATATGGGGGCGAAGCATACGCAGGAACTGATCTCCATGTTCCCGAAAGTTCCCCGTTATCAGGATTTCCGTAAGATGTTCGATCAGATGGCGGATAAGATCGATGCTGTGACGGTGGGGGTTCCCGACCATGCCCATTTCCCGATCACAATCGAGGCAATGGCCCACGGCAAACATGTATATGTTGAAAAACCGATGGCGCGTACTTTCCAGGAAATAGAACTGATGATGCGCGGTGAAAAGAAATATGGCGTGGTCACACAGATGGGTAACCAGGGACATTCCGAAGCCAATTATTTCCAGTTCAAGGCATGGAAAGAAGCTGGTCTGATAAAGGATGTAACAGCTATCACCGCTCATATGAACTCTCCGCGTCGTTGGCACGGATGGAATCCGAATATCAAGCATATGCCGATGGGAGAACCGATTCCTGAAACAATGGATTGGGATACCTGGCTGGGGGTAGTGCAGCATCATGACTATAACCATGATTATCATATGGGACAATGGCGTTGTTGGTATGACTTCGGTATGGGCGCGCTGGGTGACTGGGGTGCACATATTCTGGATACGGCACACGAATTCCTGGATATGGGATTGCCTACAGAGATCAACCCGTTGTATCTGAAAGATCATAATAAATTCTTCTTCCCGATGTCGTCGACTATCCTGTTCAAATTCCCCGAAAGAGGCGATATGCCGGGAATAGATGTTACCTGGTACGATGGTCTGGATAATATACCTCCTGTTCCTGAAAACTTCGGTTCTTCGGATGTCGATCCGAATATTCCGACTGTAGCCGGTGGCAAACTGCAATTGATGAAACTGAATCCGGGTAAGGAAATTTATACGAAGACGCTGACATTCAAAGGAGGTTCTCATGGAAGTACATTGTCTGTCATCCCGGATAAGATTGCCAAGGAAATGAATCCAACCCTTCCCGAATACCAGAAGAGTCCTTCCAACCATTACGCGAACTTCCTGTTGGCTTGCCAGGGCAAGGAAAAGCCCCGTTCACCGTTCTCTATCGCCGGTCCGCTGAGCCAGGTATTCTGCCTGGGTGTATTGGCACAGCGCCTGAACCGTAAGTTAGTTCTCGACCGCACCACCAAAGAGATCGTCAACGACAGCTTCGCCAACCAGATGCTGAGCGGACAGCCGCCACGCAAAGGATGGGAAGAGTATTATAATGTATAGTGTTGGTTATATAGAATAATTTATCCCTTTCCTTCGTATATTTGTACCGCAACAAACTGATTGTCGATTGGTTTCGATAAGATTATCGATAGCCATCAGTAATTTTACGGACAGCTATCAGTTATATTACTGATGGCTGTCGGCAATAAGTTAGTAAGGCATAAAATTTAGTACAGTATGGCATCCCGAAAAATATCGTACGTAACCTTTTAAATCAAATTCCCATGAGTATCAAATTCAGTGTTTATAAGACTCCCCGGCCTAAAGGGAGTAAAGATAACTTAGAACATGCACGTCTTGTTTCGAGAGGAACAAAAGGTCTTGAAGAGATATGCAGAGATCTCTCGGATGCTTGCACGGTTAATTCGGCCGATATAAAAGGTGTGCTGGAAGCATTGACCGTATATATGGGCAGGGAGCTTGGCTATGGATATAGTATCGAGTTGGAGGGGATCGGGCATTTCTCCCCGGCGTTGCGTACCCGGAAAATTTCCGAGGAAAACGGAAGAATCAGGTTTAGTGTTTCTGTCGACGGGGTGAATTTTCGCTGTTCCAACCGTTTGAAGGAGATGGTTAAAGAAGAACGTCCCAAGAAAGTAAAAAGAGAAAATATTTCTTCTGAACCCATCGAAACCCGGAAAGAAAAGATGTTGGAATATATCCGCAAGCATGAAAGCATCAATGAATCGGATTATGCAGAGTTGAACAATTGTACTCGTTACCGGGCAGGCAAAGAGCTGAAACAGTTTTTGGAAGAAGGTATCATCCGTGAGATGGGATATAAAACGCACAGGGTTTATGTGTTGGCCGCGAAAGAGTAAAGTACTTTTTTCCCTTCGCATGTTTTCCCGGGAGCAGACTTACCTTACATGTCATCAGGAGAAAAACCTTTATATTCTATTGTGTACTTTTTATGGCTTGCAGCAATATTTCTGGCTTTATATTCTAATGTCCCTAAGTTGATCTCGTTAGGATTGTGTTTTACTTCACCGATGACCATTCTCTTATTGAATTCGTCTACGGCAACGATATCTATTTCGTTTTTATTTCCGTTTTCCCAATAAGAACCGATAGCAGACCATTCTTTGGATAAGATTAGCTGGTCTCGGAAATATCTTTCAAGTATTCGTCCTATATATGTGTTGTAATCTCTTTCTACCACCTGTCGAATGAATCCCAGATTGGATATTTCTACTGCGCTTCTGTATTTGTAAATAAAGCGAAACCAGAAGTTCAGGAAATTGTCATCAATATAATAACGGATCTGCCGGGTATTCGGCTTTGAAAATATTGGACTGGTACGGGTAATGACATTAAAGTCTTCTTCCAATGTTTTTAATTGGGGACCGACTGAAACACCTAATTCGCCTTCGATTTCCGGCCGGGATGTTTTAGAAGAGGCTATTAGGGAAAGAATAGAGAAATAAACAGTATAATCCTTTCCAAATTCTTCTATGAGAACATTTTTCCCTTCCTCTAAAAAGAAAGAGTTTTCGCTGAAAATAGTATCCAGTATTTTCTCTTTTGTAAAAGCTTTGCTCTTGATTAATAGTTCTATATACCGTGCAACACCTCCGGTTACTGTATAAAAAGCCAGTAAATCTTCCGGAGTGAAAGATGGGAAATGATCTCTTATGATATCTTTTATCACATCTACTGTGAATGGGCGTAACACAATGCGATGATCGGCTCGTTGGAATAGTGGTTCCCGGGAGTTTTCGAATATGCGTTTCATGAGTGAATAGATCGAGCCGCAAAGTACTAAGTTTATTTTTGCGTGATCTTTCATTTCATCCCATACATTTTGCATTTCGCTGTAAATGGCGGGATTAATATAATAGAATTCCTGAAATTCATCTATTACCAATGTAAAGTTTTGTTCAGTTGATATGCGCATCAGATATCGGAATAAATCCCGGAAGTTACGGTATTCAAGGATATCTGTACCTAATATGTCTTTGGCAATTGCTACAAATTCTTCGCAGAGAAGTACTTCATTCTTTTTAGTACAGAAGAAGTAAATCATCTTTTTGTTTTCGAAAGCTTTCTTAATCAATGTAGTCTTTCCGACACGCCGGCGCCCGATTACAATTGTCATTTGTGCTGCTTCGGCAGACAACTCTTCCCAGTCATGTAGTAATTGTAATTCTTTATCTCTATTATAAAATTTCATAAGCTATCCTTCTATTGTAGTCAATATTACTGTAACTTTCGCTACAATAATGCAAATGTAGTTATAATATGCTTGTTATGAAATAATTATAATGATGTTTTTGAAGTAAACCGATCAGACTTTATTTACAGGCTTCTTTTGCAGGGGTATTATCATTATCTTTGTAGCCTTTATAATAACGCTCTTATGAAATACATTTGCTGTCTGATCTTGTTCTTTACTCTCCTTTTACCTTCCTGTCAGTGGGGACGGCAGGAGGCTTTCTTTCCGGATGAAGGTTTGGCTGAACGTCTGTTGCGGGAAAATCCGGACAGCCTGGCGATGATACTGGAAGAGCAGGTCGTTCCAGCTGAACTCTCGGATAGCCTTCGGGCGGAATATGGCTGGTGGATCACCCGGCTGCATCAACGACAGGGACGGAATATGGTGAATGATTCGCTGATTCATTATACACTTCGTTGTTATGAGCAACAACAATCCCCTCGTCTGACAGAAGCATATATGTTAGCTGCTATGCAGGTGAACTATTCGGGAGATAAAAGGGAAGAGGCTAAAGAGTTTATTTCAAAAGGAATACAGATTGCAGCAAACAATAAAGATACCACTTTGCTGGTGGAGCTTGCTTCGACTCTGGGTTATCATGATCTGCTTCCGGGGAATCTTTCTCTGGTACCTGAAGACGTTAAGCACATTATATTCGATTATTATGCTTTAGATTCGTTGCAGATGATTCATTGTTTGTATGGTCTCGGTTGTTATTATGCTTCCCGGCAGGAACCGGATTCAATGGAGCATTATATGATACGGGCACTAAAACTGGCGGAAGAGCTGCGAGTTGATAACAGTTCGATTCTCCGTAATTATATAGATGGTTTGAATGCTTTCCATCAGAGTGAAAAGGCTTTGCCGCTGATGAGGAAGTTTGATCGGGAATATCCTCCGAAACATCTGCATGATAGTATTGTGAAGACTGCTACTTATGTATGTCTTTGGTTAAATCTGGGGAAATTGGATTCTGCGGAGGTTTACCTGAAACAATTGGAATATTGTTGCGATTTAATCCCCCGGGATTATTACGGGAACGGATATCGTACCTCTTTTTTTTATGTGGAGAAACTGCTTCGTAGTGTTTATGATGTAAAGAAGAATAATGCTCTGAATATCATTGCTGTCTATGATTTTTGTGAAAAGGTGGCATCGGTGGAAAGAAGGAATGTGGCAATAGAAAAAGAGCGGTTGTTTGTACAGAACCAACTGGAACGGAGGAATCTGAATCTGAAGATTCAAAAAGACCGGAACCACCGCCTGGCTCTTTATATTCTGTCGGCAGCCGCTTGCCTGATTTTCTTCCTGGCTTATTTATACCAACGTAAATTGTTGAAGAAGGAACGTTTTATCCGGCAGATGAGAGAGCAGATGCGACTGCATCAAATTGCATTAAGCGAAAAGGAACAGCTGATCCGGCAAAATGAGGAGGCGATCGAACAATTGTCAGCCCGCCAGTCGGAGCAGGAGGAAATAGCCGAACAGCAATTGAACGACCAGTTCTCTGAAATTGAACGGATTCGTCAGGAGAATGAGCTATTGAACCGGGAAAAGAAGCAGCTGCAACAGGAAATGGCCCGATATGCTCAGAATATCCCGGAAAAAAACGTTGAAATGGATTCGTATGAGCGGATGGTCATACAAAACCAAGCACTTACAACCAGCACGAAACAATTGTCTCTTCAGGTTATCTTGCAATATAAAGAGTTGGAACGTTTGTACAAAGGAGAAGTCCGTAATCTGTCGGATATAGACTGGCCTGCCATTTATAAATTGATAGATAAGATATTTAATAATTACACCCGGCGGCTTCGTGCTTCTTTCCCGTTGCTGACGGAGGAAGATATTCAGTGTTGCTGCCTGATTAAATTACAGCTGTCCACTTCGGCTATTGCCCGGTTGTATAGTATTGCTCCCTCTTCTGTCACCAAACGGAAACAGCGTATAAAGGAGCGGATTAATCAGGGAAAAAATGAGTTGATCGGGAAGGATCAGCCGACCGATGTCTATCTGTGGGGATTTTGATGGCGTGATTTGTCCACTTGAAAAATACAGATTCTTTTATTTGATTGTTTATTAATAGTTTAACTGTTCGTCATTGTACAGGTATCCGATATTCTTTGTCCACATGGAATTCAAGGTTGTCTACTGCGGAGGCTCTACCTTTGCCTTCAGATAATCACTCAAATTCTATGTTATATGAAAAGAATATATCTATTTATTTTAGGTGCTGTTCTGTCAGTCAGTCTATGTTATGCGCAAAAGATAAAGATCTCCGGAATGGTGACAGATGGAAGTACGGATGCCTCTGTTGAATTTGCCAATGTCGTGTTGCAAACGCTCGATTCAACTTTTGTCACAGGTGTATCGACTGATACGAAGGGACGTTTTCAGTTGGAAAAAATAGAAACAGGCAGTTATCGTCTGATTATTTCCGCTATTGGGTATACAGATAATATAACCGATCTGAATGGCCTTTCCAAGTCAGTTGATTTGGGAAAACTAACATTGAATGAAGCTGCGGAACAACTCGATGAGGTGACAGTTACAGCTGCCAATATTGTCAACCGGGCGGACCGTAAGATCGTATTTCCCAATAAACAACAGCTGGCAGCCTCTACAAATGGGGTGAATTTGCTTCAGGCCCTGATGTTACCGCGCATTCAGGTGAATCCGATGACAAGGGATATCAGTGTTTCCGGCGGCGGCTCTGTACAGCTTTGTCTGAATGGAGCGAAAGTGGATGCAAAGGATATTTCCGCATTACAGCCGAACGATATCATACGTATTGAATATCTGGAGAATCCCGGCTTGCGTTACGGAGATGCCGAAGCCGTATTGAATTATATCACCCGCCGGTACGAAACGGGTGGCTCCGTCAGCCTGGATATGATGAATTCCCCGCATGTAGTATTCCATAATGATGAAATATCAGCTAAATTGAATCATAAGAAATCGGAGTTTGGCCTGAGTTATTATGCCAGTCCGCGTGACTTTTACAAATGTTGGCGCACGAATGAAGAATCTTTCCTCTTTGAAGATGGTACCTCCCTGCACCGGTATGAAAAAGGGCAGCCCGGACATTTTCAGGAGCTGAATCATGGCGGTTCTTTCACCTATAATTATCAAGAACCGGATAAATACCTGCTGAATGCAAAGCTGGGTTACTGGGGGTATCTGCAACCACATACGGATTACAGAAGTGAGTTGTATAACGTTGAGTATCCGGACCATGTAACGGATATGCGGGATAACAATGATAAAAAAACACATCGTCCGTATGTCGATTTATATTATCAGCAGAACCTGAAGCACAAACAGTTTCTGGCGCTCAACCTGGTCGGAACATATATCTACACCGACTCCAAGCGTACTTATCAGGAAAAGCAGAACGATCTGTTGCTGACCGATATCTACTCCGGTGTAAAAGGGAATAAATATTCCGTGATTGGTGAAGGTATTTATGAAAAGGGCTTTGAAAAAGGCCGGTTAAGTGCAGGACTGAAACATTCACAAGCCTTTTCGGAGAATACTTATGATGGAAATATGACATATAAAACGGAGATGAAACAGTCGGATACCTATTTATATACCGAGTTTCAGGGCAAATGGCAAAAGCTCAATTATTCGTTGGGTGTGGGGGTTACCCGTTCATGGCTGAAACAGGAAGGGGAAGATGGCTATCAGACCTATACGTTCTGGCCTCGTTTTTCTTTCCGTTATGCTTTCTCTGATAATTTCTATGCGCGCCTGAATGGCAGCCTGACGAACAATCCGCCGGCACTGTCGGAGTTGAGTGCTGTCAAGCAACTGATCGATTCGATGCAGATACAGCGGGGAAATCCGGACCTGAATCCGTACAACCGTTACCAGGCCGATTTATATATGGAATACCGGAAGGGGAAAGTCTCTGTCGGCTTGTCTTCCCGTTATCGGAATGCTCCGAAAGCGATAATGGAATCTACTTTTATTGAGGATGGCATGTTTATTCATACTTATGAAAATCAGGATGGTTTTCAGTCCTTGAATGGCGAGTTGAACCTGCGGGCCGGTATGTTATGGAATATCCTGCAATTTTCTCTCAGCGGAGGCGTGAACCGTTACTGGAGTGATGGGAAAGATTACCGGCATACTTATACGAACTGGTATTATCGTGCAGAGATAATGGGGCAGTATAAACATTTGACGGCTATGTTCAGTATTTACAACCGCCGGAATAGTTTCTGGGGAGAGAAAATGTCGAGCGGAGAGAATCTTCATATGCTGATGGTCCGGTATAATTATAAACAGTTCTCAGTCGGAGCCGGTATGATCAATCCTTTTGCCAATAACTATAAACGGATTTATGAAAACTGGAATAAGTATGTTTCCTCGTACAAGGAGAATTATATCAATGAAAGCTCTCATGCCTTTTTCCTGACCTTTGCCTGGAATTTCCGGTTCGGTCGCAAATACCAGAGTGACGGGAAGAAGATATATAACCAGGATAATGATTCGGGAATAATGAATGCCGGCAAATAAATGATTGTCTGGCGGATTGCCGGCTGTTATTCCTGTTCGTATCAGTTACATCTGCAAAACCTGTTCGCCCCGCAGGTGCAGGTTGGCCCGCCATCGCTATTGAGTATTTCGTCGGTATAGAAATCATACATCTTGGTCTTGATCTGATTACATATCCGGCGAAATTCGCTTTCAATGAATTCGGGTGTCCCCTGGGCTCTTGAAGGATCATAAAAGCCGATATGCAGGCGCTGCCTTACTTTCCCATTGAAGACCGGGCAATTTTCGTTTGCTTCACCGCAAACGGTAATGACATAGTCCCAGGGTTCGTTCAGATATTCATGGATCGATTTGGGCGTGTGATGACTGATGTCGATCCCTGAGGACTTCATTGTATTGATTGCCAGTGGATTTACTTCTCTGGCAGGCTCTGTTCCGGCTGAACAAACATTCAGATTTTTATCGAAAGACTGTAACCATCCTTGTGCCATCTGGCTACGGCAACTATTGCCTGTGCATACTATTAATATTTTCACGTCTTGAAATGTATATGTTTTCCAAAGAAACAAAGATAGGCTGATTCTTGTTCATTCCTTATGTTTTTGTACGTTTTCTCAATTATGACTCTCCTTTAAACGTAAGATAATATAACTCAATAGAAAAAATGTATAAATAGATTGTCCATGGATTCTCTTATTTTTGTATGCTAATTTGATTAATTAAAATGAAACATCTATTCTTTCTTCTTTTTATTCTATTGTCTTCCGGTACGTACGCAGGGAACAAGGTCCTTTTTGAAATAGGCAAGCAGGATAACTCAGCTGCCGAGTTTGCTTTGTATCCCGATAACTATAATAGTTTTTTGGCTAATTTCGGAGGGGAGAAATCTTTTTATGTCGGTTATTCGTCGGCCGGTAAGCACTGGCCTTATGTTTTGCCGGGACCGCTGGATAGCTGGGCCGGCGGCGGATATTGGGCCGGGTTTCATCCCCGCCATTTCCCTGCTGTGTTTTTTAATCTGGATAAGGTCTCTGCTCAGGGAGAATGTTTCCTGACTTTTTTCTTTACAGGGGCGCATAACAGCCATCCTGTGAAGATACGGGTGGAGATAAACGGTAACCGGTTTGAGGAAGAGTTGAACGGAGAAAACTCAGGAGAGTTACTTACGAATAAGGAGACCGGAAAGGCGAAAGAAATAAAAATACAGTTTCCTGCTGCGTGGCTTACTGCCGGGATGAATAAAATCCAGTTGGGAACAATTAAAGGAACCTGGGCGATTTTTGATTGTATCCGTTTGGAAACACCGGCCGGTATCCGGCTGGGGAAAGCCTCTTCTTCCCTGATACGTTCTGTCAAAGCAGCTCCGTTCGAATACCGGAAAGAAAACGGGGAACGTATGCAACCGGTCCTGGTGGATATGAACCAGTTTGACCATTCCCGGGAACTGACGTTCTGGATAGAGGGATGCCAGCCGGTTTCGCGTGTGATTGAAACGGGCGAGAGTATCCAGGAGATATGGATGCCTGCTGCCAAGACCAATGACAAACAGGAAACTTTGCAGTTCACGATTCAGGATGGCAAGGAGATTGTTTATAAAGGAGAAATTACCCGTAGCCGGCAGCCTCTTCATTCTTATTCGGATGATGTCGACCTGCTGATGGGTACCGGTAATTCACGCTGGATGTTCAAACCCGGACCGAGTCTCCCGTTGAGTATGGTGCAGATCGCCCCTGATAACCAGGATGAGATATGGAAAGCCGGATATGAATATACGATTGAAAATATCATGGGCTTCAATCATTTCAGCGACTGGACCATGACCGGGTTCCTGATGCAGCCTACCTGCGGGGAACTGAAAGTAAATCCCGGCCGGGAGGATTTTCCCGATGAAGGTTATCGCTCGCGTATCGATAAGGCTTCCGAAAAAGCTGAAATAGGCAGATATTCCGTTTATATGACCGACACAAAGATCAAAGCGGAGATTACGGCAACGCGTCGTGCAGCCCTGCAACGGTATATTTTTCCGGCCAGGGAAGATGCCCGGATTCTGATCGATATGTTTACTCCCAACGAGTATCCGCATAATCTGGTGAATGCGCATATCACGAAAGTAAATGATACTGAGATAGAAGGGTATGCGACTTATTACAATGCTTTTACCGGTTATACGTTGGAGCAGAACTATACGTTATATTTTGTCCTTCAATTTAGTAAGCCTTTTGACTCGATGGGGGGATGGGTGAACGAAGGTGTTAAACCGGTAACCGGTTATATCCCTGGATGGAACAGGAATCACGAGTTTGAGACTCCTGCAGAAATAAAACAGAATATCACGCAGATAGATGGCAAAGGTGATGTCGGTATATTCCTAAATTATAAGACGAGGGAGAGTGAAGAGATTCTTGTCCGTTCGGGTGTCTCTCTGGTTGATATGGCTGGGGCACGGAATAACCTGAAACAGGAACTGGCTGATCCGTTTGGTTGGGATTTTGAGAAAGTCGTGGATAATGCCCGTTCCGTCTGGGATGAATATCTGGGCAGGATAGCGATTGAAACGGACGATTACCTGCAAAAGAAAAAATTCTATACGAATCTTTATCGTGCCCTGGCAGCTAAAGCAACCTGGAGCGATGCGGATGGCCGTTTTGTAGATGAAGACGAGCGGATCAGGCAGTTGGAGAAACCGGACGATTGTATCGTGAGCGGTGAATATTGGAATACGTTCTGGAATAATCAGCAGTTATTTAATCTGATGGCTCCTGAAATATCCAGCCAATGGGCACGTTCGGCTATTCAGCTTTACCAGAATAGCGGATGGTTCAATACGGATCCTGCCGGAATCGAACATACCGGTGTGATGGTTGCCATGCATCCGATCTCTCAGATTCTGGGAGCCTGGCAAAGTGGTATACGTGATTTTGACTTGAATATTGCGTATGATGGTTTGAAAAAGATGATGACGGCACCTCCTCAGAAATACGAAGGCGGTGGAACTGTTGGTGTTGAGAATTTAGTTCCCTATATGGAGTATGGGTATATTCCTGCAGGAAAAGGGACGGTTTCTAATACGATGGAATATGCTTATGATGACTGGTGCCTGGGGCAGATGGCTAAAATACTGGGAAAGAAAGACGATTTTCATTTCTTCGACAAACGGTCTGACAACTGGTATAATCTATTTGATGCCGAGTCCGGTTTTATGCGTCCGAGAGATGAACATGGAAACTGGGTGGAACCTTTCGATCCGTATCATACTCCCGGATTTACGGAAGGGAATGCTTTCAATTATTCCTGGTTTGTTCCTCATAACCCCGAAAAGTTAATTCGTGAGGTCGGTAAAGAACGCTTTATAAGCCGCCTGGATAAGGCGATGGAACAGTCGTCGCATGCTAATTTCAATGCGGCCGGCGATAATTTTTCGGCCTTTCCGATCAATCATGGCAACGAGACATCTATGGAAGTGGCTTATCTTTTCAATTGGGCAGGTGCTCCCCATCTGACACAGAAATGGATACGGGCTATACAGGAACAGTATTACGGGACTACCCCTTATGACGCTTATCCGGGTGATGAGGACCTGGGGCAGATGAGTAGTTGGTTCGTTATGAGTGCCATTGGCCTGTTCCAGATGGAGGGCGGTTGTTCGGAAAAGCCTTTCTATGAACTGGCATCCCCCCGTTATCCGAAAATAACGATCCGCCTGGACGGTAAGTATGGCCGGGGAAAAACTTTTGTGATCGAAGCTCCCGGTGCATCCAAGGAAAATAAATACATTCAATCAGTGACTTTGAACGGAAAGCCTGTCGATGGTTTTAAAATACCCCAGGAGGAAGTGTTGAAAGGGGGAAAGATTGTAGTTGAGATGGGGAAAGCTCCCCAATAATAGTATATTATAAATGAAGTGCCCTAAAAGTTGGATATGTTAAAGATTAACCAGTTATAGAAAGAGGTTGTGCCAGCGTTTTGACACAACCTCAATTTCTTCAAAGAGGAAATTTTGACCCTCAATATATTATTGATTTTTATCCCGGAATAATCTTATACCCCGCTGCCGTCAGCGTATATTGTATCTGGTCGATATGTTCCTGGTTACGTGTTTCCATTTCCAGGCGGAGATAGCAGCCGTTGATGTCGGCGGTATGGCTAACTCGTTCGTGATGGACGGATACCACATTGGCTCCGGTACGGGCAATAATTTCAGAAACATGCTGTAACTGTCCGGGTTTGTCGACCAGTTCGATTGTCATGGTGTAGGATCGGCCGGATTTCTGTAAGCCGCGTCCAATAACGCGAGAGAGGATCGTTACGTCGATATTTCCTCCCGATACCAGACAGATCGCTTTTTTACCTTTTATGGGAACTTTATTGAACATGGCTGCCGCTACGGCTACCGCCCCTGCTCCCTCGGCGATTAATTTGTGCTGTTCGATCAGAGCCAGGATAGCGGTCGAAATCTCATCGTCGTTAACTGTAACGATTTCATCCACATACTTTTTACAATATTCAAATGTATGTTCACCCGGTTCTTTTACGGCTATACCGTCGGCGATGGTGCGGACGAATCCCATCCGTTCGATTTTATTATGCTCGATGGAGTTCAACATGCTTGGTGCACCACTGGCTTGTACACCGTATATTTTTACATTCGGATTCAGATGTTTGATTGCAAAGGCGACGCCGGAAATAAGTCCCCCTCCGCCTATCGGAACGATTACGGCATCCAGGTCGGGTAACTGTTCCAACAATTCCAGTCCGATAGTCCCTTGTCCGGCAATAACGTCTTCGTCATCAAAAGGATGGACGAACGTATATCCTTTTTCATCTCTCAGCTTCAGGGCTTTTTGGTAAGCGTCGTCGTACACGCCTTCCACCAGGCAAACATCGGCCCCGTACCATTTGGTTGCCTCTATCTTGGAGATCGGTGCATTGTCCGGCAGGCAGATCAGTGACTTGATGCCATGGGTAGTGGCAGCCAGGGCGACACCCTGTGCATGATTACCGGCGGAACAGGCTACGACGCCTTTGGCCTTCTCTTCTTCTGTCAGTTGGGCGATTTTGAAGCAGGCACCGCGGACTTTGAATGATCCAGTAATCTGTAAGTTCTCCGGTTTCAGATAGATATGAGAATCCGGATTGATGTTGGGCGCACTGATCAGGTCGGTGCGACGGATAACTGTTTTCAAGGCAAAAGATGCCTGATAAATCTTATCGAGTGTGAGCATTACGCTAAATTTTTGAGGAGACAAATATAGGGAGAATTCAGATATCTCACTGAAACAATAATGCTTTTTTATTATCTCGCCAATATTTCGTATATTTACACGCTGGAATTTACTTTCCGGCAGAGGCTGAAAAAGAAGATAGAGCACCATATAAGTATATGAAACCAGAGGATATTGAAGATTTCACAGAAGAAAACGAGAACGAGGAAATAGAACAGACAAATACAGACTCACAGGAAAATGGTGAGCAATCTGATTCTACTACACATTCGGAATATAAAATACCCGGGAAGGGAGAAGGCCGCGTATCCTATCATCTGTCGGGGATGTATCAGGATTGGTTTTTGGATTACGCTTCGTACGTGATCCTGGAGCGTGCAGTACCGCATATCAATGACGGTCTGAAACCTGTGCAACGTCGTATCTTGCACTCGATGAGGCGTTTGGATGACGGACGGTATAATAAGGTCGCCAATATCGTGGGGCATACCATGCAGTTTCACCCTCATGGAGATGCTTCTATCGGGGATGCGCTGGTACAGTTGGGACAGAAAGACCTGCTGATCGATTGCCAGGGAAACTGGGGTAATATCCTTACCGGTGACGGTGCCGCTGCTCCCCGTTATATCGAAGCACGTCTTTCCAAATTTGCTCTTGAAACAGTCTTTAATCCGAAGACTACCCTTTGGCAGCTATCTTATGACGGGCGTAATAAAGAACCGGTTACTTTGCCGGTGAAATTCCCTTTGCTGCTGGCCCAGGGAGTGGAAGGTATTGCCGTCGGTCTTTCTTCTAAAATACTTCCTCATAATTTTAACGAGTTACTGGACGCTTCGATAGCTTACCTGAAGGGGGAAGACTTCGCTTTATATCCTGATTTTCAGACAGGAGGTTATGTCGATGTCTCTAAATATAATGACGGTGAGCGCGGCGGTTCGGTAAAAGTCCGTGCTAAAATAACCAAGCTGGATAACAAGATATTGGTAATCAGCGAAATTCCATACGGAAGAACGACTTCTTCCGTGATCGAATCCATCTTGAAAGCAAACGACAAGGGAAAGATCAAGATCCGAAAAGTCGATGACAATACGGCGAAAGATGTAGAAATCCTGGTGCATCTGGCTCCGGGCGTATCGTCAGATAAAACGATCGATGCCTTGTATGCCTTTACGGACTGTGAGATCAGCATTTCGCCTAACTGTTGTGTGATCATGGACAACAAACCTCACTTCCTCAAAGTGAGCGACGTGTTGCGCCATTCGACAGACGATACGCTGCATCTGTTGCGTACCGAATTACAGATACAGAAAGCCGAGCAGGAAGAAACACTCTTCTTCGCTTCCCTCGAAAAGATATTTATTGAAGAACGTATTTATAAGGATGCAGAGTTTGAAAACTCGAAGGATATGGATGAGGCCGTGGCTCATATCGACTTGCGCCTGACTCCGTTCAAGCCTGATTTTATCCGTGAAGTAACCCGTGAAGATATCCTCAAACTGATGGAGATCAAGATGGGACGTATCCTTAAATTCAACTCGGAAAAGAGCAATGCTTTGATTGCCCAGATTCGTGAAGAGATCGAGCGCATCAATCATCATCTGGATAATATCGTAGACTATACGATCAACTGGTTTACCATGTTGAAGGAAAAATATGGCAAGAATTATCCGCGTATGACCGAAGTCCGTAACTTCGACACGATCGAAGCAACGAAGGTGGTGGAAGCAAACGAAAAGCTCTATATCAACCGTGCGGAAGGTTTCATGGGAATGAGCCTCAAGAAAGATGAATATGTTTGTAACTGTTCGGATATAGACGATATCATTCTGTTCTATCGTAACGGAACGTATAAGATCGTGAAGGTCAGCGATAAAATGTTTGTCGGGAAAGATGTTTTGTATGTGAATGTATTCAAACGTAACGATACCCGCACTATTTACAATGTTATTTACCGTGATGGAAAAGTTGGCTATAATTACATCAAACGCTTTGCCGTTACCGGTGTGACACGTGATAAGGAGTATGACGTGACGAAAGGAACGGAGGGTTCACGGGTGTTATATTTCAGTGCGAACCCCAATGGGGAAGCTGAAACGGTCAAGGTGATCCTTAAACCGAAACCCCGCCAGAAACTGCTTGTGTTTGAAAAAGATTTCAGCGAGATCGCCATTAAGGGACGTGGCTCGATGGGAAATATCCTGACAAAGGCGGATGTGCATAAGATCAGCCTGAAACAGAAGGGTAGTTCTACGTTGGGAGGACGCCAGGTTTGGTTCGACTGGGATGTGCTGCGCCTGAACTATGACGGTCGCGGTGACGAACTGGGCGAATTCCAGAGCGATGACCTGATCCTGGTAGTTTTACGCAACGGCGATTTCTATACGACGAACTTTGATCTGAGCAATCACTACGACGACAATATACAGATTATAGAGAAATTTAACTCGAATAAAGTCTGGACGGCCGCTTTATATGATGCCGACCAGAAATATCCGTATCTGAAACGTTTCGTGCTGGAAGCCGGTAGCAAGAAGCAGAACTTCCTGGGTGAGAATCCGAAGAGTCGCCTGATGTTGCTTACCGATGAGGTTTATCCCCGTATTGAGGTGGTATTCGGTGGTCATGACGCTTTCCGCGAGCCTCTTGTGCTGGACGCGGAAGAGTTTATCGCAGTGAAAGGCTTCAAAGCGAAAGGCAAACGTATCTCTACCTTTGAGGTGGAAACAGTCAACGAGCTTGAACCAACCCGCTTCGCTCCTGCGGAACAGCCGGGAGATACGAGTGGAGAAGGTAATCCGGATAATGACGATACCGGGCAAACAGAGAGTGATTCGGATATTATAGACGAAATAACCGGGCAGATGAAGCTGTTTGATGAATAGCCTATGAAGACGTTGGCCTCTCTGATGATTTTGTCGTTTTGTCTGGTGTTTCCGCTTGCGGCTCAGACAGACAAAAATGTGGAAGACGAAATTCCGCGATCGGTCAATGAGGCGACGATGATAGGAATAGGCGGTTACAATGTCATGGATACCTACCTGACTCCCGGAATAGAAACGAAATATACGGGATGGGGTGTACGGATACAGAATGAACGGATGAAGATTGTCCGGCTGGCGGATTATAAGGTATCGCGCCAGCAGTTTCTCAATGTCGAGTTTGCATCTACCCGGAATGCTGCGGACGTGGCAACCGATTATGTGGGTTTTGTGGACTATTCGCTTGGATATCACTACCGATTTACCAACCTGTTGCCGAATCTGAAAGTTCTGACAGGCCTTTCAGGTCGTTTGTCGGGTGGTTTTATTTATAATACTCGTAACACGAACAATCCGGCTTCGGGCAAGGCTGATTTGGATTTGAACTTCTCGGCGATGGGGATTTATGGTTTTAAGTTCGGGAATTATCCGGCGACTTTCCGTTACCAGATGGAAATACCGTTTATCGGTGCCCTGTTTGCCATCCATAAAGGTCAACCTTATTATTATCTCAGCCAGGGAGACCGTAGCGGCGTGATAAAGTTCAGTTCGCTTCATAATAAGTTCGCCATGAGGAATTATTTTACCTTCGACTTTCCGATAGCAAATTTTACGGTGAGGGCCGGCTATCTGAACAGCATGTACCGGACAGATGTGAACGGGATTAAGACGCATGTTTTATCTAATTCCTTTATGATCGGCCTGGTGAAGGAGTTTTATTCCTTTGGAGGGAAACGCCTGAAACAGAGGCATAAGTACAGCAGTGCCTACTATTGAAAGTGAAAAAATGAAATTACGTATCCTATATTGTTTATTTCTGGTTGTTATCCTTCTTCCTGCTTGTGAGAAGGCGGATAAGTATAATCCGTCTCCCAGGGATAACTTTGAGGCGCTTTGGCGGATTCTGGATGAGAATTACTGTTTCTTCGAATTTAAAAATATCGATTGGGATGAGGTACATGACCGTTACAGCCTTCAGATCAACGATCAGATGAGCCAGTACGACTTGTTTGATGTATTGGGTAAAATGCTGGCGGAACTGAAGGACGGACATACGAATCTGTTTTCTTCATTCGATGTGGCCCGTTACTGGGCCTGGTATGAGGATTATCCGGCTAATTTCGATTCGGACATACAGAAGAATTATCTGGGGACAGATTATAAAATTGCCGGTGGACTGAAATATAAATGTCTGTCTGATAACCAGGTGGGTTATGTTTACTATGGTAATTTCTCCAGCGGGGTAGGCGAAAGTAATCTGGATAATATGTTCCTGCATTTCAAAGACTGTAAAGGTATCATCTTTGACGTACGAAATAACGGGGGAGGTGCGATGTCAAATTCGGACCGGATCACCCAACGTTTCCTGGAAGAAAAGATATTGACCGGCTATGTCATGTATAAAAAAGGGAATGGGCATAATGATTTTTCCACCCCTTATCCTTTATATCTTTCTCCGTCTGACCGGCTTCGCTGGCAGAAACCGGTTATCGTTTTGACGAACCGTCATTGTTACAGTGCCACGAATAATTTTGTGAGTACGATGCGTTTATTACCCCACGTAACGATTATGGGTGACCGTACCGGAGGTGGTAGCGGTTTTCCCTTTACAACGGAGTTACCCATAGGGTGGAGTGTCCGTTTTTCCGCTTGCCCGATCCTTGATGCAGACAAGAAACATACAGAGTTTGGTATTGATCCGGATCAGGAAGTGGCTATGACCAAAGAAGATATGCAGAAAGGAAAAGACACTATTATAGAAGCTGCTATCTCGCGCCTTTTGTCCGGCTCAGAACTGTCAGAGCCTGATATAAATAAAATCTCCCCCGAAATACTTGCAGATTAATAAAAAAGATTTACCTTTGCACCGCAAACCAAATGCGGCTGTGGTGTAATTGGTAGCCACGCCAGACTTA
>OHCS01000265.1_pt1 | contig 32893 bp, 26 predicted proteins | sample 1566741 | NCBI WGS metagenome assembly OHCS01 (sample SAMEA3879604, study PRJEB24766) | human gut metagenome | biome: human-associated habitat; feature: feces | place: USA | collected 1985/1987 | reverse complement strand
CCGTTCCTTGCTGCACCGCAGCATTACTGCCGTACCTATTCTGATCAACCTTTATGGTTGTATCATTATAAGCCGTTCCTTGCTGTACCACAGCATTATTGTCGTACCTATTCTGATCAATTCTTACGGTTGATTCTGTATATTGTTGTGTGGCTTTAATTCTATATGATTTTGCCTTTGGATACTGTTTTACATAAAGTGATTTATTATGCGATACTATCTCTGATGATAAATCAAGATTATGTTCGTGAGCTCCATATTTAGAATTAATGACACCATCACTCATAACACATTCTCCTAGTTAATTTTAACTTCATCAGGTTTAGTGGTAAGCACAGAATAAATGCTTGTATCTTTCGGAAATTTATCTTTAAAAGCAAGTATAGATTTACCGGCTACAATAATTCCCTCACCCTCATTACTGTTGGTAATTTTCTGTAGCTGTCGAGGAGCAAGATTGAAGATATGGGCGATTTCTTCTCTGTCAGACGTTGACTGATTTAAAAGTAAGGCAAATTCTGTGTTACTCAAAATGCGTCGTGCAGTATCTGATAACAGCAAGTCCTCAACATTTTGCGTAATTCCGGTTGGTATAGCACCCCACTTTCTTGCACGCTTCCAAAGCTCAAAGAAAAATTCGGCTGAATAATCGTCTTTAAAGAATAAATAGAATTCATCAAAGTATAACCAGGTGCGGATTCCCTTTTCTCTGTTTTCAGTAATCTTATTCCAAATAAAGTCAGTACAAATGAGCATACCCAATGTTTTCATCTGTTTACCAAGATCCCGAACATCGAAGCAAATAACCCTGTTGTTAAGATTAACGTTACTTTCGTGCGAAAACAAATTAAGGTTGCCGGTTACATATCTTTCAAGTGCTACCGCAAGCTGCTGAGCTTCAATTTCCGGCTGTTGTTTGAGTATATTCCAAAAATCCGGAAATGTAGGCATTTTTGCCTTTTTTGAGTTGTCGCTGAAATACGGTAAATAAGTAAGATTAACACACCGGTCAATAATAGAGAGTGTCATATTGGACAATCCCTGCTTACCCCCTGCTATAAGCTGTACCATCGAAATAATAAAATCTGATTTTAGAGATACCGGATTTTCGCTGTCTGCGTAATTTTCGTTAATGTCAAACGGATTAATATAGTTATTGGATGCCAAACTGAGGAAAACATTTTGTCCGTTCAGCATTTTAACAAGAGGACTGTATTCACGCTCCGGATCAAGGATTATAATACTGTCATTTGTCGAGAGAAAGACATCAAGAATTTCACGCTTTGAAGTAAATGACTTACCGGAACCCGGAGTACCCAAAACTACTCCATTTGGATTTTTTAATGTTTTTCGGTCAAATGATATAATATTACCGGATACTTGATTGATTCCATAATAAATACCACCACGCTGAAATAGTTCCTGAGTGGTGAACGGAATGAACATTCCTGCCGATGCAGAGGTAAGTGTTCTTGTAACAAACGGTTTTAATTCGTTCGCACCGATAGGCAGAGAAGTGTTTAACCCTTCTCTCTGCAGATATGTAATTTCGGTGACTTCACAACCGTGCTGGCGACTGACACCCTTAACTCTTTCAATGTTGTCAGCAAGAGCATCTTCATTGTCTGCCATTACAGTAATAATAACTGTAGATACAAACATCTTCATTCCTGCTGAATTAATTGCTTCCCTCAGTTCTTCTGCTTCATCAATACTGTACTGTACTTCTCTTGGAACAAGAGGAACATCATTATATTTTGCAGCTTTTCTTTGAATTTCAAGCACCCTTGTTTCCATTTTTGAGAGCTGACTATCTACTATATCCAGAGCTTGTGCCTTATCTACTGACTGTAAATGCAAATTAATTGCCATTTGACAGTTAATATCTGATAAGTCCTCAACATATTTATCAGTTATGCTATTCGGAAAATCTTTAATATATAGAACAGCACCTACACTGTTTCCGCATACAAAAGATTTCTTTGTAAATTCAAGTGAATTTGGAATAACATAATCCTTTGTTGTAAGATTTGAATTGAGCAAATGAGAATATTTGAAATCAAACGATTCATAGGGATGAAAAAATTCGTAAATACTACGACATCTTTCATACCCACTTAATTCAGCTGCGTGACAACCCATATTTTTGAAATTCTGAATAGTATCGGCAATAACACGGCTCAGGTTCGCCGATGCTTTCTCATAATCATCAGCTTTCTGTGTAACAGTAAGGTATTTGCTTGAAATAAGATTGTTATTGCTGTTTGAGCTGGCCTGCATCATTATGTTGTTTCTCTCCTTACGGAGATTATCGAAACCGTCAGATGTCGGCTTTAAGAGCATAGTACGCTTAAAAGCATCTGCGTTTACATATCTGTTGATAATTGATACTTGTATTGATGTATCCGGGCCATAATATTCGAGCAATTCGCAGTAATGCTGAAAAATAGACAACTGATCATCTTTGTTGGCTGTCTGATAATTGATGTCATCAAATCCAAAAGTAACAGAATATTCTCCGTTTCCGAGTTCACAAATACCATCCTCATACATAAGATTGTAGCTTATTGCATTTTGGATTGATTGTGTACCTTTTTTATGTTTTACAACAGGTGGTTCATTATTTTCATCTCTCTTATGGCCGCCAAAAACGCTACGTTTAATTAGATGCCAAGTGCTCTCGGATTTGCCTTTGGATTTGTTTTCTCCTGTTTTTTGATCCGTATTCAAGTCTTGATTCGACACATTCATCTCCGGACTTAATTTTTCTGTTTTTCCGCTTCCGTTCAAAATCTATGTCCTCCTTTATATAGTAATCTGTGTTGCATATGTTTACGCAATACCGTCTTTGTTTTTTACCGTAAAAGTTAATCATTAACTTTAACAATTCTCCAAATGACCGTCCTTTGTATTTGAAAAAACCAAAAGCAACGATAGGAGCAGCCGTAAATAAACATATGTAACCGGTAATTTCAACTCCTATTTGCTGATACAATAAAAAGAAGATTGGAATTACTACAGCAAAACAAATAAGAATGCAAATGATCTGTTTACCGGATAAACCAAAGAATATTTTGCCTTCATATTCCGTGATTTCCTTATGAATTTTTGCTTCTAACATTTTTTATAATTCACCTCTTTATGATTTAGTGTCAGCTTTGAAAGCTGACACTAAACATATAGTTACATAGCGTGACATATTGAATTTGCCCATTTTTGTGTTTGAAACGCAGTTACAACAAATAAAATAGAGTAGAATAAGATTGAACCGAGCATACTCCATAAAGCCCCCCAATCTCCCTGGGTAATATTTGCTACAGAATTTATCTGCGTAACAAAGATAGAATAAAAAATACCCTTGATTAATATAAGCAATGCACCCTGTAAACACACAGAAAAAAATGATTTTATGAAGTTTGGAGCTACATTAAAATGCTTAGATAAACAGGTAGAGAGCGGAATAGGTGACACAGCCGTATATACAAACAACTGGATAAATCTCGCTAAGAATATAATTTTCACAATCAAAATGCCAAGACAGGAAATGAATATAAACAGACAGGATACTAAGAAAAATCCAATTTGTCCTAAAATATCCCACCAGTTTGGAAAAGCATTTTTTATACCATTGTACAGTGCATTTGGATCGAATACTCCGTGAGGTAGAGAATTAGAAATAATCTGTGTAATGTTATCTCCTAAGTTCATTAAAAACCCACAGATTTCTGTACTATTGTCGATAACGAGCTTGCATAAAATAAGCTTTACTAATACATTGATAACTAATCCTGCACCCATAAATCCGGTAACATTACCTACACGCTCGGATAATTGAGCAAACTCTAATAGAGCAAAAACGCAGAGCAACGAATATCCAATTGGTTTAATCGCTGTTGCTGTATTATTGATAATAGTTGTTAGCATTGTATCTGTTGCACTACCCGCATAAGATGCAAAAGTAGTACCAACACTAAAAACAGAATCAAAAAAGAACTGAAAAAGAGCTACAATTTGATCTATCATATCATCACTCTTTCAGTTTAAAATGTAATACTGTTGATATATGCTCCTGCTGCGGTAATGAGTGCTCCACCTACCACTTGCCAAATTCCGCTCTGAATCTGTGGTGCTTCCTTATTTTTTAGGCCGAGGCCAAGAATAACCGCACCGATGACAAGCCAGATTGCACCACCGGCAAGAACTGCTTTCTGAAGTAATCCCATAATTGCACTAAAATCCATAGTTATACACTCCTTATAGTTTTATAATTTTATTATTTTATATTTTTATATTAAGATTATCACAACTAAATAGCATCATCTAGTTCAATAGATATAATCTTACTTGTGTTCTCAAAGAATTTCTCGACAACACTAGTGTGAAGTAAATCATTTCTCATATCAAAAGTAAAATCATTACCCTCACCATCAGCTAATAATTTATATCGCCTATGTTTTTCAAGAGGATATTTTTTGCTTTTGAATGGATTTACACCTGACACGGTAACAATACATTCATCACCGGGGATTTTTTCGAGTTCTGCGGAATCAAGTAAAGCACGGCCAAGATTGCTATCCTGTGTTCCGTATGAACCGTGGCTACCTTTAGTTTCATTAGTTTGTCTTTGATCTATTGTCATATTACCAAGAATTTTCGATACATACTCATTAGTAGACGGTTCTTTACCGCCAAGATAAACAAATGAATCACAGTTACCTACAATCGTTTTCCAGTTTGCCTTATCAATAGCTTCTATCTGAGTTAAAGTCTGAAAAATAAGCATCATAGAAATACCGTAAGAACGCATCGTTGAAATGTATCTTTGAAGATTTGGAATATGTCCTATATTTGCAATTTCATCACCGATAATCTGAATTGGCACAGGCAACCGTCTTTTAGGCTGTTTTTTAGCTAGACTGTAAAAATGCTCAAGCATTAACTGATAGAAAATACAGACGATAAAATTAAAAGTAGTATAGGTTTCCGGGACTATCAAAAACAATGCTGTTTTTTCTTTACCGATAGCACCTATATCAATCTCATTTGCCGACATGAGTTTTCTTACATCACTTATAGCAAAAGGAGCTAATCTGACACCGAGAGATACAAGAATACTTTTTGCTGTTTTACCGCTTGCAAGCTTAAATATGCCGTACATATAAGAAGCCAAGCACGATGGATTTTTTTCTTTAAGTTCAAGAAATAGAACATCAAGTCCTGATACAAAATCTTCATCGTCTTCCCTTGCAGACGCTATTTTCAGCAATTCGAGAACGCTGTTTATATTTTGATCTTCAGGACGACACTCTAAAATTATGTAGGCAAAAAGAGCAGACAGTAATGCTTTTTCTGATTTAACCCAGAAATCATCACCGTTTTTTGCAGCAGCATCTGCTTCAGCAGAATTAGTGTTAGCAAGTAAATTATCAACAAGAATTAAAATATCCTTTTCTGAATGTATGTACTCAAAAAAATTAAACTTGTCTGACTTTGACATATCTTCAAGGTTCAAAACCTTGATATTATATCCGTTCTTTGCGAGCATCTCTCCACAATCTCCGAATAATTCACCTTTAGGATCTGTTATTATGTACGAAGTATTAAGCTGACATAAGTTAGGCTTTACAATAAATCTTGATTTACCTTTACCCGATCCACCTATAACAAGCACATTTTTATTGCGATTATATAAGGGATTTTTCATATGGGGAGCTAAACTAAGTCTTTCTGTGGCCGATAAAATTATATTATTATCCTTATTTGTATCTATAAAAGGCTTAATATCTTTTTTAGTTCCCCATTCAGCGGATCCGTGCTCCTTGCCTCGCATAAAATTCTTACGGCTTGCGGCAATATAGGCATAAGCTAATAAAACAGCTAAAACACCTACTATACTCGGTAACATAAATTCGGGTTCGGAATTCAAAGTAAATGGATATACTGTAAAATTAAAAAAGCAATCCATCACCTGCGATAATCCCCCTATGATATTAGAACCGCAGTTAGAATCAACATATAATTGTGCCGCTCTATTAACAGATAAGAAAATCAAAATAATTGATACAATAAGAATAGGAATATCAGATTTTTTAAATTGCTTACCCATATATCACCTATCACGTTCCTTATTTTTATTCTTATTAAGTTCCTGCGATTTTTCTTGAGCAACCTTTTCATTATGTTCTTTCGCTTTTTGTGTTGCCTTCTCCGCCTTATCAGATAAAGATTGTTCGGATGTTTTATCTGACTTTTCCAAATCTCTGTCTTTATTGGCCAAAGCATTGGCAAGAGCATCAGCTATAACAACTGTGTCTGTGCCCTTAAAAAGCAAATTAAAATCCTTGGTATTTTTGTTTTTCATAACGCTGAAATCAACACCATAGTTTTTGAGAATGTTTTTTACAGCCTTAATGTCAACACTTGAAACCGGAATATGATCTAAAGCCATATTTTTTCCGGTTAAATTCTTAATTGACTGCTTTCCTCTTGCCTTCATAGCTTTTTCCATAGGAGTCTTGCTCTGATGATTCTTTATAGTTTTACATAACTGTTTGATGATAGAATAAATTATTTCTGTAGTCAGCAAAGCAGCCTTAGAACTAACCTGTAAAATCACTTGAGAGGCTTCCTCTCCTGCCATCAATCCTCACCCCCTTCATTAAAAATTTTTTCATAATCTTCAATTGTCTTTTCTTTAGGAAAAAGCATCTCAAACTCATTAACTACGAGCGTTAAGGAATATACTTTTTCTCCATCAGAATTAACATAGTCAGAAGATTGCAGTGATCCCGTTATCCTTACTTTTTTACCCTTTGAGAGAAAATTATAAATATTCTCTGCTATTGAGTTAAAGGCTACACAAGGGATAAAATCAGATTCTCTCTCTCCCTCTGAATTCTTATAATTTCGCTGTACCGCAAGTGAAAACTTGCAATACAATTTGTCCCCTTTTGCAACAAATTTAGGATCAGCCGTCAAACGGCCAATAAAAATGCAACAGTTAAGCACGATATTCCCCCTTTTTATTTACAATTGCATCTGCCATACTAATATTTGAAGCTCGCCTGATTACAATTATATTTTTTTCAGTTAAATGCTTATTTGTTTTCAATATAACCGTACTTAAAGTATTCTGAAAAGCATAGAGTTCTTTATCATCAAGAATTCTGCAAATCAAACAATCTGATTCTTCACTGTCATAAAGAAGAAGATACCCTGTGCCATAGTTCTTATATATACGGTAAAAATTAAATGTAATTTTTTGATTTCGAGCAAACACTACCGCAGTAACTTGATTATTCATTCTTTGTTTTCCCTTTTATTTTTCTGATAAAAAGCATTACAGCAGCACTTAATATTGCAACTACAACTATAACTAAGATAGGATTTATTGTATTTTCAACACTGCTTTTATTTTCATCTGTTGTTGACGGAATCTCAGATAATCTCTCGGCCGTCACAATAAGTCTGTGGCTGTTAACACCGTAAGGATAGCAAGTAATTAAACTGATTAAATCCTTATGGTCATCAACCGATAAAAGAGAAATATTGTCCGGCTTAACTATATTTTTTGCCGTGACCTTATATATAAGCGTTTCATCGAGTACAGATACTTTGATTTCATCCCCTATAGCCAAATCGTCAAGGTTATCAAAGAATACCTGTGTAGGATAACCCGTGTGTGCAGACAAGACAGAATGATTTCCAATACCACCTATAGGAAATCCGGTATTAGGAATGTGGGCAACGCCCTTTTCAAGGACTTTATCCGTGTCACCGTGATAAATAGGGAGCTTAACATTGATTTTGGGTATATCAATGTAACCTATAAGTCCATCGCCAAAGTTAAGTATGTTATCGTACCCATCAATTACGCTGTCTGAAGAATATGTAAAATCATTAACAAGTTTACTTAAATTATGATTGTATTCCTCAGCATCAGTAAGATACCTTGATTTACTATCTTTTAAGTCTGCAACCTTAGATTTATAATTATCAATCGTAGATAAAGCAAAACAGTTATTTATTGTATTGGAAATCAATGGATAAAGTACAAATCCAAAAGCTACAATCAAAAATATTATTCCAATAATTAGAGAGCCTTTTTTTGCTTTTTTCATTGCACTTCACCTATTAATTACCAAATTCAATTATTTTGTCTTTACTTTTCTACGGATAATCAATGTAATAATACCGCCCATAGCAAAAACTGTGCCGAGAATGTAGAACATAATTGTACCTGTACCACCGGTTTGTGGTACAACAACCTTTGTATCCTTAACATCAACGCTTGCTGTACCGTCTGTCGGGCAGTTTGTGATGTACGAACCGTCAACAAATGTTGCACCGTATGTAACATCAATAGTTACCGGAATAACCTTACCGTAGATGTTGTAGCCTGTAGGAGCTTTTGTTTCGACAATATAATATTTACCGCTTGCAAGTTTGATTTCTTCTTTACTTGTGTTGTAGTAAGTAACCTTGCCGGTCTTGTCGGATACACCGCTTGCAATGGCATTTGTAAGAGCAGTTGCGTCCTCTTCTGTCTTGAAAAGGCTGAATTCTGCACCTTCGAGAGCCTTTCCGTCTGTATCTGTCTTGTTTGTTGTTACTGCAAAGGTGTAAACATAAACTGTATTGCCATTTACCTCTGATTCAACACCGTTCTTGTTAGAATAAACGAGCTTTGTTTCTGTATTTGGGTTGCCTGTCTTTCCTGCTACAGCGTACTTATTGAGCTTTGCTGAATAAGTTACAGATGTATAAGTAACACCTTCTGCATAAAAGTCATTCTTCTGGAGATAAGCGTTTGTGAGAGCTACATTAAATGTTGTAGCTTTACCATCAACTTCTGAGGTTACATTGAGAGCATAATCAGTTGAAGCAAGGTCAGCAACCTTACCGCCCTGTGCGTTGAGAAGTGCAACCTTTACGCTGTCCTTGTCGAGAGTAAGACCGGCTGACATTTCATCATATACGGTATATGATTTAAGTTTCATTTCTGATGAACCGGCAGTTGATGACTTGATTTCAAAATTCACTGTGTCACCAAGGCTTACATCGGTAAAATTAACATTATCCTTTGTGCTGTTGGTGATAGTCTTGCCTGTAACAACATCACCGTCATTTACCTTTGTTGCGAGGTCAATATCATTCACAGAATAAACCCAACCGTTGTTGTAGTATGGGAGCGATACAACAGAGTTTGTAACGCTTTTAACACCGGCAGGATAGTTAGTAGCCTTGATATAATACATACCCTGAGCAAGGCTTGAAAAAGTCTTTTTAACCGAGGTTGCAGAGGTTGTAAATGTACCAACCGTTGAAGCGGTTGACGGGATTGATGAAAGACCGTCAAGAGCTGAGAGAACATTCGATGTCTTTCCGCTTAAAATCTCATCAGAGATTGACGGAATGAGCGAATCATAGCCTGTCTTATACGGATTTTCGGTTGTTTTGAGTTCTGCAACCTTATACACCGTGAATGTATAGCCGGGCTTAGAACAATTGAGCGTGAATGAAACCTTCTTTGTTTCATCAAGAGCGTTGTTGTTTGTTGCGGCACTTGCAAATGGGATTGCAGTAAATACCATCATAACGGCAAGTACCATAGCTGTCATAATTCGTGTGATTTTCTTTTTCATTTGTGATTTTCCTTTCGTGATTTTTTATATTTCTTGCTACCGTGTTTATGGTAGTCATAGATGAAAATTATAGCCATTGCTCCGAGTGCCACGGCAACGAAGTAAAACGGAGCAATACCACCGCCACCTGTTTGAGATAACACAGATTTGTTATCGGCAACGGTTAATGATATATTAAGTGTGTTTTCATTGTCGGCTGAAATTGTAAATTCAACCTTTTTACCGTATGGCATATAGCCTGACGGAGTTACAGACTCAACAAAATAGTAATCTCCTACCGGCAGTTTACGGATTAACAGAGTGACGTTTGTTGCCATACAGTCAGTTGCAGATTCAGATTCAGAGAGGTACATATAACTACCTGTGCCGTTTTGAATGCATCTGACGGGTGTGTCATCTGACTTGTAGAGCTGCCAACCTGATCCGCCAAGAGCTTTTGTGCCGTCTGTTTTTGTGAGCTTAACCGAGCCTGTTTTTACAGTATTTTTGATACTTGCAAAAACTACGGTATCTGAATTAAGCGTAACTGTTACGCTTTTTGGCTTGTTGTACTTATACGGTAAAGAATAAGTACCATCCTCGTTAAGCTCACCGAGTTCGGTTACTTTATATTTAAGCAATTCGTCATTGCTGTTATAAATCGGCAAATCTGAGATTTCAGGACTTAAACCTTCAAGGTCGGTGCTTACTTTTTCGTTAAACCCTGTTTCAGCACAGCTTATTTCAAAATACAAACCGTCCACAACATCATCTTCAGATGTTTTTTGAACCTGTAACGAACCTGTTTTTACGGTGTTCACACAATCATATGTATAGTTGTATTCATCGGTATCATAGATTGTAAATTCAACTGCATCTTTCAGTTCATAACGGCTCGGAAACTTGTATGTTCCGTCTGACTGTTTAATGCCGATTTCGGTAAGCCTGTAAGTAATTTGAAAACCGTTTAGGTCAACTACATACGGCAGAATACCGTCAATTTTGTTACCGTTGGCATCAAAAAACTGCTCATTGTCTGTACTTGCTTTACCATTTTCATCAGTAGTCAAAACGATACTTGTAATCTCGTTTCCGTCTGCATCATAAGCCATAGGGGTAGGGATAAGGTCATCGCCGTATTCTCGTTCATCGTCAAAAGACTCAAGCTTAAAACTCAACCCCTCGATAACTCCGTCCTCGGAAGTCTTATTGATGTTAATACTTCCTGTTGCAGGAGCGTTGTAGGCGGAATAATTAAGAGTAGATGTTGTTCCGTATTTGTTGGCAGTCTTACACTCTGATTCAGCCTTTTCAAGGTAATTTTCGGGGAAGTAGTAACTGCTTCCGCCGAGAAAACCTTTTTCAATAACTTTATATTTTATAGGGATACAAATTGCTGAGTTCGGAACGGTCAGACAGCTTTTGAGTTTTTCGCCGTACCTGCTGTAATAATTAGCTGTTCCGCTTGAATCTGTGACTATAGACCCGTAGTATTTACCGTTTTCGTCCTGTACCTCAAACCAAACTCCAGACACTTTACCGTTGTATGAGGTCTTTGTAACAGTTAAATCTGTTTCAGAAACTGTATTCTGAAAATTAAATGTAACCGTTTTGCTCTCGTCAAGTGTAAATGACTTACCGTTAGCGTTGGATTTTGCTTCTGATGATTTGCCATAGTAGTATCTTGAATAAGCATTCTCACAATTGCTGAATACGGCATTTGAAACACCTTCATAATATGAGCCTTTGTAGCTGATTGCATTTTCTTTCTTTATTGTCCAAGTGTAACCGCCATAGCTGTGAGATCCTAAAGTAGTCTTAAAACCAAGCTCCTTGACGGTATAGGTTATCTTGTTGCCTTTATCGTCATATACCCTCAAACCTTTAACAGTCGCTTCGCCGTTTTTATCGGTTGAAACTGCGTTGTACTCGTTGCCGAGGCTATCTGATATTGCAAACCAAAGATTTGAAACTATACCGTCTGTTGATGACTTCTTGATTTTGAGGTCAGCTTTTATGGCATCTTCATAAATCGTCTGAATAACGGCTGTTTCAACGGTTGAGTTTTCCTCATTTGTAATGACGGGATAAACAGTATCGTCAAGCTCATAGCCTGTCGGAGCGGTTTGCTCTTTAATGTAGTATGTTTTGCCGACATCTACTGATTTTGCAAAAGTACCCTTGCCGTCAGCATTTGTTGTGAGCTTGTCATACAAGCTTGCACAAGCTGAATCAGAGTACAAGCCATATACAGCATTTGCAACACCTATACCTGACTGATTAAGCTTGTTAATGCCCACATATGCCTTTGCAGGCATTTCATTAATCGGTACATTGATAGGGGTGTTTGTGTCTTTTGCTATCTCTGCAATTTCTTCACTAATGTGTCTGTAAAATACAACATCACTTAGCGAATACCCTTCAGGAGCTTTTTCTTCTCTTATAACAACTGTACCGATAGGTACTGTAATTAAGTTGTTGTTGTAATAAAATTCATCAGAGTTATATCCATCTGCAAGATAGTTTTTATTAAGTAATGCTCTACCGGTTTCCTGCGTTTCAATGTACCAAGTTCTTTTAAGGTTTTTGCTGTCAAGAGCAGGAGCGGTATCACCGGGTTTGACATTGTAATCTTTGTCAATCTCTTGTGCGTAGTATTCAATGCTGAAAACCGCACCGCCAAGACCTTGACTTGTTGTTTCGCCTGTAATTGCATTCTTTTTTTGTAACACAATACCGATAGGATCATCTACAGGCTCATCAGTACAGCTAAAGCTATAAATTTTTGTACCGTCTGCGGCTTTTTTGCCTGAATTCACAAATGTATAAACAGTTTCATCAAGCTCATAGCCTTTTGGTGCTTTGGTTTCTTTGGCATAGTAAGAAGCTGATGCGTCAACATATTTACTGTAACTGCCGTAACCGCTTGCATTTGTTGTAATACTGCCGATTTTTTTGGTACAAGCTTTGTCTGTGTATATGCCATACTCAGCACCGTTAAGGCTATAACAATCATTGCCGGCGGTAAGCTCTGTGTTTGATGATGATTTTTGAAGTTGCAGCTTGACAACAGAGGGAAAAGTCAACTTAACATATCCGTCTTTAACTGCATAATTAGAACCCTGAGCAAAAGTCTGATATGATGCATAGTCATTACTTGTAATTAAATACAAACTGTTTTTGCTCTTGATTCCATGTTCCTTCAAAAAAGAATTTTTCATTGTCACATTAACTGTCGTACCAAGATTTTTAGAACAGGTAAATGTTATCTTTTTACCGCTTACGCTGACCTTAACATTTGAATTGCTGACGATTACATCGGATGCTTTAGTTACTGAAGCGGTACCGTTCTTATCAGTCAAAGTGATTGAATACTGTCCGTTTGATTGATTATATGACATTTGATACGACTTCGCAGAACTGAGTGATGATGCTGTATATGACGGATTACGCACCGACCTTTTGCACCAAGACACCATATTGTCATATGCTGTTGTAACATTTGCTACAGTAGTTTCAGCTGAGCTTGTCTCAGTCATTGTATTTGCAGGTGTAAGTAACGGCTTACCGGTAACCGCTTCAAAAGTTGATGCGTTACGCTTGCCTGCAACAATCTCAAAAATCAAGAGCTGCGTTGCATAGTAGTAATGAACCTTCTCTTTCTTTGCAGCTTCAAATCCGCCAAAGCCCCAAGCAAGTATCAGATTAACTGCATTTTGCTGTGCAGTAGTTAGCTGTTTCCAAGCTGCTGATTGAGATGTACTTTTTACAGTAGCAGAACCTGTTAATTCAGATGCTTTATCCGGTTCAATACAGTACGCTCTTTGTGTGTAGTCTAAAAAATTCAAGGTTTTTCCGGATGGAGCAAAAAAGTGAACCTTAAAATTTTCCCAACCGTCATAATGCTGACTGTGCTTTTTTCCGTTTGCGTCTGTATAAGTATATTCAGCTGTTTTTTTGTATATAAAACCTTTGCCGTCTGCTCCACGATTGCCTTTAACCGAGGCAGCACTTACGGAAAACGAACCGACAGACAATGAGCCAATAATTACAGTCAAACATAAGAACACCGACAATATTTTTTTAATTAACTTCATTTAAGTTTTTCTCTCCTTTCTGTAAAAAAGAAAATGAGTAATTTGTTCATAGGTGATGCTCTGCTAAAATTCATAATAACCTCCTACTAAGCTTCTTAAGACAAGGCAAAAAAATTGCCTTGTCTTTTTTACTATCCAACAATATTGAGATTGTATATGTAGTTAAGGTCAACGGCTGTTGATATGCCGTTAATTCTGCCGGTTTCAGAATACTGCCACACATCACAAGTGATTGACGGCTTAATATACCATTCTGCGTTCCAAATGGAAATGCCGTTATTTTTTAAGGTTGTGCGATTGAGCAGATAGTCATAAACGCTTGCTGAGGAATACACACCCGATTTAAAGCCGTTGCTTTTGAGTTTGTTACAGAAATTGACTGCCATTTTTGTATAATTGCTGTTGCTTGTACTCATTGCAGGCTGATATTCCATATCGTAGTAAACAGGAAGTTCAAACTTTTTACCCTTGATACAACTAAGGCAAGCATCTGCTTCTGCTGTTGCCGTTGACGGTGACATTGCATAGCTGAACCAATATGCTCCGACTTTAAGACCGGCGGATTTTGCGTTTTTGTAGTTTGTTTCAAACATATTGTCTTTTTGGCTTTTTTCTTTACCGTAGCCTGCACGGATTATCACATAGTCATAACCGGCTGATTTTACCTTGTTAAAATCTATTGAGCCTTGCCAAGTTGATACATCAATACACTTTGCGACACTTCCCGAAACAGTTAATTTACATTTTGCTGTTTTGCCGTTGTAGGTTTTATATGTAATAGTCACCGTACCTTGTGATTTAGCAAACACCTTGCCGTTTGAATTGACGGTAGCAATCTTGCTGTTACTGCTTGTCCAATCAGAACGATAGCTATACGCATTACTGTTGAGAGTAGCCGTCAATGTTTTGCTCTGCCCAACCTTTAGAGTAGCCGAAGTGTAATTCAGACTAACACTTGATGGAGCAGATTTGACTGTTACCTTACAAGTAGCTTCTTTTCCATTGTTGAGCTTACATCTTATCGTTGTAGTGCCGGCTGTTTTTGCGGTAACAAGACCGCCTGACTTTTGGACGGGAGCAATTGCGGTGTTATTTGAGTAATAAAGTCTGTAGTAGGCTGCTGTATTGTTAGGAATACTGCTGTTCAAGTCATACTGTTCTCCAACACCAAGTGTTAAACTTGATTTGTTGAGAGTAATACTGTCAGCAAGTTTTTTAACCGTCACATTACAACTTGCAGTTTTGCCGTTGTAGGTCTTTGCCGTAATAGTTGTTGTGCCAACACCAACAGCAGTTATTTTGCCGTTTGAATCAACAGTTGCAATTTTTTTATTGCCTGTTGAAAATGTAACCTGAGATAAATTACCATTTGTCACAGTTGTACTTAAAGCATAAGATTCTGTTGTACCTAAGACTATATCCGTTTTATTCAGCTTAATGCCGGTCGGTACAGTAGTAGGCTTTGGAACAGTTGTAGGTTCTGTAACTGCTTCCGTTGTAGGCTCTGTTGTTGATTCTGCTGTTGTCGGTTGTTCTTCTGTTGGCTCTTTAATCAGACCTACGATAATCTTCTGTACAAGTGTTGAATCAACAACGGTAATCACACCGTCTTTATTAAGGTCATACAGCTTAATTTGTTTTTCATCAAATGTTGTCATACCTACAACATTCTTCTGAATAAGCGTTGCATCTTCAATCGAAAACTTTTTGTCTGTGCTTACTGCTCCTGCACTAAAGGCACAAAGGCTCACAAGAGTAGTGGCAGTAAGTAAGCCCGAAATAATCTTATTTTTCAGTTTCATAACTTCCTCCTTAAAGTGTTCTGTATATATTCCGCAAAATTTGCGGTTTGTCACCCTAAAAATCAAAAAAATTTTAAAAATTTTTTAAAAATAAAAACCTTCTCATATATATTCCGTAAAAATCGGGTTTTCGCACCCCAATAAATGAAAAAATTTAAAAAATTTTTTTAAATTACTTTAAAAAAGAAAAATATCATAAAATCAGAGCGTAAAAAAAGCAGAGCCGTAGCTCTGCTGAGTTTTGCTATTTTATAGGCTGCCATTAAAAAGAGATACACTAATTACAACTGTCCACACTAAAAAGGCTATAATATTTATAATTACAACCAAACCTAATCCAATATTAAAAACACCTGAATTAAACGGCTTTCCCAATTGTTTAGATATAAGCCATAGATAGCCAAAAATAAAAGTAAAAAGACCACATATAAAGAATCCTGCTATTATTGTTATCCCTCCTTAAGGTAAAGAAACATCTTTAGCTGTTTCGCTATTACAAATTAATTGCATTAAAATAACCGCTCTGTTTACAACACAGGGCGGTTATTTCTTTACAGATAATACAATAAAACAATTTTGCGATAATACTATTTAACTATAAAGCAATAAATATTAACAGCTTAATAATACTCAACTTTACCACAACCCGAGCACTTTCTGCCGACTACTTTGGTTTTATTTTCATAGTGCGATTTTTCGGGTACAGTTATAGTTTTTGTGCCAACTTGTACCTCTACGCTTACAGTTTTATAACTAGCCTTTCCATCGTGTGATTCAGCACATTCAAATATATGTTCAAGGTTATCTGTGATATCAGCTCCGCAAGCCTTGCAAATATACCTGCCTTGTTTTTCATAAACTGGCTCTTCGTAGGTATAGGCTTTCTGATCTACTACTTTTACTTGTGTAGCCTTGGTAATATCCTTCCAGCTATGAGTATGCTGTGTCGGTTTTGGCTCTGATTTTGATGATTCAGGCTTTGAACTTTCAGCCTTGGAGCTTGAAGAAGTGTCCTTTTTACTGTCACTTTTGGAACTCTCAGACTTAGAATTTGAAGAAGAATCAGATTTTTTACTCTCAGATTTGGAGTTTTCAGACTTAGAGCTTAAAGAACTGTTATTTTTCTTTTCAGCTTTTGAACTCTGAGAAGAATTGTTACTCTCTGATTTGTTTGTAGTATTTGATTTAATGTTATTGGCTGATTTTATTTCATCAGCATCAACCTTGATTTTTTTGCCGTTTTTACTTGTGATTTCGACTTTGCCGTCTGCATCTGTCTTTAACTTTTTGCCGCTTTCGTCGATTATATTGCCGTCCTTATCGACTTCAAGACCTGCATCAGTTACTGCTTTATCTGTTGCTGACATTGTAGGAGTTGTTGCGGTTGTTTCCTCCACTTCAACCGCAGAAGTAGTATTTAAAGCAGTATCAGCTGTTGCTGATTCCTGATTATTACCCCCACAAGCAGATAACATTGCCGATGAGCTTATCAATGCTGCCATTACCAGAGTAATTAACAACTTTTTCATTCTTGTTTCCTCCTTATTTGTTACTAATAATATGATATTTTAAATTTTATCACAATTAAAAAACTTAATCAATACTACTATGAGTATTAATTTGAGATATACACTACTTTGCATCGGCTGTACGAACCTACACGGGTTTTTAATTTATGCCAGTCATAACGCAAACCCGATGTGCCTACAAAACTACTATGACTGTACAGAAATTGTAAATTTAATAAAAATTTTTTCGACCGATATGAACTAAATAATGGTTTTTCACATAGCTAAAAATACAATTTTTAGCACCGCAGAAAAAAACGGTCGTTTTTTTTTATGTACATTTGCAAAGATTTTCTGTGTACTGTATAATTTACCTATATCCTAAGATGATTTTGGTAAAGGAGAAACGATATGATATACGGGTACGCAAGAGTGAGTACAAAAAATCAAAATTTAAATTTACAATTAGACAGTCTTAAAAAATATGGTTGTGACAAAATTTATTGCGAGAAAAAATCCGGTGATTCACGAAAAAATAAAGACAGAGAGCAGCTTAAAGAACTGCTCTCTGTGATAAAAGAGGGAGATACATTTGTGGTTCATAAGTTAGATAGACTGAGCCGCACTTTGGTTCAAATTATTAACTTACTTGACTACTTTTCTAAAAATGGGATACTCTTTGTATCTATTTCAGATAATTTTGATACGTCTACTGCATACGGCAAAGCATTTTTAAATTTGGCGGCTGTTTTTGCTCAGCTTGAAGTTGATTTGAATTCAGAGCGTACATTAGAAGGCCTTGAATCAGCTCGTATGAGAGGGCATTATGGTGGCCGTCCTGGAATTTCCAAAGCTACACAAGCTAAGATGTATCAGATGTATTATTCAGGGGATTATCCGGTTGACGAGATATGCTACCAATGCCATATAACTTCCCCCACATTATATAAGTATCTTCGACTTTATAATCGTGATCCATCAACAAGGCCTGTTATTGTTGACGAAAACGGCAATGCAATACGGAAAGAACATAAAGGCAGACCACCGCTTAACTATAATGTCATTACAGAACTGCGTAGATTATACGACAATGATGGCCTTAGTATATCCGATATTGTAAAGCTAACCGGAATAAGTCGTACAACCGTAATTAAGTATTGTATTGACAAGAAGGATTGATTTATGAAAGATAATAAAAATCTTGATCAAGTAATGGAATTGCTACAGAACGGAGTTAAAGATGTTTTCACTTCTGAAAAATATCTTAATTACCTTACTATGCTCAGTAAATTTCATAATTATAGTTATAACAATGTGCTTTTAATTTCTTTACAGAATCCAAATGCAACTCTCGTTGCCGGTTATAACGACTGGGTGAAAAAGCACCATAGATATGTTAAAAAAGGAGAAAAGGGCATTAAAATCATTGCCCCTTCCCCATATAAAAAAGAAGTTTCCGTTCCCATATTGGACAACAACGGCAACAAAGTCATTGTTGATGGTAAACCTCTTATGGAAGAAAAAACCATTCAGGCTATGTCGTTTAGAACCGTTAGCGTATTTGATGTCAGCCAAACTGACGGAGAACCATTACCTCAGCTCTTATCGGAACTGACCGATAATGTAAAAAACTACAATGAATTGTTTGAAGCTATAAAGGCCTATTCTGAATATCCCATAAACTTTGAAGATATATCCGGTGATATAAAAGGGTATTGTAGCTATAAAGACAAGCGAATAGCTATAAAAAACGGTATGTCTGAATCTCAGACAATTAAGACCGCTATACACGAAACCGCTCATTCACATTTGCACGAACCTAATCCAAATGATCCTATTAGAGATTCCAGGAACATTAAAGAAGTGCAAGCTGAAAGCGTTGCTTTTGTAGTGTCAAACTATTTCGGCATTGATACATCTGAATATTCCTTTAATTATATTGCAGCTTGGGGAAATTTGGAGCTTAACGAACTCAAAAATAGCTTATCTATTATACAAAAAGAAGCGTCTGCTATGATTAATGGTATTGAAGAAAAATATCAGGAATTATCAAAAAGTAGAGAAGCCGAACTAAAAATTGCAAATGAACAGGAAGTCGGCTATGATAGGGATGCTGATGGCCTTGATGACAGCCGTGATAGCTCTTATACTGCTTCCATTGAATCCTCTGAACAAATCTTATATGACCAACCTAAATATAGTAAAGAAGAAAATATGCGTATTATAGATGATTTAAAGCGAGATATTCCAATTCAGGATTATGCTCAATCATTAGGTTTTACGGTAATGTCTGTTGGTCGTTATTTTACTCTTAAAGAACACGATTCTGTAAGAATTGATCCGGATAAAAACCGTTTTGTTCAGAATTCTACCGGTGTTAAAGGCAGTATAATTGACTTCGTTATGCAATTTGAAAATACTGATAAAACAACAGCTATTCGTAGGCTACTTGATTATTCCGGAATACATTCAGAACTTACCAATTCTCGCAACAATTTAAATCACAATGTAAATCACAGCGACCACACAAAAAATAAAAAGCTTTCATTGCCAGAGCGTGCTGCTCATATGAAAAATGTTTTTGCATACCTCATTAATACACGAAAAATTGATAGTAAGGTGGTCAGCTCCTGGGTTAATAATCACAACCTATATCAAGATACCCATAATAATTGCGTGTTTGTAACCTATGATAAAAGTGGTAAACCCGAATTTGCATCTCAGCGTGGTACTAACACTTCTAAAACCTTTAAGGCCGATATTTCCGGAAGTAATTATGATACTTGCCATTTTATCAATAATAATGCTAAATCACTCATTATTACGGAATCTGTGATTGACTGTATGTCAGTTCAGACTATTTTACAAGCTCACGGCCGTGACTTGAATAATTATAACTATCTCAGCCTTAATGGTACTACTAAAGTCAATGCTTTACATAATGCACTCTCTCAATCTGAAACAAGTTCTGTAATCATTGCTGTGGATAATGACTCTGCCGGCAGGGTTGCTCTTGACAATATTAAGTCCATTGTTGCCAATACTGATAAGGATATAAAAGTCATTGAGTATCTACCAAAGAATGAAAAAGACTGGAACGCAGAACTTGTTGCCAATGTTGAAAAAGAAAAAAATGCTATTAACAATGATAAATCCAGTCTAAAAGATCAAATTATCAACTGCACACATAGAGCAGATGAGCTGAATCAAAACATCATTGATAAAAAAATTCAAAAATCTATGGAAAGGAGCGTATAGTATGAAGCCTATCTACACCATTGAAGAACTTACTGCAATCAATGCTTTGAAATCAACCAGTAGGAATGATTGTATTATTACTTTGGAAACTTCATTGCCTTACTATTCATCAGATGAGCAAGAAGAAATACAGTTTACGAAAACCCTTTTGGAGAAATTAAAAAGCACCTCTGATGATGATTTTGAAAATTTAAGTTTTGAAAATGTGTTAGATCTCTCTGAAACAGAAGAAAAATAAAAAAAGGAACAGCATTTTACAATGCTGTTCCTTTTCATTTGAACTATCTTTTGTTTTAGTTACAATGTTAATTATTGTCAAGACTTTACACAACAGGCATAACTTTTTCTATCAATATGACAAAATTTTCATTATAAACCATAAATCATACAATTATCTCTTGACAATACCAAAGAATCGTATTATAATGTCTGCGAGTATTGGACTTTATAGGCACTTTATAGGCTATAAACAAGGACACACTTCTGATCTTGCACTAATAAAAAATTGAGATTTCAGAAAGGAGCCCTAATATGGATAGTCTGTTCAATATAGGACTGATACTTTGTTATTTGTTTCTTTATTGTAGTGTTTTCTACATCCAAACTTTCTACATCCAAACGTGGTGTTCGGGTATTGCATACAAGTTACTGTTACTCGCCATAACAAATTTAGCACTTGATGCAATAACGGCTACCATCACATCTGGATGTAGTCCAGTAATTATATAAGATAGCTACATCTATCTTATAACACGAATACGGGGAATATTGCAAGTATTCCTCGTATTTTTTTCATCTTTTTATACTATAAAATAAAAAAATGATAAAAAGGTCGGAGTTTATTATACTACAACACATTAAAAAAGTCAATTCTCTTTTTGAATTTTTTTAATTTAAATTTCACATATTAATTAAAATTATATTTCGCATTGCAGATTTATAGTTAAATATATTTATGCCAAACAATTTTGCTATTATACGCACTATAAAAAAAGAGTGATGATTAAATCACTCTTTTTTATCTTTCATTATTTAAATCATGATCTTTAGTTTTCTTAGGAGTACGAGTTTGCTTACTATTATACTGCTGAGCCTTCTGCTTAGCTATTTGAATTTTTGTTACCAATGTTTTTGGAGTAATTTCAGTAAGCATTATTTGTTCCAATTTTAATATGTCTGGATAAACAAGATTGTAACCTTTTCGTGTTAAATGTAAAACTCTGTTTGCAGACTGATAGATTTCCTTTCTTAATTTATAGTTAACTGGAACAGGATTATTTCTACGTGTATGTATATGATCTAAATATTTCGCTGTTATTGGAAACATATTTTGAATTAAAAATGCTGCCGGAACATTGTCAAATTCACCTAAGATTATTGTATCACACTTGCCATACTTCTGAACCTTATTATTAAAAATTTTCTCATATTTTTGATATTTAGAACTCATAGGTACAACCCACAATAAACTTGTTTGTGTATCCTTAAAGCAATAATATGTGGGGCGAAAATTTCCATTTTCCTTATTCGCCATAAGTTTATTATCGTTTACCTTATTAAAATAAGAATCCTTTATGTGATACACATATCCTTCACTATAAATCATAACTTCTCCTCAATCAAAAAAGTAACCCTATCCACTTGAGATAGGGTTACTGTAATTTTCAAACCAGTCACTTGTTATTCGCTAGTGGTGAGCGAAAAAATATTTTCGAGCCAGTCACTTATTATTCGCCAGTGGTGAGCGAAAAACATTTTCAAGCCAGTCACTTATTATTCGCTAGTGGTGAGCGAAAAACATTTTCAAGCCAGTCACTCATTATTCGCTAGTGGTGAGCGAAAAATATTTTCGAGCCAGTCACTTATTATTCGCTAGTGGTGAGCGAAAAACATTTTCGAGCCAGTCACTTATTATTCGCTAGTGGTGAGCGAAAAACATTTAATAGACAAACATCCATTAAATAATCCGCATACAATAACACGGATCATCATAAACCGTTCGCATTCAGAGCTGCGAAACACTCATTATTAAGGATTTCTCCTTCTATCATTATTATACGCTAAATATCTCAAATAAGCAATACTTACAATGAAAATTTTTAATTATTTTACTATAAAAACAAATTTATAAAAATAGTAAAATAGTTAACAATATCGCTATTTTTCCATTTCTGTATTTTTCTCTTTTTTAAACGCAATTGGCCTATCTGAAATGTCAGATAATACATATTCATTAATGATACTCTGAGCTTCTCTAAGCCGTTCAATTACATCATTAATTTGTTGAGCTTCCGTTTCGAGTAATTTTATTTTTTCATCATTACTTTTTATAAGAGCTACTATATCCGACTTGTTAACCTTATTAGGATCAATCGACAATTGCTTTAATTCTGACATTACATACTCATAAGATGCAAGCTCATTGCCATATTTGTTCTCAAATTTTCTTCTTGTAAACCTTGAAAATTTCAATTTACTGTAATCATCAGCTACAGCTTTCAGTTTTTCATAGGATAAAATGAGTTTACCTATATTTTTAAATTCAATAACTTTTTTATCCAAATCAATCAATTTATGTTTAGTATCGTAAGCCTGTCTTGATAGTTCATCAATCTTAATAGCGAAATCGCTATAATAAACTACTCCTTGCTTTCTACTATAAGAAGCTGCATCAGCCAGCTTATGTAACTGTTCTCTGTTCTTAATTTGTCTGTCTTTTATATAATCCTCAATAGGGATTTCTTCATTACCATTAGACTTTAATATTTTACTTTCTCTATTCAAATCTGTACTATCAGAAGAATAAATAGAAATCAAATTGTCACCTAACAGCATTGATTTTGCCGTAAGTGTTTTATCAAAAATATGATATTCCTTATCGCTTTCAATAGCAAGATTATCACTTGCAAGATACAAATACTGTTCACTTTCAGGCATAGATAATAAGTAACCAGAAGATAATTTTTTATAAATAAACTTCTGATCAATCACATATTTTTCTTTATTCAGATTTTTTGCTATACGCTGTTCTATAGCAGTTTTTGTATAGTTATCCCCTATTCTCTTTCCTCTAATGTAACGTGTTTGAGTTTCATCAGGAGTTTTGAACGCTATATGTTTGCCCTCTTTAATGAAAAATCCATCAGCAAGCAAAAACTTTTTAAACTCATCATAAGACGTGCATTTTGGAATAGTTTCATCAATTTTATTCTGAATAATTTGAAACCAGGATAAGCCTTCTTTGCTTACCATCCATTCTTTATAAGACTTGCCTCTGCCCTTAGATTTAACAACGGAAAGATTATTTTCTTCACAAATTAAATCATTAATTTCTCGCATTTTGGCAACAGTCTTATAAGGCTGACTGCGAAATTTTTTGTAATCTCGAAAAGATACAGCGTTGAAAATAATATGATTGTGTACGTGTTTTTTGTCAATATGAGTTGCTATAACATACTCATATTTTCCTTTTAAAAACTTTTCTGCAAATTCAATTCCAAGTTTATGTATTTGCTCAGGAGTAACCTTATCATTATCATTTATATCAAAGCTCTGAATCATATGATATGCAAGATTGTTAGCTCTGCCAGTATTTGTATAATCACCAGTCATTTCAAGAGCCATTCTTCTTGTTAAATCAAATTCTATTGCCGCCGTTTCAGTTGCACAATTAAAAGACGATACCAACTGAGTACCGTTTGGCATAATCGTTTTATCCGGATTAGTAATATATTCAATTGACTTAGCTACTGTTGACTTAATAGCGTGGATTTTAGCAATTGCCATATTTCTTCAACTTTCTTGTCTATATCTTTTAAATCATCAGCATAAACACGGCCAGTTTGATTTGCCCTTCGTGCAATCTGATTTATATTTGTGCCTATACGATTCATCGCAACTGTTACTTCTTTAATAGCAGATAAATCGGTATTTACAACTACACCATCTATTAACATTTTTCGGTAAAAAGCACCTTTATTTTTTATACCGGACAATTCTTGCCTTTGCTCAATTAATTTTTTTTCTTCTTCATTTACCGTAAATTTAATTTGTATCGCTCTTTTGCGATTTGCCATAAGCACACTTCCTAAAAATGTTTAATGTGAAACATTTCGTATAATAGGGGTTTGGGGAATTCCCCAATAAAAGGGTTTGGGATTATCCCAACAAGCCGCAAGTGTGTACACACTTGCAATGCTTGCTAAATTTGTTCTTTACCGTATCTACATTTTAGCACAGCTAAAATGTTTTTTCAACTATAAAAAATAAATTAAAAAAGCGAATCACATAGGCGGTATCAAAAAAATTGATTTCCTTATGTGATTCGCTGAATTTTTGTTACAAATATGAAAATATGAATTTCAAGAAGTCTTATCTGTCAAGATATTCCGACAAGTATTGAGATAAAGCTGCTTGAACAACTTCGCTCTTTTTTAGGCCATCATTAGCAGCTTTCAAGGCAAGAGCTTTATCCATACTTGGAGTTAAATAAAAGCCTTTACTAACCATAGGATCATCCTGGTCTTGCGAATTAAACCCATTTAATAACTGATCAATTTTAGAACTGTTCATTTATTCATCCTCCTGCAAATAATCCTTTAGATAAACAGTCAAAGCTGATTGAAATATATCATTTTTTTTCAAACCTTGTTCGGCCGCCATTAAACTTAAAGCACGATCTAATGAGCGTGGAATTCTATAAGTTCGCTTAATTCCATCAGAAAAATTCTTTCTTGTTTTTACATCAGTCTTAGTTGTGCGAACATTAGCTTCTTCTTCAATATCTGATTTCCCACCAAAAGAATTCAGACTAATATTTCCTAAAAGCTGCTCAACTTTTGATTGACTATCAAAACTCTTTCCCATTTTATTTTTTCTCCTTATCCAAAAATTCTATCACAAAATTATGATAATCTTGAGATACAGTACAGTTCCTATTATATTTTGAAATAACTACTTGCTCATACTGAGCTTCCTCCACGACAATTGATGTACGAATATTAGTATCATACAAACTACAACCCAGACGATCAGCAAGTTGAGATATTATTTCTCTATTAGCTTTTGAAATTTTTGTATTTTGATTATACCGAGTAATCAGAATTCCGTTAACCAATAAAGAAGGATTAAAATATTTTTTCACACCTGCAATTGTTTCAAAAAGTTGTAAAAAAGCACGAGTTGAAAAAGCTCCAGCATTAGAAGGTATAAGAACTTCATCAGCAGCAGTAAGAGCATTAACTGTTAATATGCCAAGGTTCGGCGGAGTATCAACCAAAATATAATCATATCTATCTTTAATTTCTGTTAACGACTCTTTCAGTTTATATTCTCTGCCAGGCTTATTCATTTCCTGTTCTGCACCTGCTAACAATAAATCTGATGCAACTATATCTACATTTTCTGAAGATTTAATAACATCTGAAATTTTTGCTTTTCCGCATAACACATTATACATAGACTTATCATCTGATTCATCAGACACATTTAGATACTGACTAAGATTGCATTGCGGATCTAAATCAACAAGTAAAACACGATTTCCAAATTCAGCCAGTTCATAGCCGAATGAAGCAGTAGTAGTAGTTTTAGCTACACCACCCTTTTGATTTGTAACAGTAATAACTTTCATATTTTTTCAACCTCCGTAAAATCCTGTTTACAAGATTCATAATATTTGCAAAAAAAACAACAATGATGGCAAGACTTTTTTCCTCTTAACCAAAATCTGAATCTAATCATCCAATTCATATAATCCCTCCAAACTATCTACTATTATAGTAAACTATTTTTGTACTAAGCAATATTACTATAGTAATAAAATAAATTCTGCAATTCGGCAAAAGCAAAATTATTATGTTGTTCTTCAATTTTGTCTAAATATGAACGGTCAAAAATAAAGAACAACACTATTTAACTATAAATATAGTTTACCATAACACTACAAAAAAGTCAAGCTATTTAACGATAAAACTATATAAATATTTTTCCCGTTTCAAAGCACATACAGCTTAACTACAAAAATAGTTTTAAAGTAAACTATCGTTATTTTTTTACTACAAACTACAAATGCATTCTACGAAAAAATGCAAAAATCAAAACATTAGATTTTAAATTACGGTAAAAAAGAAAAGGCGATTTTGACTTCAAACGAAAAAATAACTTACGAGATTTATTTAAAAAAGCACTTGACAAATTTGCAACAGCTGATAAAATTATTTATTTTTAGGATTACGGCTCGGCTCGGCTGGGCAGAGCTATCCTGTTGATGAAACAACAGAACGCTCTGCCACACTAAAATTCAATACCGTTATTTTTGAGGTATCCGTATTCCGTATTCCGTGTGTTATCCCTGAGCCTGCCGTTTAAACAGCAGCACACTTAACAAGCACCAAGCACCAATCTTCAACTTGCTAAGGATTTCTCCTTATTGTGTGTTTCCTGGACTGACAAAACCATAAGTCCCGTGCAATTCCACCGCAGGATAGTTTTAACCAATGTACGTTCTTATCAGAACGGTTAGGCTTATTGAGGTCTTTCTTCTGCTTTTAACCCCTGACGTTATCATCCAGAGGGATATTAGGCATCTGGATGAGCCGGATTGCTTCTACTGAATGAGTGCAATCAATCTACTGTAATCTTTATACTGCTACATCTTTGCAGATAACGCACAGTCAAGTATAGTTTGTACCTGAACTACCGTCCTCCTACTTTACCGGTAGGCACGGTGCAGCTTGTCCTATATAGAAGCTGCTCTATCATAAATCAAGGAAACACATTTTTTAAGCCATATGTAATTGCATAATAAAATAATCAAGAACTCAAAATATTACTATTTTTTAGAAAATTTGGTTGCACTTAATAAAGCCATTGCCTTTTTGCTTTTTTAAAGCATTTTTTGACAATAACAAATTTGTTTTCTTGAATTGTAATATGTAAAGCTATAGAGCTTGACAACAAAGTATTAATAGAGTGAACTAAATCGTTTGGATCTTTTAGGCATCCAAATAATAAGGTAAATAAAAAACGGTTACTGAACATCTTCCAGTAACCGTTACTCTCTTATCTTAATTACAGTTAACACTATTTTTTATTAAAAACCTATTGACAAGAATGCTTGTTTAAGTTATAATAAAAACAGTTGAATAACTGCTTTGTAGGGTAAGTTACGGTTGCCTTATGAAGTACCACGGAGGACGGCCATCCAAAGTGGATTTTTAAAAATTACACCGCTTTATGCGGTGTTTTTTTTATTTAGTTCGTTATGTATATTATCATACATTGGCAAATTTGTCAATAGCTATGATTCAACACGGATTTTTTACATACAAAATTATGTAAACATACCCCTTTTTTTAACTTGTAGTTAATTGGAACATATAAGCCTCATTTATTGACTTATGAAAAATAAATTTAAAATTATGTGCCAAAAACTGTTGATTTTTGGAATATAATGTCATATAATTAAAGTGTGCTAAAAAAACGACCGTTTTTTTAGCTGTTTTTTTACTGTACAAAAAAGGTATTAAAAAACTGTACATTAATATCTAAAAAACTATTTAAAAAACTATTTTTGCAGAAAAAAATTTTTTTCTGCTTTTTTTTCTGCAAAATAACGGTAAAAAGAAATTGGTATGTAAACTAATCCCCTTACAGTTATGAAGCATAACATAAATACTCCTATTACTGCTCCAACAGCCAGATCAAGAACGATAAACGCTAAAGTTTCTCCTGCTCCGTATCCAAATGGCACTACCCATACAAACATTTTAAAAATACCAATAGGCAAACCAAAGGCTGCTACAGTCATTAGATAATTCATTAGTTCTGGATCATATCTGTTTTTGATTGCAAAAAGTACAAATACCAAAATTCCAATATATGTAAGTGGCAAAATACTTTTTGTCAATAAGGTCTTAATTAAATTTCCCATAATCATCACCGCTTAAAATCAAGTTTAAAGTTAATATATTTGCCCGTATCCTCATAAGTTACATAGGCATCATAAGTCTTGTCTTTCTTAGCAGAATAAAGGTCTTTAACTTTTACCTTTCCTTTGCTCAACAAAGTTTTCACCATTGCTGTTGTAAGTTTTTTCTTTTTATCGGTGAAAAACTTATCATTTTTCCAAAGGATAAAGCCGCAATCTTTTCCGCCGGTACAAATGTACGCCTTATTTATTTCAATAATAGGTTTACCGCACCTCGGACAAATACCTATAGACTTATTATCTTCCTTAAATACTGATTTGTCAACCGTCGATGATTTTTTAGTATTACAAATATCAGAAACATATTTATAAATTGAGGATATAAACTCATCAGAAGAAATTTTTCCACTGGAAATTTCTTCTAACTGCATCTCCCATTGAGCTGTTAAATCAGCAGATTTGATTTCATCGGGTAATAAATCAATCAAACTTACCGCTTTAGCTGTGGGGATAAGGTTTTTATTACGTCTTATGATATAACCTGTCTTGATTATACGCTCAATTATTCCTGCTCTTGTAGCTGGTGTTCCCAATCCTTTACATTGCTTTAGTATTGCCTTGTATTCGCTGTTATCTGTGGTATTTCCGGCATTTTCCATAGCAGACAATAAAGTATCATCAGTATAAGGTTTTGGCGGTGTAGTGGCCTTATTAAGGCAATTAACAGTAACATCTGTATATTCTTTGCCCTTAACAATGCCTGGTGGCAATATATGTTCAGACATATTCTCGTTCAGTATAGTTTTATATCCGGAATCAATTACAGTTTTACCTTTAGCGGTAAAGATATAACCGTTAATCTCAACTTTTACAATCGTTTCAGAATATAAATATGGTGTATATGTAGCTGCAAGCAGTCTGTTAATAACAAGGGTTAAACAATTTATTTCAGCACTACTCAAATTTTCAAAAACAGTATAATCTGATTTTGAAAGTGTGACAGTCGGAATGATAGCGTGATGATCTGAAACTTTGCTATTATTAACAACTCTATCTATATTTACTGCATTAAGATTTATATTAAGATTTTTATTTGCAGTAACTGCATCGCTTTTCAAGATATTTGCAATTATTTCAACTGTACTATCTACCATTTCATCAGTTAAAAATTTTGAATCAGTACGAGGATATGTAAGTAACTTTTTCTCATACAATCCTTGAATGATGTCAAGTACCTGCTGAGCCGTATAACCATATTCTTTATTGGCCGTACGCTGTAGTGTCGTCAGGTCAAATAAGGTCGGAGGATTCTCCTTGTGCTGTTTTTCTTCAACAGAGATAACAACTGCTGAATTGTTATTTACGCTCTTATATAACAAATCGACTTTATCATAGTCATATATATTCTCAGAGATAGCTACAAAATCGCCACAATCGGCTTCAAGAACGTAATACGGTGTTGGCACAAAGTTAGCAATATCCCTTTCTCGCTGTACAACAAGATTAACTGTCGGTGTTTGTACACGACCGATATTTATATTTTGATTGTATAACAAAGAATACAACCGACTAAAATTAGTACCAACAACATTATCAGCTCTCATTCTGGCTAAGGCCGCATAGTACAAATTGTTATAGTCTGTGCCATTTCTTAAATCATCAAAACCTTTGCGTATAGCTTTGGCTTCCATTGATGAAATCCAAAGTCGCTGAAATGGTTTCGTACAATTTGCCTTGTTGTATGTTAATCGAAAAATTAACTCTCCCTCACGGCCGGCATCTGTCGCACAAATTATGCTATCAATTTTATCGCTGTTCATTAAAGCTGATAGCACTTTGAATTGTGCTTTTGTTTCTTTAATAACCACGGTTTTAAAGGATTCAGGAAGAATTGGTAAATCCCCTAATTTCCATAATTTGTACTTAGGATCATAATCTTCCGGCATAGCACTCTGCACTAAATGACCTACACACCAGGATACTATATATTCGTTGCCGGTAATATAGCCATCCTTCCTGTTATGTACACCCAGAACATTTGCTATTGCTACAGCTACGCTCGGCTTTTCTGCAATAACGAGTTTCATAATTCACCTCATAATGTTTTATGTTATTATTGTAAAATTCTTTGCTATAAAACTATTTATCTTGTTTTGCGTTTTATTATTACTGATGCAAGCAGTAATAAAATCAAAATTATGACTGTAATAATATTGTTTTTTATTGGTACTATAAAAATGAAAAGGATGAGTAACAATATGGCGATAACTGCTATTTTAAACTTACGGTTGGAAACTACCGGGGAAATTTTTTTACCAATTTTTCTACCTAACTTGTAAGTCCATTTATCTGATTCTTGCTTGTGCTTACGAATTTTCATATGTAGCTCCTGTATCATCTGTTTTCTGAGAATTCAGCCAAGACTGCAATTCAGAAAAAGATACATTATGAGCCTTCATAGTAGCTTTAATCGTTGAAAGTTCTTCCTGTTCAATTCTGATTTCCAAACGTTTAATATTGGTTTCAGCCTTATCTCGTTTTTCAATTTCTTTTTGTAATTTTTCCTTCAAAACATCTAATGATGCCACCTGACCTCACCTGCCTTTCATAATTAATCAGCGTGTTGATAGTATTCCATTAATAGCATAGGATTTATCGTTTTACCGTTTGACTTACAACTTATATATATCGGATAACGTCTTGATGCTATACAATCACCAGACTTTAACGACGATCCAACTGTAAGACCATTTTTGAGTGTAAATAGATCTTCAAACTCAGCATATATGGTAAATTCCAATTTGTTTTTATCATCAACAAGTGTGATTATATAATCATAATCATCATCTGTTTTGATAGATTTGATTTTGCCGGTAAGCGGAGAATAAAGAAATGCCGTAGTCGTGCCATCACCTTTTTTATAGTTAAGCATTAACTTAGAATTGTTTTTAAGTTCATAGCTATATTTATATGTGGCACTATTATATGTAGCTTCAACCGAATAACCATACTGTTCCCCGACATATTCGTGCCAATTGTCGTCCCGAAGGATATTATATAATCTGAAATAAGAACGATCCCCGTATTGAAGAATACTTGCATAATTAGCCTTTTTTTCATCAGGAATGATTGAATTAAAATAATTTTCCGGATTATGGTACTTAACTATGAAAGTTATCTTTTTACCGGTGTAGGTTATGGTATGTGAACCGTGTTCCTCTTGAAAAGTATAATCATCTATCTTATAGTCAAAAGTGTACAAACAAGCAACAATATTATCTATCTCATTTTTAATGTTGTCCGTTAAATCATATGATTGATAATTAACAGCTAAATAAGCCATAATAGGAGCACAGTCAGCTACAGGATAGGTACTCGTGTGTTTTAGTGTGCCATCCGACATTTCAATTTGATATTCATAATCATATTTTAGAAATCCCGTCCAAGAATCCTGCAAATTAAGTAAATATAAATTACGTTCAGCAATAGATTTATTTACATAATCATAAACATCCGATACATTATTCGCTGTACTAACAGCCGAAGATGATGAAGAATAATCGGTCGAACCAGCTCCTGAATAGGAACTTGATGAAAAAGCTCCAAAAAAAGAACCGCACGCAAACACGATAATAACAATAAGTAAAACACATCCTACTATAATCAAACCGATAGGATTAGATAACAAGGCCACAATAGCCTTAGTAACTGCTGCAACAACCTGTTGAGTAACCTTAACTGCCGCTTGAGCAACTTTGGTTGATACTTTAACAGCCGCTTTTGTAGCTTTGGCAGAAACTTTAGCTGCTGTTTTAGTAGCTTTAGCAGTCTTTTTTACAGCTTTTGCAGAAGTTTTTACTACACCTTTTGTAGTCTTTGCAGTAGCTTTCAATGTCTTGCCTGTAATTTTAGTGGCTTTAACTGCATAGCGAGTAGAATTTACAAGTTGTACAATCATCTGACTGCCCACATCATCACCTACAACACTAACGAGGGCATCAGCTCCTATACTTACAGCACTTACGCCCTTTTTACCGAGTTTTTTTGCGGCTCCGGTTACTGTAGCATACTTAGATACATTTTTATCTTTAACGGTCGCAAGTTTGCGTTTTTTCTTTTTAGTTAACGCTTTATCAACTTTTGTTGTAAGTTTATCTGCCTTGTTAAGGCCAACAGTTAATACTTTATCAACTGATCCCACATCGTTTTGATAAGATTGTAAAGTGTCAACAAACGAAATTCCTTGATTAACCTTTTTTACGGGTTTTAAGATTTTCTTAGTAACTTTTTTGGTTGAAAGAACTGATATGATACGATTTTTTGAAGAACTATACTGTAATTGACGTCTGAACAATATACTTCCTGTCGGTATAGCTGCTACCGCAGGAAGCATATTATTATTACCGGTCTGCACTGCAGCATTACTGCTGTACCTATTCTGGTCAACTCTTACGGGTGGACTACTATAAGTCGTTTCTTGCTGTACCGCAGCATTACTGCCGTACCTATTCTGATCAACCCTTATGGTCGTATCGTTATAAGCCGTTTCTTGCTGCACCGCAGCATTACTGCCGTACCTATTCTGATCAACCCTTATGGTCGTATCGTTATAAGCCGTTCCTTGCTGTACCGCAGCATTACTGCCGTACCTATTCTGATCAACCCTTATGGTCGT